>Ga0209343_10005853_pt1 | contig 14814 bp, 14 predicted proteins | sample RifCSPlowO2_02_FD_184026 | JGI IMG/M metagenome (GOLD analysis project Ga0209343, IMG submission 184026) | Groundwater microbial communities from Rifle, Colorado - Rifle CSP2_plank lowO2_0.2 (SPAdes) (version 2) | ecosystem: Environmental > Aquatic > Deep subsurface > Groundwater | place... | reverse complement strand
GCAGCTCGGGCAGAAGTACCGGGTCTTGCACGAGTACGCGAGCAGGTAGTCGTGCCCGCAGGCGTCGCAGTAGATGCGGGCGAAGCCGTGATGCGGGTCAAAGCGACAACAGCCGCTCGCTCGAGGCGAGGCCGCCGAGATAGATCTGGCACACGGCGATCAGCGCGACCTCGATCAGCGTCGTGGCCTTGCCGAGCGCGAGCGCCGAGGTAATCACCGGCAGCATATAGGTGTTGAGCAGCGGGCTCGACAATCCGCCAGTGAGCTGCACCACCCACGTGGCGATCGCGATCATCGCCCAGGTCTCGATGGCAATCTTCCAGCGCGATTCCGACTTGTAGAAGTTCGCGTAGCGAAACGCCATCACCAGTGCGGCGTAGAAGAACAGCGCCGCAATGATCGCGGCCTCGGCCTCCTTGTCCGGGTCGCCGAAAATGACGAACACCAGCACCAGGATGATCAGCAGCCAGTGGATCTCGGCGACCGTGCGGGCGATGCCGCGCAGCTCCTCCTGCTCGATGCTGGGAGCCGCTTCGCGGTTCTCGGCAGGGGACGGGTTTATCGACATTGTTATTATTGGTAACGCGTTAGCTTACCGCGTTTCGCTCAGGGCATCAGTCGGCGAGCGTCTCCCTGGCGCGGGCCAGGACCTGTTTCGCAGTCGATGCGAAGGAGCAGGTAACTTTTCCAGTGGGCTCTTATTGCATCCTTATTGCATCCTGGCGACACGGAAGCCGAGTTCGGCGAGTCGGACAGAAGCGGGGCCGTTGCTGCGGTCGGCGGAACGCAGGAAAACCGGATAGTCGGTCCAGGAGCCTCCGCGGAAAACCCGCCGACTGCAATCACCCGAGGTCCACGCATCGCCGTTTGTCGGTGCACCACTGTAATTTCCGTTCCAGCAGTCCGCGGTCCACTCCCAGACGTTGCCGTGCACGTCATACAAGCCAAACGCGTTAGGCGCGTAGCTTGCTACCAGCGTGGTTTGCCAAGTGTAGTAGTTCGCCTGCTGCGGCGTGATGATGCTGTCGCCATGAGAATACGCAGTCGTCGAGCCTGCTCGTGCGACATACTCCCATTCGGCCTCCGATAGCAACCGGTAATTCCTGGCGGTCTTACGAGACAGCCACTGGACATACTGCTGCGCGTCGTCCCACGAGACGTAGATCACCGGCCGCAGGCCGCGACCCCAGCCCCGGTCGTCCGGCTTGTGGCTGCACCCGCCGTCGCGCACGCAGGCGTCCCACTCGTTGAACGTCACTTCGGATTTCCCCGCTGCGAACGGACGGGCAATCGTGACCAGGTGCTGCGGATTTTCGGAGGGCACCCGTTCCGATGCGGGTGAGCCCATCGTGAAGCTGCCCGCCGGAATCATCACCATCTCGGGACAAACTTTGCAGTCCCTGAACGCCGGGCTGGCGGTGACCGGGTTGCGCTGCGTGAAACCCTCGCCGGCAACGGCCAGCATCACCGCGAGCGAGGCAAGCGAGAGCATCAGGCGTGGCTTCAAGACCCTTGCCTCCGGGAAATTCGCTTCGATTACTCGGGCATCGGGCGGCGGCCGTCAGGCCACGATCTCGCTGATCTGTATCTGCGCCGCGATCTCCGTGTAGTTCGGGATGTCGCCCATGAGCTCCGCGCCATGGACGGCAATCGCATTCCGGAACGCCTCGACGGAGTTGAAATAGAGATGGCAGGCGGCCACGAACGGCGCCTGACCATCCGGCACCGCGCCCGCGACTCCCTTGTCGACTTCGTACCGGATGAGGCCTAGTTCTCCCAGGCGCTTCTGCACGAGCGGCATGTGGGTCCAGGCGTAATACGCGTGGTCGAACCTCTTGCCGGGCTCGTTCGAATAGAGAACGGATACTCGGATCATGTTGGGGTCTCCATGTCGTCAGAATTCCGGATAGTTGAAGCTCGTCGCCGACTCGTACGCCGAGCCGAGCGCGAGCAGGCGGCCTTCACTGAACCGCGGGCCGACGAACTGGATGCTGACCGGCAGGTGCTGCGGGGTAAGGCCTGTCGGCAGGTTCAGCGTCGGGTACCAGCCGAAGCTCCACGGTATGCAGTTGCGCGCCAGCAGGACCATGACCGACTCCGCCTCGCTCGCGAGCGGCGCAGGCACCGGGGTGGTCGGCATGGCGAGCACGTCCACATCGTCGAAGATGGCGTCGATGGCCGCGATGAACTGCGTGCGATAGCGCAGTCCCTGCAGGTAATCAACCGCGAGCACTTGGCGCGCCTCGTCGAGTTGCGCGAAGACGTCAGAGGTATAGAGGGAGCCGTCGCCGAGGGTCGGCTGATGGTAGGCGGCGGCTTCGCATCGACCGACGATCAGGCCTGCGGCCGAGCACATGGCGAGGTCCTCGGGATCGGGTGCCTCGAGCGGCACCACGCGCGCGCCGCAGCCCTCGATCACCCGGCAGGCCTCCGAGAATGAGCGCTCGACCTCGGCGTCGACGTCGACGAGCATGGGGGCCGGAACGCCGACACGCAAGTCCTTGACCGGTTGGCCGATGAAGCCTGCATAGTCCGCCGGGGGCTTGGGGATGGAAAAAGTATCGAGCGGATCGACGCCGGCGATCACGTCAAGCATCCGAGCAGCGTCCTCGACGCTGCGCGTGATGGGGCCGACGTGGTCCATCGTCCACGACAGCGTGAGGACGCCCTGCTTGGGCACGACGCCGAACGTCGCCTTGAGGCCGACGACGCCGCAAAGCGCGGCGGGCACCCGGATCGAACCGCGGGTGTCCGTGTTCAGCGAGCCGAGCGCCATTCCGGACGCAATCGCGATCGCGGAGCCGCCGCTCGAGCCTCCGGCCAGCCGCGCGGGATCCCACGGATTGCGGCTCTGCGGCGTCGATACCCCGAGCGCGAACTCATGCGTCTGTGTCTTGCCAATAATGATCGCCCCGGCCTGACGCAGTCGCCCGACGACGGTCGCATCCTGCTTCGCCGCCGGCGTCGAGGCCCGTACGCGGGAACTGGCCGTCGTCGGCACTCCTGCCGCGTCGATGATGTCCTTCACGGCGATCGGTACGCCGTGCATTGGACGCAGCGGCTCGCCCGCCTGCCGCTTCGCGTCCAACGCCTCGGCCGTCCGCAGGGCCTCGTCGGCCATCACGCTGACGAACGCATTCAGCTTGCCGTCGAGCCGGCCGATCGTCTCGAGACAGCCGCGCACCACATCGCGCGCGCTCATCGCGCCGCTGCCCTGCCGTCTGACGGCCTCGGCGATGGTCAGCCCACGCGCAGCGCTTGGCCGCGGCTGTGTACCCGGGACCCTTGCCTGCGACGCGGCCTCCACCGCCGGCGTGGGCACGAAGGACGGAACGATCTCTTGGGCAGGGACCTGGTAATCGTGGATACGCTTGGCCAGATCACGGAACAGTTGTCGGGTCTTGTCACTCACATCGAGTCCCTCCCGCACTGGCGGTGCGGCCAAAAATTTGCGTTGATGTCAGCGAAGTGCCGTTGCACCGACAACCGTCCTTAGGCGCCGTAGCACTTCAGGCGCGTCCGTTTTCTTCCTTCGGGGAGTCTGCGGTGGCCGACGTCCGCATCTCGACGGGCTCGGCTACCGCCGCACGGCCACCCCCGCGCTGCAACCGTTCCAGCAGCGTCCCCCAGATGCCCTTCGGCAGAAACAGGACGAACGCGATGAAGATAATCCCGATGACGAGCGACCAGGACTCCATCAGCTGGCTGAGGCGATCTTCGAGGAGCAGGAACGTGGCCGCGCCCACAAATGGGCCGAAGAACGTCCCGGCACCGCCGAGCAGTGTCATGATCACGACCTGCGCGGACGTCGTCCAGTACAGCGCGTCGATCGGAACGAAGTTCAAGCGGACGGCCTCCAGGGCGCCAGCAACGCCGGCGAAGAGCGCCGAAAACGTGAACGACAAAAGCTTCACACGGCGCACGTCGTATCCGCACGCTTCGGCCCGCGACTCGTTCTCGCGGATCGCCTGCAGAACGGTGCCGAACGGGGACTCGAGGATGCGCTTAAGGCCGGCGAGCATCAGCGTCACGATCACCATCGTGAAGTAGTACAAGCTGAGCGGCGTGTCGAGCGGGATCGTGATGCCTGGCAACTCCGCCGGCAGGCGCGGGATGCCGCGCAGCCCGTCGTCGCCGCCGGTCCACTCGCTCAGATGGAATCCCGTAAAGAAGATCATCTGGCCGAAGGCGAGCGTGAGCATCGCGAAGTAAATGCCGCGCCTGCGCAGACAGAGGTAGCCCACCACCACCCCTGCCACGAGGGCGGCCAGCACCCCAGCGGCGAGCCCGATCCACAGCGAGGTCATGCCGAGTTTGGCGAGCGTGATGCCCGTGCCGTACGCACCGAGGCCCCAGAATGCGGCATGGCCAAACGACAGCAGTCCCGTGTAGCCGTAGATGATGTTGAAGCCCAGGGCGAAGAGGCCGTAGGTCAGCACCTGGGCCGCAAGCGCCTCGTACGGGATGACGAACGGAAAGATGGTGAATACCACCACGAAGGCAGCGATCGGATGAGCTGCGATGTGTTTCGTCAGCCAGCGAATCATTCCATCAACCCCGATTCTCCGAACAACCCGCTCGGCCGCAAAATCAGGACGACCGCCATGACGATGAAGACCGAGAGGTGCGAGAACTTGGGCGCGAACAGCGTCGTGAAGCTCACGACCTCGCCAATCAGGAGCCCCGCAACGACCGCCCCGAGGAGGCTGCCCATGCCTCCCACGACAACGACGACGAACGATTCGATGATGATGTTGATGCCCATTTCGGCGTAGACGCCGCCGAGCGGGCCCACGAGGGCGCCGGCGAGGCCGGCCAAGCCGGCGCCGATGCCGAACACGATCGTCCGAATGGCGTTGAAGTTGAACCCAAGGGCGCGGACCATGAGGGGATCGCGTGTTCCCGCCCGAATAATGAGCCCCACGTTCGTCCGCGTCAGGAACAGCCACAGCGCTAACAGGCTCAGCGCCGTGACTGCAATGACGAATAGGCGATACTGCGGAAAAAACATGAATCCGAGGTTGACGGCGCCCGACAGAGAGGTCGGCGTGTTGAGCTCGAGCCCGGCCTTCCCCCAAACAAGTCGCACGGCCTCGACCAGCACGAGTGAGAGGCCGAATGTCAGCAGGAGCGGATGGTCGCTACTGCGGCCAACGAGTGGCCGGAGCAGCACGACTTCCGTGACGATGCCCAGCACGGCAACCAGGAGAGCCCCGCCGACCAGCCCCACCCAGAAGTTTCCGGTGAATGCCAGCAGGGAAAAGCTGAAGTACGCGCCAAGCATGTAGAGCGAGCCATGCGCGAAATTCGTGACCCCCATCAAGCCGAAGATGAGCGACAACCCCACCGCCAGCAAGACGAATATCACCCCGAGCCCCAGGCCGGTGAAAGCCTGGGAGGCGATGAGCGATAAGTCAAGACCCGCCATTACGCGCGGGGCTCAAGCTGCCCGCTGCTACGTCTTGTGCCCAAGTTCCGAGCAGCTACGCTCAAGGGGCTCCGACCCCGGCACCTTAGCGACGATATCCATCACGTCGTACTTGCCCTTCTGATTTTTCTCGGGCTTCGAGCGCACGATGTACCAGTCCTGGAACGACTGGTGGTCGCATTTCCGCATCCACTGTTTGCCCTTGTAGGTGTCGTACGTCGCACCGGCCATCTGCGCGGCAACCTTGTCGGCGTGCGTAGTGCCGGCCTTCTCGACCGACTGAAGCAGCAGTCGGATGGCGCTGTAGGCATAGCCCGCATAGTCGCCCGGCGGCCGATTGAACCGCTTCTGAAAGGCGTCGACGAACCGCTTCGCCGAGGGATTCTCGCGCGCCAGCTCCCAGTAGAACGACGCGCCGCCGTAGACCTCTTCGTAGGGCACTGGTCCGAGATCTTCCCGCCCGGTGAAAGTAATCAGTGGGAAGAAAATCTTCATCTTCTTCTTCACGCCGAAGTTGTGCATATCCTTCACCGCGTTCAGCTGATCCTTGCCGTAGTTGTTGATGACGAGGACGTCGGCGTTGGAGGCGAGAATCTTGGGAACGAACGGCGAAAAGTCAGGATTTCCGAGGACGTGGGGAAGCTTTCCGACGACCGTGGCGCCCTTCTCCTTGGCGATCCGCTCAATGCCGGCATTCAGGTCTGCACCGAGCGCGTAATCCGCGTACAGAATAAACAGCCTTTTGCCCAAATTGTCGATGGCCCAACTGCCACCGGCCTGGGTCGTCATGTGCGGGCTGAACGCCTCATGGAACGTCCAAGGGCTCCAGTCGGGCATCGCGGTGATCGCGTTCGCCTGGCTGATAGATATGTACACCATTTTTGCGGGTTTGGTCTGCGAGTTCACCGCCATCTGGACGTGCGCCGAGAGCGCCCCCGACATGAAGTCAACCTGGTCCTTCTCGATAAGCTCCTTCGCCTTTTGCGCGGTGATGCCCGGCTTCAACTGGTCGTCGCGCGCGAGGAGCTCGATCTTGCGGCTGAGGACGCCGCCCTTCGCGTTGAACTCCTCAACCGCCAAGGTGGCGCCATTCACCTGGTCCTGCGCCTCGGTAGAGTACGGGCTCGTGAGAGGCGTGGGGAACCCAATCTTGATGACCTTCTGCTGCGCGAACGACCAACGTGGCAGCGCGATGGCGGACGCACCGGCCGCAGCGAGAAAGCGACGTCTGGACACCAAGTTCTCTGATTTGCAGTTTTTCATTAGATCCTCCTATGCTCCATTGAGATTGCTACGGTCCAGCTCCTGAAAATAAGTTTTTGCGACCTCACGCATGATGGTTTCGGCGTGTTAATTGCGCTGTTGCTTGTCAGACCGTGAGGAAGCGCTCCTGGATGCTGGGGTCTAGCCGCAGCTCGTCTGGCGTGCCGGAGAATTGCAAGCGGCCTTGATCCATAACGTAGATCTTCCGCGACAGAGCCAACGCCACCTCGAGCGTCTGCTCCACGAGAAGGATCGTCGTCCCCGCGGCGTTGATCCGTTGGAGCACCGCGGTGACCGTCTCGATAAGCTGCGGTGACAGACCCTCGGTGGGCTCGTCGATCAGCATCAGTTTTGGGCCGGCGACCAAGGCGCGCGCGATGACGAGCATCTGCTGCTCGCCCCCCGACAGATGCCGCCCCTCGTGATGAATGCGCTCCTTCAGCTGGGGAAAATATTCGAAGACCTCTTCGATTTCGCTGCCCGCGCCGTTGCGCCGGGCGCCGAGCTTGCCCAGGCGAAGATTCTCCATCACCGTCAGGTTCGTGAGCACCCGCCGTTCCTCGGGAACCCACGCTATGCCCCGCCGGGCGACACGGTCGGGCGACAGGCCGATGAGGTCGTTGCCCTCGAAGACTATAGCGCCGCGCGTCGGACGGACGATCCCCATGATCGAGCGCAGCGTCGTCGTCTTACCGGCACCGTTGCGACCGATGATCGTCGCGATCTCGCCATGCTCTATATGCAGGGAGACCCCCTGGAGGATGTGCGCCTCCCCATAGTACGTGTGCAGGCCGTCTATCTGCAGCATCAGCGTCCAGCTCCAAGATAGGTCTTGCGCACCTGCTCGTTCGCGCGAATCTCGTGCGGAGCACCGTCGGCCAGGACCTGTCCCTGGTGCAGCACCGTGATGCGGTCGGAGATTTTCATGACGAGCTTCATCTTGTGCTCGACGACGACGACAGTCCTGCCCCGGGCGATCAGGGGAATCAACGCCATTGTCTCGTCGGTCTCTTCCGGGCTCATCCCCGCGGTCGGCTCGTCCAGCAGGAGAAGCGCAGGCTCCGCGGCAAGGGCAATGGCCAGCTCGAGGTTGCGCTGCTCGCCGTGCGACAGATGGGCCGCGAGGAGCGATGTCTTCCGACCGAGGCCGATCTCGTAGAGGATTCCCATCGCACGCGCGCGAGCATCCTCGAGGCGTCGCGCCCGGGCCCAGAAATTGAACGACTGACGCCACCCCTGCGCGGCGACTCGGACGTTTTCGAATACGGTCAAATGTGGAAAAACGTTCGTGATCTGGTAGGACTTCGCGATGCCCAGCCGGACGACCTTGTGTTGCGGAAGCCCTGTGATGTTCGCACCGTTGAACCAGATGGTACCGGCCGACGGCGCCATCTCGCCGGAGATGAGCCGGAAGAACGTCGTCTTCCCGGCGCCGTTGGGTCCGATGATGGAATGTATCTGGCCTCTGCGGATCTTCAGATCGACCGCGTTGACGGCGACGAGTTTGCCGAATTCACGCGTCAGATGGCGCGTCTCGAGAAGCAACTCGTCGCCGTTCGGGCCGAGCTCCGTCATCCTCGCACTGCTGATGACCGGCGTCGCGATTGCGTCGCGGCGCTCGTCTGAATCATACGCGTGCGCGCTCGAGGAGAAATCCATTCTCCGTCTATTGTATGACGTAGGCAACGAGCCACTTTTCATTATTGGTCACAGAAAAGTCCCGGCACATTAAGGGGTTGCGACTTTCCCTGCGCTCGAGCGACCAATAGGATGGTGGGCTCGCACGCGTCGACTATGTCGATGATGTTAATCAATCTAACAGCTATCGAGAACCCTGCAAATTCCCCAAAAACGCAACTTGTCATGCAAAAATGCACCTGGGAGCGGATTCACGCGTCGCGGCGGGATGGCGAATTTGGCCGCGTTTCCCATGGCCGAAGGAGCGTGTGATGCCCTCTCGTGGGCAGCTGAACTGGGACGATCTGCGCATATTTCTCGAAGTTGCGCGCCAAGGTCACATCGCTCCCGCCGCGCGACGTCTGAATGTTGATCACGCGACGGTTAGCCGGCGCATAGGCCATCTCGAGGACTTGCTCGACGCGAAGCTGTTCAATCGGACCCGTATCGGGATGTCTTTGCGCGAGACCGGCCAGAAGCTGTTCAAGCATGCCGAGGCGATTGAAATTCAGACCCTGGCCGCAGCGGAAATCGCAGAAGGGGGAGCGCCGAGGTATGCGGGAACGGTCCGCATTGCCATGATGGAGGGCATCGCGAGCTTCTACCTGGCATACCGTCTGGATCGCCTCCGGTTGTCTCACCCCGATCTCAAACTGGAGCTCGTCTCATCGCCCCAGACGGTCAACCTCACTAGACGCGACGCGGACCTGTTCCTGAGCTTTTTCAGACCCAGCGGACGCGGGTTGAACGTCCAGAAAATTGGGGAGTTCGAGTTGCGCCTGTATGCCTCCCCCGCGTATCTGCGGCGTCATGGAAGGCCTCGGAGCATCGAGGATCTGAGCAATCACAGCTATGTGGATTACATCGACGACCTGATCGCAATCGACGCGGTGCGATGGCTGGCGGACGTGGTCAAGTATCCGAAAACGGTGTTCACCTCCAACAGCGTGATCGCGCAGTATCATGCGGCGGTGGTCGGCGTCGGAATGGCGTTGCTGCCTTCGTTCGTCGCGGCACGCGACCGACGGTTGAAGCCGATCCTGGTCGGCAAGGTGTCCGTGAAGCGCGAGTTGTGGCTCAGCGTCCATCACGGCCTACATGAGAATCCGCGGGTCCGGGTGGTGATCGATTTCATTACCAGCGTGGTCGCCGAAGACCAGGATTACCTGCTTGGCCGCTTAACGTAGGGGCTGGCGTCCGTCCGTCTTTCCCTCGCGTCTTTTCGCTTCGCAAAGGATCGGATAAAAAAATCGGTTCGTGCGGGATCCATGGGTAACGGAGAGCGCGACTCGCAAGCCCATTTTTGCATGGCAAGTTGCGTTTTTTGGGAATTTGCAAGGCTCTCGATAGCTGTTAGAAATTCACTCTTGAATCGGCATGGAAACTGACGCTTCAGGATGAAACAGCTTAAGGCGGAGGTCATAGTCATAGGTGGGGGAGCGGCGGGGACATACGCGGCGATCTGTCTGTCCCGTCTTGGCGTTGCCCCGCTCTTGATATCCAAGGGGTTCGTTGGCAAGAGCGGCGCTTCCATTTTTGCGGGAAATCTGGTGCTCTCCGGTCGTATCGTCGGCAACACCGAGGAGAATGCGCGCGATACGGCCGAATTTCTCATCAAATATCACAATCAGTTCCTCATCGATCAAGAATATGCAAAGCGCTGCGCACAGTGGATCGCCGAGATCTACTACCCTGAGCTCGAGGAAGCGGGCCTGTATTTTCGCAGGGATAATCAGGGTAACGTCGTGACGAGTCCTGGCCGCATCCGCAGCGTGGCCGCTAACGTTCAAGGCAACTCGGGCATCCCGTTCATGGACCTGCGGCGCAAGCAGATCCTCAAAGCCGGCGTGCCAGTGATGGAAGAGGTGGCGGTTACTGCCCTGTTGCAGGACGAGACCGGAGCTGTGTGCGGCGTCGTCGCTTTCGATCTCTCGTCGGGCGAAATTTTCTGCGTCCTCGCCAAAGCAGTTGTTCTTGCTACCGGTTACTCCGATCGGCTGCATAGTCGATCTACAGGGACGCGAGAAATGTCGGCTGACGGAATCGCGATGGCCTATCGCGTAGGGGCCGAACTCGTGAACCTCGAGATGCAGTGGTGGCATACCAATGACGTGCGCTTTCCCGCGAATTGGCAACGGATGCAGGTCTATCCCAATCCAATGCTGGGCTCGTGGAAGTCCGCGCGGATGGTTAATGCGGATGGCGAGGTCTTCTTCAATCAGCAGGAAGATGACCCCATGGCATATGGCCCATATACGGTCCAGCTTAAGCGACTCGTGAAGCAAGTGCGCGCCGGCAAAGCGCGCTACGACGGGAATTATTACGCGGGATTCGACCACGTAGACCCAGCGGAGGTGGAGGCCTATACCTCTTATGCAAAGCTCTTCAAGCAGCTCGGCCTGGACGTGGGCTCTCAGCTCGTGGAAACGGCTGTTTCCGCCCACTACCGCCAAGGCGGCGTCCTGGTCGATCCCGCAACGATGGCATCCACCGTTGCAGGGCTATTCGTAGCCGGCGGGATCGGAGGCCACAGCAACGGCCTGATCGGTCTGGTGACATACGACGGCAAAGTCGCGGCCGAGTCGGTCGCGCGCTATGTGGAATCGAAAACCTACTCGTCGGTGTCCGATGAAAGCGTGCCTGCCGAGCGAGAGCGCTTGGAGGCTTTGCTGCAACCTTTGGGCGCGGAAGGAGTACCGCCCATACGCATCAAGAAAATGATTCGCGAAGTGATGTGGGAAGACGTGGGTGTCGAGAAAAATGCAGCCGGCATGACACGGGCGCTCGAAGCGCTCGACCGTATCCGCGCAGAGCTCATTCCCAAAATGGGACTCAGGAGCCTCACCAGATGTTTCAATCACGCATGGGCGGACGCAATCGATGTTTTGAACATGCTCGATACGTGCGCGCTAACGATTCATTCCGCACTCAACAGAAAAGAAAGCAGAGGGCCCTTCATCAGGACCGACTACCCGGACATGGACAATGAGAACTGGCTAGCGCAAAACGTGCTCATCCCGAAACCGGGCGGCGCCTTTGCGTTTAGAACTCAACCCTATGATCTGCCCTACTTGCGGCCCGGCTTTTCGCGCAAAGACAATCTTTCGGTGGAGTGGTAGGAATGTCGTCGATAGCGCTTGCCTCCAAAGAGAAACGAAACGAACGGACGGATCTTCCAGTCCGGCGCCGGGATGCGCGCCGCATCGGTCAAGTTGAAAACCACGATACGCTGGCGGCCAAGCTAAATAATCTGAAGGATGGAGACACGATCTCAGTACGGGTCAAGCGGTTCGACTCCTCTCGAGATGCGGAGGCGCACTTCGAATCCTTTGCCGTGCCCTACTCGAAATGGATGCGGGTACTGGATGTCCTCATCTACATCTCCGACGAGCTCGAATCAGATTTGAGTTATCGGTGGTACTGCGGCTCCAAGATGTGCGGTACTTGCGCCATGCGTGTCAATGGACGCGAGGTCCTGGCGTGCTGGGCGGCAGCCGAGCCGGAGATGACCATTGAGCCGCTCCGGAACGTTCCGGTTGTACGGGACCTGACGGTCGACAGACAACCGTATGAACAACTGGTCTTGAGTCTTACACCTTGGCTAGAGCGCGGCTCACCCTATCCCGGCTTCCCTGAACCGTTCACCCACAAGGAGATGAAGCTTGCCTCAAAAGCGCTCGACTGTATTAGTTGTCTGGCGTGCTATTCGGCGTGTCCCGTCGTCGGATTGGGTGATGTAACCAACTTTGCTGGTCCGGCGCCACTCGTTCAAGTCGGCCAGATGGCTCTTGACCGACGCGACTCGATGGATCGTGCCAGAGATCTCATTGAACGCGCCGGCATTTTTAGCTGCGTTTCATGCTATCGCTGTGAGGAAGTGTGTCCTGCTGAAATTCCGATTGTTTCCGGGGTGATCGAGCCACTAAAAGCCCTGGCATACAAGAGACTCCCGGAGGAACTTCCGCACCAGAATGCGTTTCTGAAAATTATTCGCAGACGCGGCCGCATCGACCCTTCCGAGCTCGTCATGCGAGCCCAGGGATTGCTGCTCCTACGAAGCCTGGGAAGAGCTATCCGGCTGCTTCTGAGAGGCAAGATCGATCCCATCCGGACTCTCTTCGGACGCCCCATCCAAGATATGGGTCACATCAGACGCATGTTTCATTTTTTCAAATGAGGACCGCATGAAATTCGCCTATTTCGCCGGATGCTCGGCTCAAAGCACGTGCAAAGAGTTAAACGCCAGCACCCGCAAGGTCGCGGAGAAGCTCGGGCTCGAGCTGCTGGAGTACCGTTCCGCAACGTGCACCGGCAGCCGTGAGATTCGTGCCGTCAAGCCATACCTTTTTCTCGCGCTCAACGCACGGATGCTCGCCATGGCCGAACGCGACAAGCTGCCTCTGATGACAATCTGCAATACATGCACGCTCAATTTTCTCGATGTCATTGAAATGCTCGAAGAGGACCTGAACGCGCGCGAGAAAGTGAACAACAGTCTTGCTGAGGAAGGTTTGGAGTACCGCGGCACCGCCGTGGTCAAGCACTTTCTTTGGGTGCTGCTCGAAGACATCGGCGAGGAGAAGCTGCGAAGCATGGTTACTCATCCACTGACCGGACTGGATATCGGAGCCTTTTACGGGTGCCACATCACGCGCCCGCCAGCCCATTACGGATTCTTCGATTCCAGAAACAACCGGGCCATAGAGAGGTTAAACGGCATTCTCGGGTGCAAATCGATCGACTATTCCGGCCGCACGGAATGCTGCGGATTCCACACCGCGGCGAGTGAGGAGACCGTTGCGATTAAGCTGGTCGGCAAACACCTCAAGGACGCCATAGACCATGGTGCAGCTGCCATTGTCACCCCCTGCCCCTTGTGCCATACGGTGCTCGATGCGTTCCAGAGCGATATGGAAAAGGACCTGAAGACCCGCCTTCGCGTTCCCATCATTCATCTGCCGCAACTCGTGGGTCTGGCGCTTGGCCTTTCCCCCGAGGAGCTGCAAATGGACCGACACATGGTTCCTTTCAATCGCAAGACATTGCGTCGATCGGTCCCCATCAAGGAAAAGAGAAGAGATAGGAAAATCGATCCCGCCCTTTAGGCGCCTCTCGCCGAGAACGCCGCTCTCGGGCGGGCTCTGAGGGTGCAGCCGATGCGTTCGGCCGTATTTTGCTCCCGTGAGCGAAGGATCGGCAACGCCGGTTACGTCAAAGCGGCTCGAATCGTGTGCGAGGTGAAGCTGCCGCATGGCGCGAGGGGCAAGGCCGGCCGGCCTTGCCCCTCGCGCTTCGCTACGCGATTTCGGTGACTGCGTGGTACGTGAGGGGGATGACCGCAGTTGGCGGCCAGTCGGGCACCTGCGCGGGCGGATCTCGCCCGGTGGCCTCGGGCGCCCAGCGTCCGAGGTGCTCCAGGATGCGCCGCACCACACCCGGATCGTCGATCAGGGCGATTGAGGCGCATCGGCCCCTTGCACACTTGGGACATTCGAGCTGGAATCGGCTTCGTAGACCTTGCGGATGAGCCGCGCCCAGGCGGCCTTGGCACGCAAGGCGTACTCGGTCATCGGTTCGACCGCGGCCGCGCAGCACTCCACCCCGCTCTGCTCCTTCTTCGCCCGCTCGCCGCGCACGCGATTTGAGTACCATCCGACGTATCGCACCAGATGCTCGTAGCGATCGGGGATGTGCCGGCGCGAGCAGCTCCAGCCACTCGGCGCCCGGCATCACCTGGAAGTTGCGCTTCAGCCCCAGGTGCATCTTGGAGCGGTAGATGACGGTGCCCGTTTTCGCGTCGTAGGTCATCTTCTCCAAGGCCATGGGCGCGCGCAGCGTGGTGCCGGCGAGCTTCTTTCGCGCCTCCGGGTCCTGCGCATCCACCCGCACCTGGTTGTGGACGGAAAACCCGCTGTAGCCCCAGCCGAGCATGCGATCACGCATCTCCCCGGAGAGTGCCTGTGCGCGCACGAGGAACTCCAGCACCGCGCGCCGAAAACTCTCCACAAGGAGCGGCTCGGGAACCGCAGGCAGCGGCGCGAACCGCCCGTCGGGCAGAAACGCCCCGTCTGCGGCAAGTACATGCACATGCGGGTCGAAGTTCGCCAGATCCCCGAAGGTTTGCACGAACAGGATCAGGCCGGGGCGGGCGCCGGGTGCCGCCTCGGCGTGCGCATCGACGAGCAAGCGCGCGGCGATGCGGCAAAGCTCGCCGAGCCACGCCCGGCGCCGGCCGATAGAATCGGGCGCAGCAGCCGCGGCAGGGTGAACACGTACTGCCGGTGCGGCACGGGCGCGAGGACGTTTTGCTCGACCCAATCGCCGTACAGAAGCACGCGCTTTTGGTGGCAGCTCGGGCAGAAGTACCGGGTCTTGCACGAGTACGCGAGCAGGTAGTCGTGCCCGCAGGCGTCGCAGTAGATGCGGGCGAAGCCGTGATGCGGGTC
>Ga0209343_10005852_pt1 | contig 14820 bp, 13 predicted proteins | sample RifCSPlowO2_02_FD_184026 | JGI IMG/M metagenome (GOLD analysis project Ga0209343, IMG submission 184026) | Groundwater microbial communities from Rifle, Colorado - Rifle CSP2_plank lowO2_0.2 (SPAdes) (version 2) | ecosystem: Environmental > Aquatic > Deep subsurface > Groundwater | place... | reverse complement strand
AAGCCTGCGTATGTATCCTCACTCCATTTCCAATCCTCACATGGTGTTCAACGATTGACAGGGTGCCTATGCTGACATCGTCACCTATCTCGTTCAGCTCCCTTATGTTCGCCTTATTGCCTGCCTGAAAATTATTTCCTATTCTGTTACCCGCATAGATTACCGTGTGCGACCTAATAATGGCATTATCGCCTATGATCGTCTCAAGCTCCCCTGTACTATGCCCCCTTTGCGGTGCCCCTATTATTACAAAATCCTCTACAATGCAATTTTTGCCCAGCCTCACCTTTGGATGTATTATTGCCGTTTTACTTATCATTGGTCAGTCCAAGGCGACATCTTTGCGGAGCAAACCTCAAGAATACCTCTTTCCCACTCTCTGCAGATTCATATATAGCATTTATCAGTTCCACGGATTTGCGGCCTTCCAACCCATCTATCAAACCTTTTTTCCCGTCATTTAAGCTATTCACAACGTCCTTAAAAAACTCAGAGTGATTCCATGCCAATTCATCCGGCACTTTTGCAAACTTATTCCATACCTCGTTATCCATCTCATCCGGGCCACTAAAGTTCCAGGTCTTCAACTCGTTCATGAAGAAACCACCAATTTCCACTACTCCCCCCTCTCCAAGAATACTTATAGACCCTTCCAAATCTTTTGGTCTTGTCGCCGTTGTTGCCTCAACAACTCCAATCGCTCCGTTCCTGAACTTCAAAATCGCAACTCCAGTGTCCTCGGCTTCAATATTGACAAGCCGTGTCGCAGTTTTTGCCATTACGCTCTCTACTTCCCCCATCATCCATATAAGCATGTCAATATGATGCCCCGCCTGATTAGTCAAGACACCCCCATCAAGACCCCAGGTGCCTCGCCATGGTTTCTGGTCGTAGTAGTCCTGCTCTCTACACCATCTAACTCTTACCGTCCCCAGGACAAGTTTACCGAAACGGCCTTTATCCAGAGCTTCTTTCAGTTTACGAATTGGAGGGTTAAAACGATTCTGTTTGACCACAAATATTTTAAGCCCTTTTTCATCACATTCCTTCAATATCCTGTCTATCTGATCCAACCTGAGTGCCAACGGCTTTTCAACAACAAAATGCCTGTTAAAACGGATTAGCTCCAATATGCTTTTGCCATGGACACCAGATGGCGTCAAAATATTTAAAACACCAGGGTCTGTTTTTTGTATCATTTCTTCAACATTAGTAAACGCTGGAATTGAATGCTTTTCACTAAAGGCCCTTGCAGTCTGAGGGTCAACGTCATATACAGCAACAACTTTCGCATTAACAAGTCTATTTATAGCTGCCACGTGCTTGTTAGCTATTGCTCCACAGCCGATTAAGGCAAACTTAATCTTTTCCTGTGTCAGGTCGCCCAACGTATCTTTTCTTCTTTTCATAAATCCCCCACCGCATCTCTTAACTGCTTTATCACATACTCCACCTGCTCATCAACCATGTCTCCATGTATTGGAAGACTTAAAATTTCATCTTTCAGAGAGTATGCAACCGGAAAATCCGAAGGCCCGTGTCCCAAATATCTATATGCATTCAGAAACGGCAGCGGAATAGGGTAGTGAATACCGGTTGGAATCCCTTTTTGTTCTAATATTTTCTTAACTTTATCTCTGTTCTTTACTCGCACTACATAAAGATGATAGACATGTCTTACGTCCTGCAACACCGTTGGGGTCTTAACAACGTCTTTTAACCCTTCGTCATACATTTTTGCAATGGCCCTCCTCCGCTCGGTCCATTCCTCAAGGTGCCTCAGCTTGACATCAAGTATTGCAGCATGGAGACCGTCTAGACGGCTATTTACTCCCTCAAACTCATGGTCGTATTTTTCTATCCTGCCATGATTGGCATACATCCTTACCACCCTGGCCGATTCATCATCATTGGTTACTATTGCCCCTGCGTCTCCGTATGCACCAAGGTTTTTACCTGGGAAAAAACTGAAACAGGCAAAATGCCCTAACGTACCAATATTTTCCCCATTATATCTTGCCCCATGTGCCTGGGCAGCATCTTCAATAACCACGAGTCCATATTTTTCTGCTATCTCCAACACTCTGTCCATTTGGGCGGGCTGCCCATAGAGGTGCACGGGTACTATAGCCCTAGTTTTTTTCGTAACGGCTGCTCCTATTTTACTAACGTCTATATTATAGGTTAATTCATCACAGTCCACAAAAACCACTTTTGCGCCTGTCATAGTGACAGCTTCCGAGGTCGCAATAAAGGAATTAGCGGTCGTTATAACCTCGTCTCCCTCTTTAACGTCAGAGCGTTTCAAAGCTATGAAGATTGCATCCGTTCCGTTACCAACGCCAATACAGTGCTTAACGCCAATATATTTTGCAAAATTCTCTTCAAAGGTCTTTAGATGCTCCCCTCCAATAAAAGACGAGCTCATAATAACGCTCTGGATTGCATCGTCAATTTCTCCTTTTATTGAAAGATACTGTGATTTTAAATCAACGAAAGGGACTGCCACATTGCCCCCCTTATCAGCCAGAACAGGTTTTATGATACGGTATGGACGGACCATCTAAAACAGGGTATAAATAAACGGTGCCACCACGCTTCCCTGGGTTAATATAAACATTATTAAATTAAAAAGGGTTTTTTACTCAGCATTCTTTCTTCCTCACTCTTAAAAATTGATAAACAATAAACAGAACTGAGATTTTATTTCTTACGTCCAATCATTATAAAAAACCCACCTTCACTGCCTCCTTTAAGTAACATATTCAGTTGAACAGCCAGGTGGTCAAGCCACGTCCCTCTGGGGTTGGTCTTAAACAATTTCTCCTGCGGAGAAAATGTCTCTGATACTTTAGACTTCGGTATACTATTGACAAACTCAACACCAGATTGGTCAAACCAACCCAGGACTTCTCCAATCATGTGTTTGGACTCATGGGGATTTTTATACTGATCCATAAACCAAATGTGCTTTTTTGTGGGGTCAAGATTTTTGTCTCTCATACGATAATCTAAAAACTTGAACCGATTGCCAGAAAGTTCAAAAATGAAGCGTCTAATGTCAGTAGGAATCCTGCCCAAAGTATTGTAAAGGCCTATTATGATGAAGCCCCCTTTCTTAACAAGTTTTAGTATAGATTTAAAACCAGTAAACGGGTCACCTGTATGATGTAATACACCGTTACAAATGACTACGTGAAAACTCTCTGGCCTAAATATTGGCCTGAAAAGGTTCATTTGGAAAAAAGCCACATTATCAATTTGATTTTTCTCCTTAAATCCATGGCCCAACCTTAAGGAGTTCAGACAAATGTCAGTGCCAAAGACAGTCCTTCCACCTTTGGTAGCGAGAAAATTGCTGAGTTGGCCTGTACCACATCCCGCCTCCAGTATCCTGGCACCGTGAGGGATTTGGTCATCTAACAAACGGGCAAAGACGCCTTTCTCCGCCTTCTCCCGCAGTCTGTACGAGGAATCCACCTCTTCGTAACCGGGAAAAGGGTTCTCCTCATAAAAAGATTTTACAACCTCTGTAACGTCTGTTTCAGAATCCCATTCATTGGGCCAGAATAACAAAGGAATACCATTTTCACATCTAAAGGATTTGCCGCAATTAGAACATCCTATGCTGCGGTGGTCAACAGACTCATTTAGAGTCCCACAGCATGCCGGGCAAACAAAGATATCTTTATGCTGAACCATAAGAGACGATACGGTTGAATCAATATCGGATTTCATACCAAATCTCCATTTTCTGGCACCCCGGTCTTTGCGAGTCTAATCTGAATGGTCAAGACTTCCCTTAAAATAAGGCATATATGAACGGTGCCACAACAGAACTTTCAGTGAATACCAAGAACAAACCCATCAAGAGTAAAATTAGAATAATAGGGACAAGCCAAAATTTCTTGCTGCCCCTCATAAAATCCCAAAATTCTCTTAGTATTGCAATCTTTAACATCTTAGCTCTCCCTTGTATTAAAACTGTCGTTCGTATCTCTTTTTATCCGCAGAAGCCTTTACCCTTGGAATCCAATAGCTGCCCCTTCCTGCTTCTATTTTGCGGTCAAGTGGGTCTTTTCCAAAAAGTTTGAGTGCGAAAGCTATTGGAGTAAAAAGGAGGTAAAATACTATTCCGAGAATAAACCTTGTATTTACCCAGCCAATTGCATGGGCAATCTTCATCATTGCATTATAAAGGGGTTTTATGATTGAGGGAGCAAAAAGAGAAAGGGACAGAACTATTCCTCCCATCACATAAAACCCAAAAGCAATATCCCACTGGCCCTTATAATAGAGCCGATACGACCCCATTGCCATAAGGATTAAGGCCAATATTATTCCAAAATTCCTTATATCCTTTTTCTCATCCCTAATCTTCATAGACCCTTCTCATTGTGGTTTCCCACTTTAGTCCAACTCAAATACCTTCCTCCAATCGCCATCGTCCCTTAAATACTTTTGCTCTTCCTTGTCCAACAGATAGTTTCCCATGATCAAGTAGTCTATATTGGTTCTCATGAAGCATAGATAAGCCTCTTCTGGTGTACAAACTATTGGTTCTCCTCTTACGTTGAAGGAGGTGTTTATGATGGCGGGGCAGCCTGTCTTTTCATAAAATGCCTTTAGCAATTTATAGTATAGTGGGTTATCTTCCTCGGACACGGTTTGAATCCTGGCCGAATAATCCACATGGGTTACCGCAGGGATTCGGGAGCGTATCATTTTTAGCTTTTCTATGCCAAATAATTTGGCCTCTCCTTCCGTCATCTCACGTCTAATCTCTTTTCTTACCGGTGCCACTAGCAGCATGTAAGGGCTTTCCGTGTCAATCTCAAATAAATCGGATGCCTTCTCCTTTATTACAGAAGGGGCGAAGGGGCGGAAGGACTCTCTAAACTTTATCTTAACATTCATGGTCTCTTGCATCCTGGGGGAGCGGGCATCCCCAAGGATACTCCTTGAACCCAAGGCCCTGGGGCCAAACTCCATCCTGCCCTGAAACCATCCGACAACCTTCTCATTTGCAATAAGTTCTGCAACCACTATAGCTATCTCTTCATCGCCCAGCACTTTATATGGGATGTCCCTTTTCTTGAGAAAGGCCTCTATCCCGCCGTTTTTATACTCAGGGCCTAGATAGGCTGCCTTCTCAAAGTCTTTCCTGCCATCTGCCTTCCGGGGGTTTCCTAAATAACTATACCAGGTAAAGAGGGCAGCCCCAAGTGCACCCCCTGCGTCGCCTGCAGCAGGTTGTATCCAGATGTTCTTAAAAGGCCCCTCTTTAAGGATTCTACCATTTCCTACGCAATTCAGAGCTACTCCACCAGCCAGGCACAGGTTTTCTTGCCCCGTTTCCTTGTGAACATGGCGTGCCATCCGAAGCATTATCTCTTCGGTTGCATCCTGGATGGAGTGGGCAAGGTCCATCTCCCTTTGGGTAAGTCTTGACTCGGGTTTGCGTGGCGGCCCCCCGAACAGCTTATGGAACTTATGATTGGTCATAGTGAGACCTGCGCAATAATCAAAGTACTCCATGTTCAGCTTGAATGATCCATCCTCTTTAAAGTCAATCAATTCAGCTAGAATTACATCTACATACTTTGGCTCGCCATAAGGGGCCAAACCCATTACCTTGTATTCTCCCGAATTAACCTTAAAGCCTAGATAATAGGTGAAAGCCGAGTAAAGGAGCCCAAGTGAATGCGGGAATTTCAGTTCAGCCAGGATTTCTATCTTGTTATCTTTCCCAACTCCATAGCTGGCAGTGGTCCATTCACCCACCCCGTCCATTGTTAGAAAGGCCGCCTCTTGAAATGGGGAGGGGTAGAAGGCTGATGCGGCATGGGATTCATGGTGCTCAGGAAAGATTACTTTACCCTTATAACCCAGTTCATCTTCAAGGAGGTCTCTTGTCCAGAGCTTCTGGTTAAGCCACAGTGGTATGGCCTTGATAAAAGACTTTATCCCCAAGGGGGCGTAACTCAGGTAGGTCTCTAATATCCTCTCAAACTTGACGAAGGGCTTTTCATAAAAGGTTACGTAATCCAAATCGTCCACAGTAATGTTATTATCTTCCAGGCAGAACTTTATAGCATTTCTGGGAAAGTCAGAGTCGTGCTTTTTCCTTGTAAAACGTTCTTCCTGGGCAGCAGAGACAATTTCCCCGTTTCTCACCAATGCCGTGGCGCTATCATGATAGAGAGCCGATATTCCTAATATGTTCATAACCTTATATCACTTTTTTGCCTGCAATCTCGGCGGTTTTTTTTCTTAACCTTTACTACCATTCAGAATCTTAAAACGTCATTAGCATACTCTAGAAGGCAATTTCTTTCAAGAGACTACTTGTGTCAATCACCTCCCTGCTTATGAATATCGTATTTAATCTTCAACGAATCACCTGCTTTTCGGGTAGCTCGTGTACCAACCACCTCTATTGGCTGCCGTTGAAGGTTACTGAACCAATCTCATGATACCCGATGGTTTTATACATTGCCATGGCATGGGCGTTATCCTCTCTAACTCTAGCAAGACACACCTGTATGCCACGTTTCCCCAAATCATCATCAAGCATGGATAGTAACTTAACGCCAAACCCTCGTCCCCGATACTCGGTAGCGGTTGTGATCATTAAGATTTCAACGGTAGACTGAGAAGACGAACTCATAACAACACTTCGTACTGTATCATCAATTTCTTCTTTTATTGAAAGATACTGCGATTTTAAATCAACGAAAGGGACTGCCACATTGCCCCCCTCATCAGCCAGAACGGGTTTTATGATGCGGTATGGACGGACCACCTAAAACAGGGGATAAATAAACGGTGCCCACATGCTTCCCTGGATTAATACGAGTAGGACACCGAGTATCAGCAGGACCAAAACAATCGGGAGTAACCACCATTTCTTGTTGTCTTTTAAAAATTCAAAGAATCCTACAATAATTTTAATCTTTGCCATTTTCTCCTTCCTTAATACATCTTTTCATAGTTTACTGCTTTTTCTCTATCTCTCTTGATCCAGTGACTGTCTTGAACCTTTTTCACCCTGATATCTAAGAAATCCTTGCCGAATAAACGTGCGGTTAGTCCAATTGGCGTTAGTACCAGATAAAATATTATCACTAATAAAATCCTGGATACTATCCACCCCATAGCGAATGCAATCCCCATCCAAACTTTGTAAATTCTTCTTAAAACTGATGAACAAGAGATGCCAATGACCATTAATAAAATTCCAATAATACCGAGGAGGTATTGGAACAGGATGGGATATTGTTTTAAGAACATCCAGAGTGTTAGGGCAAGAAAGACTGCTCCCACCGTAATGCCAAATTGGCGCAATCTTTTTTCCGATGTGTCTAGCCCCTTTACCTCTTCTTGCACGTCGCTAATCCAGCTCATAAACCTGTCTCCAGTCAATATCGTCATGAAACTGTGGTTGATGTCCTTTGTATAATATATAGTTCCCTATTACCAACGCATCTAATTCTGTCCGCGCAAAGCACCTGTACGCATCTAACGGTGATTCCACAATGGGTTCACCCCTTACATTGAACGAAGTGTTAACGATTACCGGGCAACCGGTCTTTTCGTAAAACCTCTCAATTAAAGCGTGGTATAGCGGGTTATCTCTTTTGTTTACTGTCTGTACGCGTGCCGAATAATCCACATGGGTTACGGCCGGAATTTCAGAGCGCACAACATTTAATTTATCTATACCCCAGTATTTCTGCTCCTGTTCTGTCATTGGACGTTGCTTCTCTTTTTTTACCTCGGCCACCAACAACATATATGGGCTTTCACGGTCTATTTCAAACCACTCGCTAGCCTTTTCCGATAGTACCGATGGTGCAAAAGGGCGGAACCCCTCTCTAGACTTAATCTTCAAATTCATCTTTTTCTGCATTTCCGGAGAACGGGCATCACCAATAATTGATCGGTTTCCCAATGCTCGTGGGCCGAATTCCATCCGTCCCTGGAACCAACCTATAACCTTACCTTGATCCAACAGGCCAGAAACCTCATCAAGTAGTTTATCCGTCTCCAGGTATTTATGCGGCAATTTGTTCTTTTCTAAAAATTGACGGACCGTCTCATTATCATACGCCGGCCCCAAATATGAACCCTTTTGTAAGTCTCTTCCATTCTTGGGAGGAACGGGCTTATTAAGATAATGGTGGTGCACAATATAAGCCGCACCAATGGCTCCGCCAGCATCCCCGGCAGAGGGCTGTATCCATATGTCTTCAAACAATCCAGACCTCAACAATTTCCCGTTACTGACACAGTTCAATGCTACCCCCCCAGCCATACACAGGTACTTCTCTCCAGTCTCGTTCTTCACGTGACGGGCCATACGTAATATAATTTCCTCCGCAACTTCTTGGATTGAACGAGCCAAATCCATCTCGCGCTGGGTTAATTTGCTTTCGGGCTTGCGCGGTGGGCCATCAAATAATTCAGCAAAACGCCCGTTGGTCATTGTTAGGCCGGCACAATAATTAAAATATTCCATATTCATCTTGAAGGAACCGTCTTCTTCTAAATCAATCAGATAATCATAAATCTTCTGAACATATTTGGGCTCTCCATAAGGAGCCAACCCCATCACCTTATACTCAGAGGAATTTACTTTGAAGCCTGTAAAATAGGTGAACGCTGAATATAGTAAGCCCAGAGAATGTGGGAAATGCAGTTCCGCAATTATTTCTAACTTATTTCCTCTTCCAACTCCATAAGACGAAGTCGCCCATTCTCCCACACCATCCAGCGTCAAGATAGCCGCCTGATTGAATGGAGACGGGAAAAAAGCAGAGGCCGCATGGGACTCATGATGCTCTGGAAACAGAACCTTGCCTTCGTAGGAAATTTCCTTTTTGATGTGGTCTGGAATCCATAATTTTTGTCGTATCCAAAGAGGTATGGCCTCTATAAACGTCCGAATACCCCACGGAGAAAACGCATAGTAGGTCTCCAATATCCGCCCAAATTTAATAAACGGCTTGTCATAAAAAGCAACGAAATCTAAATTGGCGGATTTAATCCCGGCCTCGCGCAGGCAATAATTGACTGCATTTACCGGGAGATTGTAATCATGTTTTTTGCGGGTAAAACGTTCCTCCTGCGCGGCGGCAATAATCTCCCCGTCCTTTAATAAACATGCCGCTGCGTCGTGGTAGTATGCAGATATACCTAATATATACATCTCTTCTATGTCTTACAAAGAATCGCTCAATCGATTTCCTTAAAAATTTCTGTGAGATAATTGCTTTCGGTTCGGTTCGGCAATTATAAGTGAATGCGGAGTAAATATCAATATGGACATAAAACCAATTCAAATAATTAACCAAACTTTTCCAGAATCTTATCTATAATCCTTTCAGCGGCCTTACCGTCTCCAAAAATTTCAGGCCTGTTGTCAGGAGAGGGGTTGTGGTTATATATTGCATCAATAATTTTTGATTCATCGGCATCAACTATTGAGCTCCAGCCACAGTCAACCATTTCCTGAACCCATATTAAATTTATTGGTACTATTATGGGTTTCCCAAGGATGTATCCTTCTCTCCTGGCACTGCCGGAATCTGTAATGAATTTATCACATCCTGCTATTAGCTCCACAAAATCTAGAAAACCCTGTGGGGGCAATATCTCTATATTACTTGCCTTTTCCAGTCTATCGTATAAATTATAATTCTTTAGAAAATCTCTCGTCCTTGGGTGTACAGGAAATTTAACTTTTTTATTGCATCTTGTTAAAGCGTTTACAATATTTGCCATCCTTTCAACGGAATCAGTATTTTCAGCGCGGTGAATCGTACATAGGATGTAATCACCTTTATGTATTTTTATATTTTTCTGTTTAATTATCTTCAGCAGGCTATCCTTGACTATATCACCGTAAAGGAAAACCCTGTCTTTGCTATAACCTTCCCTTATCAAAGCATCATGTGCTTCCTTAATATGGGGAAACAATAATTCAGAACAGGCATCGGCGACGCGCCTGTTTATCTCTTCAGGATTGTAAAACTCTGTGGACCTCAACCCAGCCTCTATGTGGGCAACAGGGATCTTGAGCTTTACTGAGGCCAGTGCGCCCGCAACCGTTGAGTTAACATCACCATAAACAATCGTGACATCGGGCTTTTCCTGCATCAAAATCTGCTCAATAAAGGCGAGCATCGTGGCCGTCTCATACCCCTGTGGGCCCTTTATAATTGAATTTATATAATCCGGACGGGGAAGATGGAGTTCCTTAAAAAACAACTGTGACATTTCGTAGTCATAGTGCTGTCCGGTATGGATGAGTATCTCCTTAATACCTTTTTCCTTGCATATGGAGTTTATTGCAAATTCCTTGGTAAAATTAGGTCTTGTGCCTATTATACTTACTATTTTCACCCTGGTGCGGCTTGCAGTCCTTTTTGTTGCAAAATTATGACCAACTCATTTAAGTAGATGGTTTAAAAATTTTAAACCAATTCAGGATTGAAATCAATCCCCATGTAAGCCTATCAAACTCTGAGACTTCCCCGGAGAACCCCTTTAAGAAATTATCGTTAAACACGTATCTTGAATATTCACATGTCTTTATGAGGTGTTTTAAATATTCATTCAACCTGGGTTTCCACATGAATAAGGGGACAGGAAAGCCCACCTTGTCTCTGCGGTGGCATATTTCAGGTGCCAGGACGTGATCCATAGACCTTTTTAAAATATATTTCAAATTCCCATTCTTTAATTTAATTTTAGGAGGGATTTTAAAGGCAAACTCACACAACCTATAATCTAATAGGGGAACCCTAGATTCAAGAGACCACCTCATACTCGTCTTATCCTCAATATTCAGTAACGCCGTAAGCCAGACTTTCATCTCATAGTACAGTATTTTGCTCAGAACAGATGTGCTGGAAGGACGGTTGAGGACCATGCCCATCCTGCTTTTTGCGTCGTACGACTCTGTCTTCCTGGCAAACTGATCGCTTAATATTCTGCCAGGGTCTCTCAACCTATCTATCAAAAAAAAATACTTGTCATTCAAACTCCCACCCGCAGTTGACGTTAACGTGGAGTAAAACAGTTTTTGATAGTTTTTTAGTTGGGGGAGTTCGTTAAGTAACTCGGCAAGTTCTAAGTCTGCCGTGTTAGACTTTTCACCATTCACCGTACAATCTAATAAATAAGAGAAATACAGTATGTAATGCCTGACGTAACCGCCGAACATCTCGTCGGCCCCCTGGCCACCGAGGACAACCTTTACATTATCTGAGGCTATTTTAGAGACGTAATACTGGGGGACAACGCCTTCCCCGGCGCACGGCTCATCAAGGTGGTAGAATATCTTCTCCAGGGAATCAAAGAAGTCGTCCTCATCTAGCCCGAGCTTATACATCTCGGAGTTAATATAACTTGAGTTTTTTTCGGCAAACAAGGAGTCGTCGTATATCCCGCCTTCCTTACCGAAAAACGCCGTAAACGTCTTTAACCTGCCGTTGAGTTTCTGGCGGCTTGCAAGACCCGCAATAATCCCGGTATCAACCCCGCCGCTTAGGTGGCAGCCCAGGGGGACATCGCTCCTCAGTTGTAGTCTCACAGAGTCATCTAATAAACTCTGTATCTCCTCTTTGCAGGCCTCCTCGGTGAGGCCCTTGTCTTCTTCACAGTTAATATCCCAGTAGCGATGCCTAGTAAGGCCCCTGTCGTCTAACTCTACGTAGTGGCCGGGTTCAAGGCGGTGTATGCCTTTAAACAATGTCTCTTCACCGATATAATACTGGAAAGTCAGGTACTCCATAACCATTCCTTCATTCAAGACGGGCTTAACGTCTGCCTTTAATATTGATTTAATCTCTGAGGCGAATACCAGGCACTTATCGTCTTTGAAATAATATAACGGCTTAATCCCAAAGTGGTCACGGACTAAAAAGGCCTTTCCTTTCCTTGTATCATAGAGGGCAAATGCAAACATGCCGTTTAAAAATTTAAGGCAGTCAATCCCGAACTCCTCATACATGTGAACGATGACCTCAGTATCGCTGCGGGTCTTAAAATCATGATTTTTTAGATACTTCTGTCTGAGTTCAATGTAATTATAAATCTCACCATTGAGGACAATTACAACACTCCCATCCTCGTTGAACATGGGCTGACGGCCCGTCTCAATGTCAATTATACTCAGCCTGCGATGGCCCAGCCCAACGTTGCCTTTTACATACAAACCGCAATCGTCGGGCCCCCTGTACGTCATCGCATCGCGCATCCTGACAATGGTCTCCCCGTCAACAGGATTTTTTCTCTCAAAGTTATATATTCCGCATATGCCGCACATGATTGTCTGTCGTCTATAATCTCTATTTCTTAGTCCTCAGGAATAATACCGTCCTTAATCATTTCTTTGACGGTCGCCTCAGCCAATAGAAAATTTGCCATACCATTGGGGTGGCAATCTGTTTTGTTCACGGAGAATATAGAAGTCTCAAAAACGTCAATATTCTCTGCGGGATACTTCTCCTTAAGATAATTTTCGGCTAATAAGAAAGCATCTATTGTCTTTATTCCTATCTCTTTCGTTCTCTTTATTCTCTCGGCTGGATCAGTTACCGTTTTGTCCGGGGTCTCAAAGCCACCTAGCCGTCCAGTCCGCGCCCAATTATTTCCAAAATGTAGAAATACGTCTAAAAGGTAGATGTTGTTTTCTTGGGTATATCTTTTCAACTTCAGCATATGTTTTCTGGCATTTTCTAGACCAAGCATTTTTTCATATTGAGGATAACGTGTCAAGCTTCCTTCCAAATCATTGCCAGATGTAGAAATAATCCCAGCCTTTTTGGAAAATTCTCTTAATACAGAATCATAGTAATCTCTCTTGAAGTATTTTGAAAAATGAAATAAAAGGAAAGAAGTCTTCTGGTAGAAAGAAAATTTTGGGTAAAAATAATCACCAAAGTCTAAATCCACCAAACCATATGTACCAGTTATAACAACATCAGGCTTGTATTTTTGGGCTTTATAGAAAAACATTTCCATCGTTTGTATCGCTTGATAACCTGCTACACCAAAGTTAATAACTTCAAATTTATATCTGCCCTGATACCTATCATTTAATAACCGCTCCAGTATTCCTGAATATGTTTCATCGTCACTTAACCCCCATCCATACATGCCACTATCACCAAAAACCGCGACCCTTTTAAAAATACTTTTGTCTTTTTCTATAGGGTAATCTCTTTCAGCACGTAATCCATCGGCATTATGCTTTACTTCCTGAATATTGGATATACTACAATTCCAAAAATCTATCTTTCCTGAAAAATTAGGCCTATTCTCATATAAACAATACTCAAACTCTGAGCGGGTAATAACATCAAGCCCCCATCTGTATACATCTTTTCTTTGCGTTCCTGCGTCGAGTCTTGTTAGCAACTCTTCATAATTGTTTTTATCCATGGTCACATAATATATCCTAAAAACAAATTCCGCAAAAAATAGGGTAACCAAGATTGAGAACACAAATAATAATAGTTTTTTCAGCATTCATCCCCTCCATAAAACAGCAATACCTTACCTTCTATCTAAAGTAGGAAAATAAGGGTCAAGTATACTTTAAATAGAAGGTAAAGTATACTTTAAACAGTCTGATTCTGTATATTTTTTTTGTTCCTCAACAGAAAATAAATGTATTTCAATTGCTTTAAAATCGTACGATACTTACGCATCTTTGAAGAACCGAACAGGCGATAATTGACATTAATCGGCAGCTCCCGCACCCTATAGCCCTTTAAAAGGACCCGTGAGATGATTTCTGCGTTTGCCAGGAAATCGTTGCCACTGTGTTTTACATTCGCAAGGACTTCTCTCTTATATAACCGGAAACAGCCGCTGTAACAGGTTAAAGGCGGGCACTCCGGACTCAACACGAACTGATACAACCTGGCCATAGAATAGGAGAGGACGTAACGAAGAAAAGGGAAGTTGGCCTTTGAGCATTTTGGATGCCACGGTGAACCTGCCAGTATATCTTCTTTTTTGGGATCGAATTCATAAATAAAATGGGGTATTAAGAATTGGTCATAATTGGTATCCGCATCAACGGTGAGTATATACTGAAATCCACCCTGCAGGGCCCTTCTAAAACCGGTCTTAAGACCGGCACCATAACCTGAGTTCTTTTCGTGATGAATAATATCCACAAATGATGCACCTCTATATTTTTTCTCTATAATTTCCCCTGAATTGTCGGTGCTGCCATCGTTAACAAAAATAAATTTGATATCGTAATCATCCTTTAACATCTTGTACACCCCATCTATTCTATAAAAAAGGTGACTGAGCGTATCTTCTTCATTGTAAATCGGTATGACTACAGCAACTTTAGTGCCTTTTATCATCTTGATATCCGTTATATATGCTTATTCCTGTAATAAGGTTCCCATACCTGGTGAAGTGTTGATCAACGAAATAGTATAGTCTTTCACTATTGGATCTTAGGAGGTCCTTTTTTATATCAAGGAACCTTGCCCCATTCTCGGTACAGATTTGTTCTATATAGCCATTCAAAAATGTGAGATTGAAATCTTCTTCCTTTAGGCTATATGTAGCTAGTGTGTTTTGATAATTGTCTTTATAAATCTCCTGGATCATAGGGAGGTAATAAACATAGAGTTCTATATTGCTGGCCTTGCATAGTTCTATAATCTTCGTGAGATGTTCTTTAAACACTGTTAGCTTCTTCTCGCTTATATCGTTCTTCTGCCTTGCAAAGAGCTGTAAGTTTCTATCAGGCAGGTTAATATAAAAATATTTCAGATTGAAGAT
>Ga0209343_10005850_pt1 | contig 14823 bp, 15 predicted proteins | sample RifCSPlowO2_02_FD_184026 | JGI IMG/M metagenome (GOLD analysis project Ga0209343, IMG submission 184026) | Groundwater microbial communities from Rifle, Colorado - Rifle CSP2_plank lowO2_0.2 (SPAdes) (version 2) | ecosystem: Environmental > Aquatic > Deep subsurface > Groundwater | place... | reverse complement strand
CCAGGGAATCGCCTCCGAAACTGACTGAAAGGAATTTCGGAAGGCCTTCCGGAGGCGATTCTAGAGGCGGCTAAAGCACGCCTCCAAGAAACTTCGCCTGAAAGGTTTTAAGCCATTATTTATCTAACCCGAAGCTCAGGTTGAGAAAATGATGAGGAAAGTAGACTACGTAACAATGCGTACACTGGCGATTATTTTAAAAAAACAGGCGACTAATGAATATGACCAACTGGTTACTTGTTATACTCAAGAGTTCGGCAAACTAACCGCAGTGGCCAAGAGTGTCTTAAAGCCGAACTCGATTCAGGCGATGCACTTGGATGTTTTTAATTTAGTTGATTTCGAATTGATAAGCGGAAGAGGCACTCCTATAATTACCGGCGCTCAGGCCGAAAATTCATATACAAACATCAAAAGTGATCTAAGCTGTTTAGCGGTAGTCTATTTATTTGCGGAGATAATTGATAAACTGGCCTTTGAGTATCAGAAGGATGAAGGAATGTGGAATTTTTTGGTTTCATTGCCGGACCATTTTAACCAAGGGCGGCCCTTGGTAGATATTCGTCGCATACTGCCGGATAAACAGCTTGAGCTTCTAAATATTCTAGGTTATGCTCCTAACCTTAAGGAATGCGTTTTTTGCCAGAAGACAGAACTTATTGCCTATAATGTTCAGGCCAGAGGCGGAGTTTGTAAAGACTGTTTTCTTGCCGGGCGAGGGGGAATAGTGGCAAAAGGAAATGACCTTATGTCCACATCTGTCCTAAATAGCATTTTCGAATCTTTAATCGAGCGCAAACTCTACTCATTAAACTTATCGGATTTTATGCTAAGATAAGCATATAAGCCGATAAGCACATAAGCTGATAAGCCTTAGAGCTTACGCACTTATGAGCTTATGGGCTTACGCGCTATTTTGACCACTAGGGTCTTAAAATATCTCGTTTTGCTGGCCTTTGCCCTGCTAATAGTGGCGATATCGTCCTTCTGGTTCAGCGGGCCTTCTTTTAGTGAAAAGAATGTTGTTTTTGAAATTGACGGACCGACACAGGTTTCGTCGGGAGAGGAAGTCGTATTTAAACTTAAATATGAGAACAAAACAAGGAGCACTCTTTATGATCTGGATTTCGTTTTCTACTACCCGGAAGGCTCAACAGTTTTAATTGATGGCAGGCCGGAAAAAGATCATGTAGAAGATTTTAAGATAGATGAACTTACTGCCGGAGAAAAGGGAGAAAGAGAGTTCAGCGCTTTTTTGATAGGCGAAAGGGGGAATATCAAGGTTACCAAAGCCATACTTACTTTCAGGTCGGGCAATCTGAGGTCGTCTTTTGAAAAAAGTATTTCCCTGTCAACCACTATTGTAACTACACCGATTTCTTTAACCTTGGCAGCTCCGCCAAGCGTCGTATCAGATTCGCCTATTCAGTATGTGCTTGATTATAGAAATGAATCTGATGAAGATGCCCAAGATTTGATAATGGAATTTGATTACCCGGATGGGTTCAGTCCTAAAAGTTATAGCATTAATCCTGAATCAGGAAACAACAAATGGACGGTCAAAACATTGAAAGTAGCCAGCGGGGGCAGAATAACCGTTGATGGCGTTCTGAGCGGGAAAGAAGGAGAGAATAAAGTTATCTCGACGGTGTTAAAAAGAAAAGTCGGAGGCCAATATGTTGACTATCAAAAAGTTTCTGCGGTAACGGTAATATCAAATCCGATTTTAGGCTTGGTAATTTCGGTTAACAAAGTTTCAGACTATTCAGCTTCACTGGGCGATCGGCTGAATTACACGGTAGATTATAGCAATGACTCTAACCTCACTCTCTCGGGCATGAACCTGTCGGTTAAACTTGAAGGAGACATGTTTGATTTTTCCAGGCTCGATACCAGGGGAGGTTTATTTGACGACTTCACTAAGACAATTACCTGGGATTTGAGCACTATTTCTGATTTTTCAAATTTCTTTCCCAATGCCAAGGGCCAAATCATTTTTAATATTCCAATCAAGTCATTTTTCTCATCGGCTATGCCCGGTGCTTCAAACGAAAGATTCGTTAAGGCAACGGCCAAATTCCGAACTCCCAATATTCCGGTCGGATCAGATGTTAATGAAATCGCAACATCGGCCAGCATTATTACAAGAATTGGGACTCAGCCGGCACTTAATCAATCTGCTTATTATAACGATCCAGATTTTGGTTTTTCTGGCCCCCTTCCTCCCAGAGTTGATGAGGAAACTATTTATACCGTACATTGGCAATTAACAAATCCCGGCAATGATACCGAAAATGCAAAAATTGTAGCAAAACTTCCGTCTGGTGCGGTATGGGTTGATATAGCTAAAACGACAGCCAATCAGCCTCTGCCGGTGTTTAATCCTAATTCTTCGGAGGTAAGCTGGAGTCTTCCCAGGATTCCATACGGGGCAGGAGTATCTACGGAAAAATATGAGGCAAGCTTCCGGATTAAGATTAAACCGTCGTCTATTCAACGGGGCAATGTTATTTCTATCATTGAAGGCGCTCTGCTTACAGGTACAGACAGTTTTACCAAACAGAGTATAATTATTAACAGGTCGGGGATCAACACCGATAATTTAACTGACAGGCCACGGGAAGGAACAGTACAATAAAATGGTATTAAGGGGTTAGTATTAAGTATTAAGGTTAGGATTATGGATAATAATTTATTAGAAAAAGTTGTCAGCTTATGTAAACGAAGGGGATTTATATTCCCTGGTTCGGAGATTTATGGCGGGTTAAGGGGGACTTGGGATTATGGGCCTCTTGGAACAGAGCTCAAATTTAATTTAAAACAATCTTGGTGGGAGTATATGGTACAGGACCGTGAGAATGTTTTTGGCATGAACGCATCAATCATGATGAATCCGAAGGTTTGGGAAGCGTCGGGCCACGTGGCTTCATTTACTGACCCGCTTGTTGAATGTAAAACATGTCATGAACGTTTCCGTGCTGATAAAGCGGAGGATATAAAAGAGCATGAACAGACGCATGCTAAGAAAAAAGAAAAAGTAGAATGGACTGAGCCCAAACAGTTTAATATTTTAGTCGAAGCAAAACTTGGAGTGGTAGAGGGGGAGAAAACGACAGTATTCTTGCGAGGAGAAATTACTCAGGGTGTTCACGTTAACTTCAAAAATGTACTTGACTCAATGCGCCCTAAGATCCCCTTTGGTATCGCTCAGATCGGAAAAGCATTTCGCAACGAGATAACTCCCAGAAACTTTATTTTTCGATCCAGAGAGTTTGAGCAGATGGAGATGCAAACTTATGTCAAACCGAATGAAAAAGAAGCCATGGGAATGTTCAATGAGATGAAAGATTTACGTATGAAGTGGTATTTGGATCTCGGTATTAAAAAAAGTAAGTTACGTTTCAGGGAACATGCTCCAGATGAACGGGCACACTATGCTCAAGCGGCTTGGGACATTGAATACGAAACTCCGTGGGGCTGGGATGAGGCAGAGGGAATTCATCATCGGGGAGACTGGGATTTATCGAGACATTCTGAATTTAGCGGTCAAGACTTATCATATTTTGATTCTGAAACAAATGAGAGATTTATCCCGTGGGTTATTGAAACTTCTGGCGGTGTTGATCGTGCCCTCCTCTTCTTTTTACTCAATGCTTACTATGAAGAAAAAGACAGATTGATTCTCAAACTTCATCCGAAACTTGCTCCGTATAAAGCGGCGGTTTTCCCGCTCCTTGCCAATAAGCCTCAGTTGATAGAAAAAGCGAGGAGGATACTTAAAGATTTAAAAAGAACAGGTTTAAATGTCGCTTGGGACGATCGGGGAAATATAGGAAAGAGATATTATTCTCAGGACGAGATAGGCACTCCCTACTGCATAACTGTTGATTTTCAAACTTTGGAAGACGATACAGTCACGGTCAGGGACAGGGATACGGCGAAACAGGAAAGGTTACCAATCGGGGAACTAAGTAAATTTATTCAAAAAGTGCTATTGCTTGACAATTAGCCTATATTAAAGTATAATTACTGCAAGATCGTTAACATCCAGAAAGGGGTGTTGTATGAGTTCCATGTTTCGTCTGTCTTTTGCTGTGTTTTTCGCGGCCTCAGTGTTTACTGGCTCTGGTGCCTGCTCTGTTTTTAAATCCTCTAATGGCCCATCGCCAGTACCGTTGTCTTTTCAGGAGCAGTACCCTAATCCGGCTCCAAGATCGGACGTAATCAGCGTACCGAGTGAAAGGATTCTGTTCAGAGATGCTAACGGAAATGATCTGGGCGTTTTTTTTAAGATCATACGCCTGGAGCATTCTCCTAACAGTACAGTACTAGGCGGACTTACCATCATGTCTTTTCCGCCTTTTCCTCGAGACAGGTGCACTGGCTATGGTCCGGCTTGCTTTGAGGCTACGGCCGAGATTGATCTCATTGATTCTGGTGGAGCGACCGGGGCTAATGTTGAGTTTTTCTTTGGTGAAGTAAACCTTCAACACCGCGTTGGAGGTCCCCTCTCACTTGGTTCTGGATCTAACATTGTAACAGTATCTGGCATGAACTTCTATCCTTCAGGAGAACTGAAGAACCTCATCGTAAAAGTAGGCCTTAGGTATAACAACCATAGACCATCTTTCGGCATTGAGGGTATCGCAGTTGCCCTCATGAATCTGCACAATGCCTGTGATGATCCAGGCATGGCTTCTATATGCAACCTGAAGTGAGTTTCTTTGATGAGGCCGCACAGTTTGATCTAAAAATCAAACTGTGCGGCCTTTTGCTTATCCACATTATAGGTAGAAGAGTCAATTTAGTGGTATAATAAGTGTATTAGATTTCCCGTTTAAACCTAGCTTCTAAGTGCTAAATTTAAGAAAAATCGTAATTCTTTCGGTTGTAATTATTGCCTGTACTCTGGCTGGATTTTTCGTCTATCAAGAATACTCTTCCAGGCCTCAGGCCGGGTTTTTTATTGGGGAAATAACTAAAATTGAAGGCGGTTATATTTATATGGATGGTTATTATGTCCTTGATGATTTAAATAGCAAAGAAGCAATAGAACAGACAAAACCGTCGGCGGTTAAAGTGAGGGTCGCTTCCGATACTAAATTCAAGCGAATAGAGCTTATCCGCCCGTCTTTAGAAGAAACGGCAAAAAATAATTATACCTATAAAATCGAGGATTTAAAAAGAAACGAGACTGATGTCAGCTTAGATATTCTTCAAAAGGAATTTGAAGAATTCGGTCCCCGGGTAAAAGTTACTTCTTCAAAAAATATTTTTAGAAAAGAAGAATTTAAAGCGGTTTTATTGGAGTATACTATTTTTGCATCGCCGTTTAAATAAAATGCTTAACAAAACTACATTTTTATATTTATTTCTAGCTACATTTTTATTTTTTTTATGGGTAATTTTACCTAAAAGTGCTTTTGCTGAAATTCAGACTTGGCCTCAGACTGACTGGATCGAATCAAATGTATATTATGGACAGCCGACAACTCAGAATGTCCTACAAGATTTTCTGTATCAGATCAAAGCTTTCAAATTTATGAGGTGGCTATCCACCTAGAAGGGCATTCTCACGCAAATTTCGGTCAAAAAAGAATCCGGGTCGATGTTTGTTTCTATAGTACTTATGATTTCACCACTGCCAATTGTAATATATTTGCCGATGTAGATCCCGGAGATTGCGCTTGTTCTTCTTCTGATCATATTCATACTAATAATATAAACGTAGTTCCCATAGCCGATGAGATACCCAGGACTGCTGTTTATAGCGAAAGCGGAAATATTACCACTAGGTACAATCAGATTGAAATTATCACCGATGTTAATGATGCCGAGGCGTATATTTCCGGTACTATGAAGGGCAGAAAAGTCAGTATTGTTAATTTTACAACCCCGGCAGATAGCGGGGGAACGGTTAATACCGGCCAGAGTTTTAATGTACTTTGGGAAGTAGCTGAAAGCGACTTACAATTACTGGGGGCTGGCAGTGGAATTCCTCTTCGATTTGAGCATAGTAATAATATTAGCTGTTTAGGTGATAGCGGAAATTATTTTGAAGATTTGAGAACTAATTGGGCTAACACCTGTACGGCTATAAGTGCCGGTCCGGCGTACCTTAAATTAAAAGCTTATGGACCGCGCGGTTCAGCTGGTTACGGTGAGATTGATAGTGGTAATGAAAATTTTAATGTAGTCGGCCAGCCGCCGGGGCCTTTTACTCTGACCACCGCTGGTTGTTATAATGGAGATACTTACGACTTAGACTGGACGTCATCTTCGGGGGCGACAAGCTATGAGGTTTGGGCTAGGCCCTGGATTGGCGGAACATGGGTAAAGTGGGCTACATTACCCAGTAACGTATTAGCCTATCCTGCCGCCCGGCCTTCTCAGGCCGAATGGTATTTTAGGATAGATGCAATTAACTTAACGGGTACTACGAGCTCATCTCCCGGCGGACCGAACTATACTTATGGAGGAGGATGCGGAGGAGCGCCCCCTGTTTGTGGAAACAATATTGTTGAATTTGGCGAGGATTGTGACGGGTCAGATTTAAACGGACAGACCTGTATTTCTCTTGGTTTTGCAGGAGGAGGTCCTCCTACTTGTGATGCCGCCAGCTGTAATTTTAATGTTTCAACTTGTACCGGTCCGCCGATTGTTACCCTTACCGCCGATCCAGGCAGTCTAAGTTCACCAAATACCGGCTCTAACTTAGATTGGTTAGCTCAAAATGCAGATCCAAACTCTTGTACTAAATCCGGAGCTTGGTCGGGTACAAATCAACCAACTTCAGGGAATCAGAATACCGGGCCGTTGGCAGTCGGATCTCATACTTATAATATTTCATGTACCGGTCCGGGCGGATCAGGTTCTGATAGTGTAACTATTAATGTAACCACTGCTTGGTCATGTACGGTGGCAGTTAATCCAAACAATGGTCCTCCACCGCTCAACGGAGTTGATGTGACGGTTACAAATTTAAATATGCCGACTAACTCGGGTAATAATTTCATAGATTGCGATTACAATGGTACTACCGAAAATAACGAAATAACAAACGATTGGCAGCCATCCAGTCCAAGAACTTACACCGATTTATGCAGTTATTCTTCATCCGGAACGTATACGGTAAGAGTGAGGCAAGTAAAATTAGGCGGTTCTGCTGAGCCTGATGCGGTTTGCACGGCCAATGTTGTAGTGGGAGGGGGCGCTATTGCCGGCTATGTTTATGAAGATTTAAATACAACAACTTGCTGTGGGGGAGTTAAAGATTCGGGCGAGCCTGTTTTAAGCGGCAGAACGGTTACTCTAACCAAACAGCCCAGCGGTCCGACATATACAACTACGACTAACGCTTCAGGATACTATGAATTTATTAACCTTGTACCGGGGGATTATGTGGTGAGCCATACAACCATCAGTGGCTACGTAAATACAACCGAAAGTTCAAAGATGGTAACGGTTCCGTAAGATTGTTCATGGTCATAAGAAAAAGACAAATAAAGAGAAAGTTTTTTATTGCTGTTACGGCCTTATTTTTAATTTTATCTTTTATCTCGTTTATTTTTAAGAACGACATACCCAGAGAGGCCTATGCCTCGCACCTCCCGATATCGTTTCCCTGTACGGCCGCTTTTAGGACTGATAACGGGACACGTTATCTGACTGCTCAAGACGGAGGTGGCCCGAACAAGACGATAAATGCCGATAAAGACGCTATCGGCCCAGATGAAATTTTTACGTTAGAAGATGCTGGAGGAGGTAAGATTTACATAAGAACTAGTGGCGGCTATTATGCTGTTGCCGAAAGCGGTGGAGGTCCTCCTTCTGAATTCCCTGCCTTTAATGCAAGAACCTTCCCTCCTCCTCCTCTGGGATCTTGGGAAGAATTTGTACTAGAGACCAAAGGAGAGCCGAATCTGGTTGCCATTAGAACAACTGATAATTATTATGTGGTTGCTGAAGGTGGCGGAGGACAAGCTACTCCAGACACGACTTACGTATCTGGCCAAGGCGTTAATGCTGACAGGAATTCTGCAGGTGGCTGGGAGACATTCACGCTGATACCACAATCGGGATGTGTTCCGCCGCCTCCTCCTACGGCTAATATAACCTGTAACAACAACCCTGGTGACTGTACTATTTTCTACAATACCTCAGCTACTTTAGAATGGTGCGGGACAAGCGGATCAGTTTGCGCTAATGCGGCTTTGTGCTCTGTCGTTCCGGGTGGTTGGTTCGGAACATCGGGTAACGTACCGACAGGAAAGCTTACAAGTAGGACAACATACACTCTAACTTGTACTAACAGTGTTGGCGTGAGTACCCAAGATTCAGTTACTGTTGACCCGCCAAATGATTCCCGATGCATTAGTGTTGTTGCTCCAAATATCGTACTTCCACCGCCGTATCAAACCTTCAGTGCCCAGGTTACTATTCAAAATACTGGCACTAGGACTTGGAAAAATGATGCTCAGGATCCCTTAGAATATCACAGTATGACTACTCCTCCTGGGCCGACATATGCTAATCCGGATTTTGATGATCCGGTTGAACCATTAATTCATTTTGATGGTCCGGGCCGGGATCCTATTTTGCCCATCTCCCCCGTTAATACTGGTGAGCAAGTTACCTTTAATTATAATAATCTCATCACTCCGACAACGCCGGGAACTTATCCAATCCGTTTTCAGATGATTCAACAGCGCGTGGAGTGGTTTGGCGAGGTTTGTGAGAAGAATATAACCGTGCCGATAGTTCATAATTTCGGTTTGTATAGAGTACAGACAACTGTTTCAGATGTAAGACTAACTGAACCCAATTACTGCACCTCGGGGCCAGTGGGGACTGTTGATTGGGATTACTCGATTTCTAACCCAAACCCGCAAGATGGTTACCGTGTTCAAGTTGACAATGATCCGGCATTCGGCAGTCCGGAAGATGATTCATGTCCTTCTGGGTTAGGATGCGGGGGAGGTACTTTTACCGAATACGCAATACCAACCGGTAAACTCGCGTTTAACACTGTTTACTATGCCAGAGTCATGGTTTGGAATAGTACGGGCGCGGCGTCTGGTTGGACTAACATGAGTGCTTGTAACGGATATCCTTCCAGTCCCGGTGGATGCCAACCAGGAAATACAAGATGGAGAACACCGGTTCACGCCTGGCCGGATAATCGCTCAGCTCTAAATTATGGTCCCATCTGGGCGCCTTTAAATCCGGGAGCGGGAACTCCGGTCCAATTTTCTGACAGAACTAATTTTGCCGTCGGTTCATCGGGGCAAAACTGGAGTTGGATTTTTACCGGAGGCAACCCAGCAAGTGCTACCGGCCAGGTTCCGCCAACTGTTACTTATGCTACGACGGGATTATACAATGTTGCTATAACTTCAGGTGATGATGTGGGAAGCTGTACTAATAATACTACCCAGATCAATATTCAGGGGGCGATACCGACGTGGAGGGAGATAATACCCCGTTGAAACTATTAAATTATTACGAATTACGGATTACGTATTAATAAGGGGCATCTTTGCAAAGATGCCCCTTATGATATAGTGTCTTTAACGAAAGATTTTTAACAAAGGACAAAATGAGTTTAAAATTACTTAAAAAGAAAAATTATTTAACGATGATAGAAAATGCCGCTAAGGGCGAGAATTGGATGTTCAGGAACCAATATTTTGAAGTTGACGGAAAAGAAACTGATGTTTTAGAAAATGGCGGGTTGAGCTGTGCTATGTTTCTATCCTCCGTTCTCTATTTAAATAAATTAATAGGCGATATTCATACGACCGTGGTAGGAACTGAAAAAGATATGCTTGAAAGTGGCTGGTTCGAAATTAAAGATTTAGAACCGGGAGCGGTTATAATTTGGGAGCAGAAACTAGGAGACAAAGACGGATTACCTCACTACCACAATGGGTTTTATATCGGTAGCAATATGGCGATAAGCAATAACTCAAAAGATACCGGCTTTCCGTGGAAGCACCACTATACGTACAACAATACCCGTAAAATAGAAAAAATATATTGGCATCCGGTCTTAGACGAGGAATAACAGAGTTATAGATCAATCCCACACATAACAAGATTGCTTGTTATGTGTGGGATTTTTTGTTATTAGTATCTCATGAACATTAAAAATAAGGGGTAGATTACATGCGATCCATCGAGGATATGTTCATAGGAACAACCTTTAAGGACTTTTTGCTTCGTCCTCAGCACGGGCAAGTCTTGTCGAGAACTAAAGAGAATATAGATTTATCTATGCCTCTTTCAAGAAATATTATTCTTCGCGGCGCTCCAATAGTCTCGGCTAATATGAGAACTGTAACCGGCGGCCGGATGATGAAAGCCATGTCTTCGATGGGCTGTTTCGGTTTTATCCATCGCCGATATTCAAAGGAAGTTCAGGCGGAAAAAGTAAGAGAAGTAAAGCGGTCTCAGTCATATATCATCGAGAATCCGCTTGTTATACATCAAGAAGCCATCATTGGCGAGGCCAGAGAGTTAATCAGAAAAAAGAAAGTAAGCGGACTTCTTGTGTGTGAATCTCCCGGTAGTATGAAGCTTGTCGGAGTCTTGTCCACCAGAGATATCTTCGGCCTAGATTCAGAGCTAGTCAAAAATCGGATGTCAATCTTTACCGAATTAATATGCGGATACCAAAACATATCTATGGAGGAAGCGGAATTAAGAATGAGCCGTCGTAGAGTCGAAAAACTGCCGCTTATTGATGACGACGCAAATATTGTTGGCCTGATAACGATGAAGGACTTAAAAATGGCTAAGCAAAAGCCATATACAACCAAGGATAGTAAGGGCCGGCTTCTGGTCGGAGCAACGATCGGTGCCTCCGGAGATTATATGGAGAGGGCTGAGCTCTTAGTAGATACTGGAGTAGATGTGATTTTAATGGATATTGCTCACGGTCATTCTGAGGTCATAAAATTAGCAATTAATAATTTTAAAGCAAAGTTCCCGGGTGCAGAGCTTATTGCCGGTAATATTGCCACAGGCCAAGGAGCTAAGTTCTTAATGGATCTGGGAGTTGATGCAATAAAGGCAGGAGTTGGTCCCGGTAAAGGATGCCGAACTAGGCTTGATGTTCGTTTTGGCGTTGCCCAGCTTCAAGCTGTTCGTGAAGTGTACCTTGCCACCGAGGGTAAGGTTCCGATCATTGCCGATGGTGGGATTGAGGATGACGGTGATATTATTTCAGCTCTTCTTATCGGAGGTGCTTCAACGGTTATGCTCGGTAGTATGTTAGCCGGTACCGACGAAGCCCCGGGCTTAGTGGAAAATGGAGTGAAAATGTACAAGGGGGAGACATCCATTGAGGCGTCTCTCGAAGAGTTCAACGACGATGAGAATCTGGAAGCGTTAATGGATGATGTCCAAGCTCCCGAAGGTCAGCCTCGGCCAGTAAAATATATCGAGGGCGGTGTTGCCAAGGTGATAAGAAGGATCCGCGGCCATTTAAAGTCAGCCGTAAGTTATGCCGGTACAAAGAGTCTGATTGATGCCCAGAAGAAAATGGTTGATACTCCTTGGCTCTATGTTAATAGAAGGCCTCTTACGGAAGCCGCAAAAAAGGAGTCGTTTGACAGATAACTCTTGCATTTTTGTATTGTTTTGATAGTTTAGCGGAAGTTTCATATTAGTTGTTATAGGGTAGGGTATTATGGCTGGCAAAACTGTTAAAAAGATAAGGATAGTAAATTACGACGGCAGATTGATGATTTATGGCGGAAAACCAATGATCTTTGATATAGATGAGAAAGAAAGAGCTGAAAGAACCCTTGAGTTTATAGGACAGCAGTATGTCACAAGTGGTCCGTTAAGGCTCGAAGAATATGATTATCAAGCCCCATAATATCTATCGAGGCCTGCCCGGTAACGTCCATCGGATGCGTTACCGGGCTTTTTATTTACTTAAAAACGTGCTAGAATTTTTAAATTGCAAGTTAAATATCGCCTTCGCAATCTTGGCGGGCTTAGTCTCGCCGAAAATCGCTTTAGCGATCGAAGGCGGGCGTAGCTCAATTGGTTAGAGCGCTTCCCTGTCACGGAAGAGGTCGCGGGTTCGAGTCCCGTCGCCCGCGCAATATGTTACAATTTCCTATAATTCAGCCACAACTTAACTCAAGCCAGTTTTCTTTATTGAAATTTTTAAGCTCGATACTTGCGTATAGCTCCCTTATTGCTTGGGGCATAGTCGGTATTATCGGCATCTTTCTCTTGGTAATAAGCCTCATTCTGTCTTATCACTGGAGAAAGTTTGAAATAGACAAATTAGTTATAGGTCAGGCGGCAATTGTATATTTTGCCGTATCGTCAGTACTGCTGGTAACATTGGTAATTTCATTAGCGGTATATCTCGAGTCGATTTAGTGTAAAATTTAAAAATCAAAGTGAAAAATTACAGTTTAAAATTTAAAAAATTAATTATCCTTTATTTTTAATTTTTTTATTAACTTATGATTGATTTAGACCCGGGCGAAAAAGTAGTTTTAAAAGTAAGAAGGCATAAGCTGTCTTTTGTTTTTGAAATTCTTTTCCTGGTTTTTTTTGTGGCTTTACCTCCGTTTTTATTCTGGGTAAGCGAGAATACGACAGCTATTAAAGGGAATGACTTTGCTTTATTCTCGGCGATATATTCAACTATTTTGCTTATTGCCTGGATAATCTTCTTTATCATCTGGACAAATTATTATCTTGACGTTTTAATAGTTACCGAAAAAAGGATTATTAATGTTGAGCAGAAAGGTTTTTTTAACCGTGAAGCGGCTACGCTGAGACTGGATAAGATTCAGGACATATCTATCAACGTAAGCGGTATTTTAGCGACTTTTCTCAATTTTGGCACTCTCAAAATACAGTCAGCCGGCGAGGCGCCCGAGTTTATTATCCGAGACATACCCGACCCGAATAAGGTTAAGATGACAATATACGATTTATATAACAAACAAGCCGGCATAGCTCAGCCCGTAAGTATAAATCAATGAGTCCCACTAGAGATACAGTGATCGTATAATAAATAAAAACGGTGATTAAACTGCACAATAGGTCAATATTTAATAAATTAGCTAGGCACGGTTGCGACTGGGTCGCAACCTGTCTATAACGGGATGAATGGGCAAATGGTTCTTTTAGTTTTTATTACTATTCTAGCCGGCACGAGCATGGCCATGATATCATTTTCGTTTGATCCATATAAAACCACGGATGGAATAAAGATGCTTTTCTTCCTTTCCCTCTTTGCTTTTATGTGGGGTGCCGGTACGATAGCATTTTTTATATTAAATATTGCAAATAGCGATAGATGGAACGATTCTTTTAGGAGGGGATTGTTACTGTCAGTACTTTTTGTCATATTAATCTTTTTTAAAAGACACGACGTTCTCAGTTGGTATCTGGGTTCAATATTTGGAGGACTTTTTACCGTTTTTGAGATATGGATGTACAAGAGAATAAGTAAAAGAAATAATGTCTTATCAGAGTAATAAAACTATAAATATAGAATCAGAAGAAGAGAGCCAGTCAATCAGATTAATTGAGAGAAGAACCGACTTCGAGGCTAAGAGGATAAAGAGGTATTTGGAAATGCCTGATTTAACGCGAACGCCAGCCAGCCCCATAAAAGAAGTGGTTGAAAGAATGACAAGTATTCCAGATTTTAAAGACTTTGATATTGTAAAAGTACCCGAAGTAGTGCCCACGGGCATCGCTTTTGATCTTTTTGATTTTGCCTCCAACCATCCTGCAAGAAGTAAGTCAGATACTTATTTTCTGGATAATAGCCATATTTTGCGGCCCCATACCACGGTCATGTGGTATTACTATCTGACCTCGGGGCAGGTAAAAGAAAAGATGAGACGGGGAGAGAATATAGGAGTTTTTTGCTATGGAAAGGTTTACCGAAAAGATGAGATAGATAGATTTCACATGAACGTATTTCATCAGATAGACGGTCTCTATTTGTGTCCAAAGAAAAATAAAGAAATCACTCTTCAGGACCTTCAGGATATTGAAGTAAAAATGGTTAAGGCGGTATTCGGCGATAATATTAAGTACCGTTTTCATGAAGACACTTTTCCCTATACGCATCCAAGCACCGAGGTTGAGATAGAAAAAGATGGAGAGCGGGTGGAGATATTGGGCAGTGGAGTGGTCAAGGGAAGTGTTCTGGAAAAACTGGGCGTTGATTCATCAGTTTACAATGGGTGGGCATTCGGGCCGGGTTTAGAGAGATGGGCAATGGTCAGTATGGGGTTGCCGGATATTAGATTACTGTGGTCTGATGATCCAAGAGTTAAAAAACAGTTAAAGCTGGGAAATAAATTTAAAGAAGTATCAAAGTACCCTCCTATTACCAGGGACATCTCGTTTGTCGTTGACAAATCTTTTATACCTAATAACTATTTTGACTTGATTAGGGATATTGGCGGAAATCTAGTGGAGGAAGTCCAGCTCCTTGATAAATATGAAAATTCCGAAAAATTTGGCAAAGATAAAGTCAGCTATACCTATCGGATAATTTACTGCTCCAACGAGCGCACTCTTACCACCGAAGAAATAGACCCAATTCAGGATAAAATCTACAAACAAACTTCAGAACAATTCGGAGCAGAGCTGCGTTAGGTCGCTGATTACTCTTCTCCAATCTCTCTCCAGTCCTCGTCTGCGTCAATATCCTCTAACTAAATAAAGATTTACGTATCAATAATCACAGGTAACCCTCGTCCCGATTCCTTTTATAGATAAAATGAATCGAGGATCCTCGATTGCAAAGCAATCGGGACTTGCCTCCTC
>Ga0209343_10005847_pt1 | contig 14825 bp, 13 predicted proteins | sample RifCSPlowO2_02_FD_184026 | JGI IMG/M metagenome (GOLD analysis project Ga0209343, IMG submission 184026) | Groundwater microbial communities from Rifle, Colorado - Rifle CSP2_plank lowO2_0.2 (SPAdes) (version 2) | ecosystem: Environmental > Aquatic > Deep subsurface > Groundwater | place... | reverse complement strand
AATTCATGCTTGCGCGAATAGGCCGACAGCAGCGGGTGCAGCAGGAAACTGAAGACCGGCAGGATCATGAAAAACAGCAGCAGCGCGAGCGCGGTGGACGGCGTGTTCACGCCCAGCCCCTGATAGAACCAGGCAGTCTGCATCAACTGGCCGAGCAGCCACAGGAATCCCAGGCTCATGGCAAAGGTCGCCACGATGCGTTTCAGCACATGGTGACGTTTGAAGTGACCGAGTTCGTGCGCCAGCACCGCCTCGATTTCATTGCCGCTCAGGCGCTCCAGCAGCGTGTCGAAGAACACGATGCGCTTGGTTTTGCCGAAACCGGTGAAGTAGGCGTTGCCGTGTGCGCTGCGCTTGCTGCCGTCCATCACGAACAGGCCTTTTGCGGTAAAACCGCATTTTCCGAGCAGAGCCGCGATGCGCGCCTTCATCGCCTCGTCCTGCAGCGGCGTGAACTTGTTGAACAGCGGCGCGATGAACGTCGGATAGATGAACAGGATGAGCAGATTGAACGCCATCCATGCCAGCCACACATACAGCCACCAGTATTCCCCCATGCGTTCCATCAGCCACAATACGCCGAACAGCAGCGGCAGGCCGATGGCCGCGCCGAGCAGCAGGCTTTTTGCCGCATCGGTCAGATACAGCCGCAGGGTCATCTTGTTGAAGCCGAAATGTGCCTCGATGATGAAGGTGCGGTACAGGCTGAACGGTACTTCCAGCAGCGAGGAGAGCAGCAGCGCCGCGACGATGGTCGCCATGCCCTGCGTGAGCGGCGTATCGAACCAGCCATTGCAGAGATCGGCAATGAACTGGATCCCGCCCGCCACGGTGAAGGCCAGCAGCAGCGCGGCATCGAACAGGATGCCGAGTATGGCGAAGCGGGTTTTTGCGGAAGTGTAATCCGCCGCCTTCTGGTGGTCGGTGAGCGAGATTTTTTCATGGAACGCTTCCGGCACGGCGCTACGATGCGCGGCGATATGTGCCAGATGGCGGCGTGCCAGCCACAGCCTTGCAAACGTGGTCAGCGTGAGCGCCGCGATGAAGAAGAGGGTGAATTGCGTAGCGGTCATGGGGAATTTGGTGTCCGGATGGTGCATGGTTGTGACACAATATGCGCCTTACCGTTCATATTTTGAGACGCGCGAATTATGGCACAAAACCCAAACCACCTTGTCTGGATAGACATGGAGATGACCGGACTGATTCCGGATACCGATCGCGTGATTGAAGTCGCGCTGGTGATCACCGACGGCAATCTCGAAACAATTGTCGAAGCGCCGGTGCTGGTGGTGCATCAGCCGGACAGTGTGCTGGACGGCATGGATGCATGGAACAAATCCGCCCACGGCAAATCCGGCCTGATCGAAAAGGTGAAGGCTTCCGTGCTGGGCGAGGCGGAGGTCGAAGCGCAGATGATCGAGTTTCTCAAGGAATATGTGCCGGCCAAAACATCGCCGATGTGCGGCAATTCGATTTGCCAGGACCGGCGCTTTCTCGCGCGCTGGATGCCGAAGCTGGAGGACTATTTCCATTATCGCAATCTCGACGTAAGTACCATCAAGGAGCTTGCCAAACGTTGGAAGCCGGACGTGGCGCAGGGCATCAAAAAACACAACAAGCATGAGGCATTGGCCGACATCTACGAATCCATTGCCGAGATGCGCCATTACCGCGAAAATTTCTTCAGACCTTGAGATGGTTCCGGTATCTCGCGTTCAAGAGGAGGAGAGATCTATGTACCAACGCATTCTGGTTCCCGTGGATGGCAGCGCAACTTCCGAGCGGGCGTTACAGGAGGCAATCAAACTGGCGGCTGGCAAGGCCCAATTGCGCCTGGTTTATGTGACCGAGGAAATTTACCCGCTGGATACCGAGGGCTATGCCTATATTGATTACGCTACCCTGCGGGAAGCGGTGCGACACACCGGCGAACGCGTTCTTGCCCAGGCCGCGGAAAAAGTGCGGCGCTCGGGTGCGACAGCGGGGATCGCGCTGCTGGAAGCCGGCGGCGAGCGCGTTGCCGACGTGGTTGCCAGCGAGGCGCAAAACTGGCCGGCCGATCTGATCGTGATCGGCACGCATGGGCGTACCGGGTTGGGCAGGCTGTTGTTGGGCAGCGTTGCCGAAGGCGTGGCGCGCGGCGCTTCGGTCCCCGTGCTGCTGGTGCGCGGTGAATAAAGAAGGTCTGATTTTGATCGGAATGGCTGCAATTGGCAGTCTTGACCTGGACGTCGCGATGCGAATTGCCTTAACTGCAACCAGCTGCTAACGGTTCCAGTTGACACGCAGCAGGCTTTGCTCCGGGTTGTAGTGGAACTCCAGCTCGCCCTGGTAGGCGTGATGCACTGCGTCACCGATACCGCGCGCCAGATGGATGTCGGTGGTGGTCACCAGGATGCCGTGCTCCGTCTTCTCGATAGCCATGATGCGCTGCAACGGATGCTCGGCCTTTTCCCGCGTTTCATGATGCCGTATCAATTGCAGAATTTCCGGTTCGTGCGCTGCAAGAAAATCGCCGGCCAGCGACACATAGCCGGCCGGAAAGCGGTCATGCACCCGATGGCATGCGGGGCAATTTGTCTGGTGCGCATCCTTCGGCTTGACCAGCCATTGCCAGCGGCCGTCATGGAACACTGCACCGCAGCCCGGACAGATCGTCGGCTCGGGAAGTTTGCCTTTGGTTTTGTAGGTGTCGTGTTCCGCTTCCTGCAGCAAGCGGTCGCGCCGTATGGGGTGAAAGCCGGCAGGCTGTGATTGTCTGGTCATGATGCCTCCTTGAAGTCGGTGTGCTATTTTTTGGCACACGCGAAGCATAGCAGCTATCCAGACAGCGGGAAAATGGGTTGCATTGCCGCCGTGAGTCAAACCAAGGGTATCAACCAGGCTGGAAATCGTAAGGGTGGGTTTGCAGTGCCGGTTTTATTTGCATATCCATCTTGGTGATGTGCTCAATCGCCCAGTTTTCAAGGGAATGGCAGAAATGTTCCACAGCGCCTTCAGACCAGATGCCATCCTTGGAAACCAGTTCGTCCCTTAGATACTGAAGTTCCCTCATGCTGTACTGATGCGCCAGCGCGTGCCGGTCAAGAGAAAAATGAACTGCCCGTACAATTTTTTCCTCATTTGTAAAGTGGGTGGGCAGCCAATTTTCGATGCGTTCGAACGCCTGCGCCAAGGCGGAACTGTCTGCTGACCTGATCTCATGTCTTATACGGTTGGTCATGTCGATCAATTGTTTGTGGTCGGAATCGATGGTTGCGTTCCCGACACTCAGTTCTTTTGTCCATACGAGCTCTTCCATGATGATCTCCTGCGCGATACTTTCTGGTAAACGAATTATAGCCATGAAGCGACGCGCCTATAATGTACCCACTTCGCCATGGAAAGCCTATATGCCGAAATGCCTATATATTTCGGCCTAGCCGTGCTTTGCTTACCTCGCCCGTGCCCAAAGTGTTGCACCTGTTAAACTGCGCCCTTGAATTCTGGAGCCCGTTTATTACATGCTGATTACCGAATACCGTTTAGATCTTGCCATCCAGGCACTGCGCGCCGTTTTGCCACTGGCGCACCCCGCCGATACCACGCTGCGCTACTTTTTCAAGAATGAACGCATTGGCTCCAATGAACGCGAACTGATTGCCGAGATGGTGTTCGGTGTGCTGCGCCATCGCCTGCTGCTGGAGCACGCCTGTACCGGGAGCGGGTGTGAGGCGGCTCCTCCCGCACCGGATGCTTCGCAACACCGTACCGGAGCCGCCACCCCGCGCCGCATGGCGTTGGCCTGGCTGGTCAGATTCGGCGGCTATAACCTGCGCGAGATCGAACCGGTGCTGAAACGCGACGAGAAGGATTGGCTTGCCACGGTCAAGGGCGTAAGGGTCGAAGAGCTGCCGTTGCCGGTGCAGGCCGAATTGCCCGAATGGCTGGTGGAAAAGATGCGTGCGTCTTATTCGGATGAAGATATTCTCACCTTCGGCCAGTCCATGCAGCAGGGCGCGCCGCTGGATATTCGCGTCAATACCATGCTCGCCAAACGCGAAGAGGTGCTGCGGCAATTACACGACAAACATATCGAAGCCACCACCACGCCCTGGTCTCCCGTCGGCATCCGCCTCAAGGAAAAAATTCCGCTCAATCGCGACACGCTGTTCACCGAAGGCAAGATCGAGGTGCAGGACGAAGGCAGCCAGTTGCTCGGCATATTGCTCGCGCCGAAGCGCAACGATATGGTGGTGGATTTCTGCGCCGGTGCGGGCGGCAAGACGCTGATGCTGTCTGCCATGATGAATTCACAGGGCCGTTTGTACGCGATGGATACCTCCGAAAAACGCCTTGCCAATCTCAAGCCGCGCCTGAAACGTTCCGGCGCGAGCAACATCCAGCCGATGCTGATCGCGCATGAGAGCGACCTCAAGGTGAAACGCCTCGCCGGCAAGATCGACCGCGTGCTGGTGGATGCGCCGTGCAGCGGCCTCGGTACGTTGCGCCGCAGCCCGGACCTGAAGTTCCGCCAGTCTCCCGCTAGCATTGAGGAGTTCACGCGCAAACAGGCGGCGATCCTCGCCTCCGCCAGTCGCCTGCTGAAGAAAGGCGGACGTCTGGTGTACGCGACCTGCAGCATCCTGCCGGAAGAAAACCGGCTTATCGTGCAGGCCTTTCTTGCCGCGCATCCGGAGTTTGTGCTGCGCCCGGCCGGTGAAGTGTTGCGGCAACAAAAGATTGCGCTGGAGATGGGGGATTATCTGGAACTGAGCCCGCATTTGCATGGCACGGACGGTTTTTTCGCGGCGGTGCTCGAGCGCAGTTAAGTTTTTCCCCGGGTCAGCCTTGCGGCGATGAAAGTGACAAGAACCGCGGCGGCCATCAGGCCAAAGGCGATGCCGACCTGGCCGACGTGCCCGGGGGCGACCAGCAGCAGCACGCCCAGTTCCAGCATCATCGTGCCGGACATGAGTTTCAGCAGCCGGCCTTCGCGTTCGGTGAGCTTGCGCGCGCCCAGCGTGCGGGTGAATAACACGACGATGGCGGCCAGCGGCACAACATAAATCAGGTTGTAGGCCGCGAGCCAGGCGTAGCGCGCGAGAGGCGCAAGATCGGCTAGCGTCAGGATGCGGGTATAGATCATCGGAAAGCCGGCCGTGCACAGCAGTTCGTAGAAATTCGCGGCAACGGCCAGCAAGACCGTGGCAGCAAGCATGGCCGGCAGTCGATCGGCGGCGAGGATGGTGCGCATGCGGCGGAAGATGTCGGATTTTTTTGTTTCTGGAATCGACAGCGTGATGCCTTTTTCAAACCAGAAAAAATCCTTCACATTCACCGCGCCGACGAGCACCGCCAGCGCGCCAGCCGCCAGCGTCACCCATGCAAGGTGGCCGAATATCTGGAAGACATTGAGCCACGCGGCCATGAAGGCAAAATACATCAGGCCGGACACCGCGACGAAAATGCCGCCGATAATCAGCATGCGCGAACGGTTTTTCTGGTGCGCCATCATCGACAGCAGGAACAGCAGCACGAAAAATGCGCAGGGGTTGAAGGCGTCGAGCCCGGCCAGCACGACGGTCAGCGCCGGCAGCGATAGCGAGGTGGTATTGACGATGCCGAAAAACGGTATCTCGATGGTTTCGCTCGCGGTTCGGGCGATTTTGGCGGAATCCGCCACCAGCGGGCGTCCGATCAGCGCACGGGCACGGCAGGCATCGAGCCGATCGCGCAATTGCGCGCCGGTGGTGGCGTCGCTTTCCCAGCCGAAATGCATTTCGCCGCAAAACAGGAAGGCCGGTACGCCGGCGGCTTCTTCCATGCCGCCTTGCTCGACAACCTCCTGAAACCGGCGCGCATTATCCGAATTGCGCGAGACCTCGAGTTCATGCAGCGTTACCCATGGCCGCGCTGCCGGGATGGCAGCCACATGCGGATGCGCGGCGGTGCAGTGCGGACAGGTCAGCGACCAGAAAAAATACAATTGCACCTGCGGTTTGCCATCCGCGCCTGGCTTGATCCATTGCTCATCGGCGCGTGCGGCAAAAGACAGCAGCAGCGCCAGCACCAAGAGCAGCGCAAACGGCAGCCAGATTGTTGTCTGTGCAGATATCATGGCCCGGTCGGGAAACGAAAATAGTCGGGGTTGCATAATGGACTTTTCCATTCTGGGAATTATCTCGCCCGTTCCACCGCTTCTTCCACCCGTTCCACCGTAATGATTTCCATGCCGGCGATTTTCTGTTTGGGCGCGTTGGCTTTGGGAATGATCGCCCGGGTAAAGCCCAGCTTGGCCGCTTCGCGCAACCGCTCCTGGCCGCGCTGCACCGGGCGCACTTCGCCCGCCAGACCGACTTCGCCGAACACCACCAGTTTCTCCGGCAAGGGCTTGTTGCGCAGGGATGAAACCATCGCGAGGATCACCGCAAGGTCGGCGCCCGGCTCGGTGATCTTCACGCCGCCGACCGCGTTGATGAACACATCCTGGTCGAAGCAGGCGATGCCGGCGTGGCGGTGCAGCACCGCAAGCAGCATTGCCAGCCGGTTCTGCTCCAGCCCCAGCGACAGGCGCCGCACGTTCGGCGAATGCGCCTCGTCGAGCAACGCCTGGATTTCTACCAGCAGCGGGCGCGTGCCTTCCTGCGTGACCATCACGCACGAACCCGCCACCGGGTCGCCGTGCTGCGACAGGAACAGCGCGGACGGGTTGCTCACTTCGCGCAGCCCCTTCTCGGTCATGGCGAACACGCCGAGCTCGTTCACCGCGCCGAAGCGGTTCTTGAACGCGCGTATCAGGCGGAAGCTGGAATGGGTGTCGCCTTCGAAATACAGCACCGTGTCGACGATGTGCTCCAGCACGCGCGGCCCGGCCAGCGCGCCTTCCTTGGTGACATGGCCGACCAGAATGATAGTGATGTTCTGGCTCTTGGCAATGCGTGTCAATTGCGCCGCGCATTCGCGCACCTGCGCCACCGAGCCGGGCGCGGAGGTGAGTTGTTCGGAATATATCGTCTGGATCGAGTCGATCACCACGATGTCCGGCTTGTCTGCCGCAATCGTGGCCTGGATTTTTTCCAGTTGAATCTCCGGCAACAGGCGCAGGCTGCGCGCATCCAGCGCCAGGCGTTTGGCGCGCAACGCGATCTGCTGCGCCGACTCCTCGCCGCTGACATATAAAGTGTTTTGTTTGCCCGACAGGTGCGCCAGCACCTGCAGCAGCAGCGTGGACTTGCCGATGCCCGGATCGCCGCCGATCAGCACTACCGCGCCCGACACCAGTCCGCCGCCCAGCACGCGGTCGAATTCCTCGATGCCGGTCGGCGTGCGCGGCACTTCCGCCGCCTCGACTTCGGAGAGCATCTGCACCTTGCCGCTCGCGGCCAGTGCGCTGAAACGGTTGACGCCCTTGGCGACCGGCTCGGCCACCGATTCGATCAGCGTGTTCCACTCCATGCAATGCGGGCATTGCCCCTGCCACTTTGGCGTCTGCCCGCCGCACTCAGTGCAGGAATAAATTGTTTTTGCTTTTGCCATGCCGCCTCCGGGAATGTGATGCACAATAGCGTAAAACAAAATCACGGCGCAAGCCGGATCGATGTTCGTGCCGCATATATTTCCCGCTACCGCCAAACAATTTACAATTCGTCGACTGGGGGATTATGACGCACATGAAAAAACAAATACTGATCGTTGCCGCGTTACTCGCACTTCTTTCCGGGTGCGGTAGCAGAGAAAGCAGGACTGGCAGCCCCGGCAGCACATCTGCTGTTGCTGCCCCTGGTTTGGTAACCGGCGAGAAGGTATATAAAAGCACTTGCGGTATCTGCCATAAATCCGGGTTGAAAGGTGCTCCCCGCTTGGGCATCAAGGAGGACTGGGAGGCGCGCCTTACCCAGAGTAATGAAATTCTCTATGACCGTGCCATAAACGGGTTCAGGGGTAAAAAGGGGTTCATGCCGTCACGCGGTTCCAATTCCAAACTGTCCGACGCGGAAGTAAAGGCTGCGGTGGATTACATGGTTGTGCATGCCATACCGAGTTGGTCATTCGGGAATTGATGGCGACCTGCCTTGCCCGGTGAATGTCAGTCCTGTTCCAGCCAGCCCTGCAGAAACGCCCATTGTTCCAACTCGCGCTCGGCCAGGTAGGACGGCAAATCGAACAGGGATTTTCCCTCGAAGGCGGCATTCACATACACCTGTGTTTCGCGCAGGTAGGCCAGCACCGGCAGGTCGAGGGTGGCGAGAAAATGTTCCAGCGCCCAGGCGGCCTTGGTGCGCATTTCCATGCGCATGCCGACCACGCCGATGCTGCACTTGCTTTTGCGCACTGCCTTTTCGTCGGCAAGCAATTGCAGAAAGTCGCGACTGGCCTGCAAATCGAACAATGAAGGGGCGACGGGCACGATGATTTTGTGCGCCAGCTTGAGGGCATGGGCAAGGTTCTTGCCATGCAGGCCTGCAGGCGAATCAATCACCAGCCAGTCATTGGGGCGATCATGCCCCTTCTTCGAATCGAGCGTGCGTATGCGCGGCAGATCGTCAGCGCGCGTGGCGAGCCACAATGCAGAAGATTGCTGCCGATCCAGGTCAAGCATTGCCACCCGCTGACCGCGATTGGCCAGGTATCCGGCAATGTTGACCGATAGCGTGGTTTTCCCGCTGCCGCCTTTCGGATTGGCAATCAGAATAGTTTTCATTTCCTCTCCTCGATCAATTCCGGCATTTTCCGGGCAGAATCCCGGCCTCGCGATCCAGCTCCCCGTTTTTCAGCCTTGCCTGATATTCGACAAGCGCGGATTTTACCTTGCCGCTCAGCACATACAGTCCGATCAGGTTGGGGAAGGCCATGGCCAATACCAACAGATCGGTAAAGTCCAGCAGATTTCCGGCGCTGGCAATGGAGGCGACCACAACGAAACCAATGAAAATGGCCTTGTACAGGATGGAATAGCGTTCGCCGAACACGTATACCCAGCAACGCTCGCCGTAATACGACCAGGAAATCGCCGTGCTGTAGGCGAACAGCACCACCGAAAGCGCGAGAATCATCGGAAACCAGTCAGACACGGTGGCAAATGCCACAGAAGTCAGCGCCGCTCCCTGGCTGGCGGTACGCAACGCCTCATGCTCGGGGGCGTTGTAAACGCCGGTAATGACGATGACCAGCGCGGTCATGGTGCAGATCACCACGGTGTCGATGAACGGTTCATACAGGGCGACCAATCCCTGGCGCACCGGATATTTCACCGATGCGGCGGAATGCGCGATGGCAGCCGAACCCAGGCCGGCTTCATTGGAAAATGCGGCGCGCTTGAAGCCTTGTACGAGCGTCCCAACGATGCCGCCGGTAACGGCGACGGGCGAAAACGCCTCAATGATGATCTTGCCCAATGCATCGGGCACCAGGGCGGCGTTGCTGACTATGATCCACAGGCAAGCGCCTACATAGATGATAACCATGGTCGGCACGACAGCCTCGGCGACATGGGCGATCCGCCGCAACCCGCCGATGATGACCAGTCCCACGGCAACCGCCATCAGCAGGCCATAGGCGATGGGCATCTCGCGAAAAAATGGAATTTGTTCCTGTACCGCCCCCATCGACTGGCTGACCTGGAATGCGCTACCCGCGCCGAACGAACCAAGGATGGTGAAAATGGCAAACATGATGGCAAGCGTCCTGCCGAGGCGCGGCGCTCCCTTCTCGGCCAATCCTTTCGATAGGTATTCCATTGCGCCGCCCATCAGCCTGCCGTCGGGGCGCACCTCGCGATACATCTGCGCAAGGCTGGCCTCGGTGAATTTGGTAGACATTCCCAGAAATCCGGCCACGATCATCCAGAACGTCGCCCCCGGGCCGCCGATAGAAATGGCGATTGCCACCCCGGCGATATTGCCCAGCCCGACGGTAGCGGAAAGCGCGGTGGACAGAGCCTGGAAGGGAGTCACTTCGCCCCGGTCGTCGGCAGTGTGGTATTTGCCGCGAAGAATTCTGAACGCATGGCGCATCATGCGCAGGTTGACGAAATTGAAGCGCAGCGTAAGGAACACTGCCGCCACGATCAGCCAGGCGACGATGAACGGCATCACCGTTTCGCCCGGGAATATGTCGAAAAAGATGATTTGCGCCAGAAAGCCATTGATCGAACCGAAGAATGCGTCGATGGCAACATCGGCGGCCAGTGCCTGTTGCGGCAGCAATAGCGGCAATAGCCAAGCCGGACGGGGGTAATTCATGACTTCTCCCTGTTTATCGTTATGCGGCTGAAAGCCACAGGCACGATTAAACCCTGAACCGCAGGCAGACTCAAGGGGCAATTTTCTGGAGGCGAACTGCGTTGTCAGGCAACAAAAAAGCCGACTTGCGCCGGCTTTTTTGAGGATCGATCCAACTCCAACTTGTTTTTACAAACCAAGAACAAAGTCGACCAGTTCCTTACTTTCTTCAGCAGTAACCTTGGGATTAGGCGGCATAGGCATAGGACCCCACACACCCTTGCCGCCCTTGGAGATCACGCCGGCCAGATGTGCAGCGGCACCTGCGTCGCCCTTGTATTTCTTGGCCACATCAGCCCAAGCAGGACCCACCAGTTTTTTGTCAATTGCATGACAGGCGACGCAGTTATTCTTCTTGGCAACTGCAGGCATATCCGCTGCCAGTGCGCTACCCGCGACCAACAAGCCTGCTGCTGCAACCATGCTTACAATCATAGATTTCATATTCTCTCCGTTTTGTGATTAAAACATCTTAAATAACGTGAAGGTTTTCCTTCGCCGTCGATTCTAAACAACTCCGCCCGCTTTGCCAACCAACTTATCGCGGTGGTAAAGCCATAACGCAAATCCGTTCCGTGGCGTTGACAGCTTATTTGGAAGACAGCACAAGTTTTGCCAAAATCATGCGGCCTGTTTCGCTGGTTTTCGGATTGGGCGGCATCACCATGGCACCCCATACGCCACTGCCGCCCTTGGCAATTCTCTCCATCATCAAGGCTTCTGCTCCGGGATCGCTGCGATATTTGGCCGCAATATCCTTGAAAGACGGGCCAACCACTTTTTTACCGACGGCATGGCATGCGAAACAATTGTTCTTTTTCGCCAGTTGCATGGCATCCGCTTCGGATACGGGAGGCATTTCTTCGGGTTTAACCTCGGCAACGACCAAGGCGGGCTGCTCCGGTGTTTCCGCAACAGTTGGCTGCGGCATTTCTTCTTCCGCCGTTGTTTCAGTTGCGGCAGGCTGCATAACCTGCTCTGCGGTGGCTGGTGCAACAGGCGGCTGCGCGGGCGTTTCCGGCTGACAGCCATAGAGCACAACCAGTGACAATACCAATAGCTTGTTCGATGTACGCATGATATCCCTCTCGATTCAAGTAATTTCAGAATATTGACAACCCACTTCAACGATAAGACATATCCCGCCAAAATCATGCGGCCTGTTTCGCTGGCAGGCGGATAGCCCAACGCCACCATATTACTCCATACGCTGCGGTCGCGGTTATCCCGCTAAATATGCCGCAATCAATTCCTTAACGGCTTGCCGTTTTTCAGCATGTAATCGATGCGCGCCTGCGTTTTGTCGGCGGCGATGAGTTCCATGAAATTGCGCCGTTCCAGATCGAGCAACCATTGCTCGTCCACCAGGCTGCCTGCCTCTACGTCGCCGCCGCACAGGGTCTCGGCGATGCGGCAGCCGATGTTGTAGTCATGCTCGGAGATGAAGCCGCCTTCGAGCAGGTTGATCATCGCGGCCTTGAGGGTGGCGATGCCGGGGCGTCCGGCGACGGGGATCTGGCGCGGTTGCAATGGCGGGCGGTAGGCGGTGGCGGTGAGTGCGCGCGCTTCTGCTTTCGCCACATGCAACAGCTCAAATCGGTTCAACACGATGCGATCAAACGGGCGCAAATAACCCATGTCGCGCGCCAGTTCGGCACTCCTGGCGATTTCGCCCATGGCAATTTGCTGGAAGTAGCGCTTGAGGTGCGGGAAGATGTCGCCGCCTCGAGCTTCCTGTGCGGCGCGTATTGCCATCTCCTTGCAGCCGCCGCCCGCGGGTAGCAGGCCGACGCCGACTTCGACGAGGCCGATGTAGCTCTCCAGCGTCGCGACGATGCGCGTGCAGTGGATGGAGAATTCGCAGCCGCCGCCGAGCGCCAGACCGTACACCGCCGCGATGGTGGGCACCTGCGCGTATTTCAGGCGCAGTGAAGTTTGCTGGAATTTTGCCACCACGTCTTCGACGCGCGGGACGTTGCCGATGGCGGCATTGACGATGTCGCCCAATCCGCCGTCTACCGCGAGGGTGTATGTGACACGCTGCACCGCGCCCTTGAGTTTGTCGAGCAGCCCGGCGTGCGCCTCGCCGCTTTCCTGCACGCCCTGCATCAGTTGCAGCAAATTCGCGCCGGCCGAGAACGGCGGCTCGACTTGCCACAGGATCAGCGCGGTGAAATGCGCTTCGGCTTCATCCACCGCGCGCAGCACGCCATCCAGCACTTCGTTGCTGATGGTGTGCATCTTGGTCTTGAAGCTGAGGATCGCGATGTCGTCGCCCAAGTGCCACAGGCGTACCGCTTCAGTTTCAAAAATCGTTTCGCCATATTGCACAGACTCGCCGAGCAGGCGGTCTGGGAAGAGCTGGCGGCGATAGACGGGGAGGGCAGAGCGGGGTTGATAACTGCCAGCTAAATCCCCCCTGCCCCCCTTTTTCAAAGGGGGGTTCGTCAGAGGCAAGCTCGATTCTTCTGCTCCCCCCTTCGACGAAGGGGGGCTGGGGGGGATTTGAATTTTGGCAGGAGAATAGGAGCCTTGCGGAGTGTGGACGCCGGTGCGGTTTGGCTCGGTAGCCCAGGCAGGCAGCGGGGTGTCGGACATGGCCTTGCCTGCCGCGATGTCGGCGCTGATCCAGCTCGCCACCTGCTGCCAGCCTGCGGCCTGCCAGATTTCGAGCGGGCCGCTGTCCCAGCCGAAGCCCCAGCGCACGGCGAAGTCGAGGTCGCGCGCGTTGTCGGCGATTTCCGCCAGATACACCGCGCAATAGTGGAACACATCGCGGAACACCGCCCACAGGAACTGCGCCTGCGGATGCGCACTGGCATGCAATGCGGTGAGCTTCTTCGCCCAGTCGCGTTCGTGCAGCATGTCCTTCACGCCGTCGTCCACCTTTGTATCGGACAGGCGGTACTCTTTCGTGTGCAGATCGAGCACATGGATTTCCTTGCCGATTTTCTGGTAGATGCCGCGCTTGGTCTTCTGCCCGAGCGCGCCCTGATCCACCAGGTAGCCGAGCCAGCCCGGCAGCTCGAAATGCTTGTGCCACGGGTCATTGGTCAGGTTTTCGCGCATGGTGTTGACCACATGCGCGAACACGTCCAGCCCGACGATGTCCAGCGTACGAAAGGTGGCGCTCCTGGGGCGGCCGAGATAGCGCCCGGTGAGCGCATCCACGGTGTCGAAGCCGAGGTTGTACGCCGCCGCATGGTGGCGGGTGGCGAGCATCGAGAACACGCCGATGCGGTTGGCGATGAAGTTGGGCGTATCCTTGGCGCGCACCACGCCCTTGCCGAGCGTGGAGACGAGGAATTCTTCCATCTGGTCGAGCAGCGGCGCTTCGGTCTCGCGGCACGGGATCAGCTCGACCAGATGCATGTAGCGCGGCGGGTTAAAGAAGTGGATGCCGCAGAAACGGTGGCGCAGATGCTCGGGGAAGGCCGCGGCGAGCTGGTTGATCGACAGGCCGGAGGTGTTGCTGGCGAAAATCGCATGCTCGTTCACGAACGGCGCGACCTTGCGATACAGGTCGGACTTCCAGTCGATGCGCTCGGCAATCGCCTCGATCACCAGGTCGCAATCGCGCAGCTGGTCGAGATGCTGATCGTAATTCGCCGCAGCAATGAAGCTGGCGCGCGCCGGGCTTGTCAGCGGGGAAGGATCGAGCTTGCTCAAGCCGTCAATGGCCCTGTTCACATTGCCGTTTAATGAAGTCTCGCGCAGCGAAACCGCGTCCCTCTCTCCCGCGTGCGGGAGAGAGTTAGGAGAGAGGGGGGGGACACCCTCTTTAGCGGGCAGGTCGAACAGGATAGTCGGCACGTTGGCGTTGACCAGGTGCGCGGCGATCTGCGCGCCCATCACGCCGGCTCCGAGCACTGCGACCTTGCGTACCTGAAAATTCCCGCTCATAGCGGCCTCCTGGCTAACGTCGCCCATAAAGCTCCTTGATTTGCGCGGTAAATTGCTGCGCGATTTCGGCGCGCTTGATCTTCAGGGTCGGCGTCAGCAGGCCATTCTCGACGCTCCACGGCTCGCGCAGCAGCAGCACGCGGTTCACCTTGGCATAGCCCGGGAAACCGCGCAGGTTGCGCGCGACGCGCCGCAATATTTTGGCCTCGACGCGGCTGTCGTTGAGTGCTTCCGGCATGTCGGCGCGGATGCCCATCTCCCGCGCAACATGCTGCCAGGCCTCATTATTGAGCACCGCCAGCGCAACCAGGTACGGATGCGCCTCGCCGAACACCATCACCTGATCGAACAGCGGATCGTGCAGCAGCGCGATCTCCATGTCGGTCGGCGGCACCTTTTCGCCGTTCGACATCACGATGATGTCCTTGATGCGCCCGGTGATGTAGATGTGCCCGGAATCGGAGATATGTGCGACATCGCCGGTATTCAGCCAGCCTTCGCTGTCTATCATGTCGCGCGTCGCCTCCGGGTTGTTCCAGTAGCCCAGCATCACATTCGGCCCCTTCACCAGCAGCACATTCTGCTCGCCGAGGCGCACCTGCACATCGCGGATCGGCTGGCCGACGCTGTCCGGGTAGTTGTTTTCCACGCGGTTGC
>Ga0209343_10005845_pt1 | contig 14827 bp, 8 predicted proteins | sample RifCSPlowO2_02_FD_184026 | JGI IMG/M metagenome (GOLD analysis project Ga0209343, IMG submission 184026) | Groundwater microbial communities from Rifle, Colorado - Rifle CSP2_plank lowO2_0.2 (SPAdes) (version 2) | ecosystem: Environmental > Aquatic > Deep subsurface > Groundwater | place: Rifle... | reverse complement strand
TGGTTTTATCTTTCAAAACCTGGCGGAGAAACAGTGTTTGCAAAGACGTTGCAGGAACAGAATTTGAATAAGGTTAGATATTTGAGAGGAAATTGACATGAAAATTTTGTTCGTTTAACATTAAAAGATACTTTATGTGCGGAATAATCGGCTATAGCGGCCCTCGGAGCGATGCAGTAAAACTCGTTGTTCTAGGCTTAAAAAAACTTGAATATCGCGGGTACGACTCCTGGGGAGTTGGTTATGTGCATGCGGACGGAACTTTTGGAGATCCTGTTAAAGAGGTCGGCGCTGTCGGCGAACTTTCTTCTGACAGTCCAGTGTATAAGCGGCTTACGGAAGAACGCGGCGCGTTTGTTGTGATTGGCCATACGCGCTGGGCCACTACAGGGCGCGTCAACAAGATAAACGCGCATCCCCATTTTTCAAATACAGGACGCATTGCCATTGTGCAAAACGGCATTGTTGAAAATTTCAGCGAACTCAAAAAATTTCTGACGGCCAAAGGTTTCCATTTTAAGAGTGAAACCGACACTGAAGTAATCGTAAATTTTATTGAGTACGAATTGAACCGTCTGAAACGTAAAGATACTTTGTCCGCAGTTCGCTCCGCATTCAGGCGTCTTCTAGGGCGAAACGCCATTGTCGCGATTTTTGAAGAAACAGGCGAGATGATAATTGCACGCTCCGGTTCGCCGCTTATTATCGGAGTCGGGAAAAACGAGTATTTCGTGGCATCGGATATTCCGGCATTTCTTCCATATACAAACAAGGTGATTTATCTGGACGACGGGCAAATTGCGAGAATCAAGAAAAAAGAAGAGAGAGCTATTGAGTTTTATGATATCAAAACAGGAAAAGAAATTCACCGGCGCGTAGTAACCGTTGACCTTAAACCGGAGAGTGTTGACAAGGGCAAGTTCAAACATTTCATGATTAAAGAGATTATGGAACAGAAGGATACGATCCGCCGCGCTGTGCAACAGGATGACGGCGAGATTATTAAAATTGCGCGGATGATTAAGCGGGCGTACGGAACATTTTCTGTCGCGTGCGGAACTGCCGGGTACGCCTCTATGGTCGGCGAATATCTCTTTTCACAAATCGCGCAAAAGCACATCAACTTTGTTGTCGCTTCAGAGTTTGGATCCTACAAATCATTTTTAACCGCGCGGACACTGATGCTTGTTACCTCGCAATCCGGCGAGACCGCTGATGTGCTGGAAGCGATGAAGACAGCGCGGAGTAAAAAGGTGCGCATTGTATCGCTCGTGAACGTTCCCGATTCCTCGGTTGCAAAAGAATCGGATTACACTTTTTGCCTGAACGCCGGCCCGGAGCGCGCTGTCGCTTCAACCAAAGCCTACACAGCTCAAATCGCGTTGCATACAATGCTCGCATACGCCGCCGCGGGGCGTCTTCAAGAGGCAAAACAGATTCTCATTAACGCGGCCGGGCATGTAAATGATATGTTAAATCCGCGTTATGAGCGTTACTTGCATGACCTTGCCCGCCGCCTCAAAAACAGCGCGGACATGTATGTTATCGGCCGCGGGCTCATGTATCCTGTCGCTCTTGAAATCGCGCTAAAAATTAAAGAGGTGAGTTACATTCACGCAGATGGGCTTCCGGGAGGCGAGTTAAAGCACGGCACTCTTGCTTTAATTACAAAAGACACGCCCTGCATCGTGGTTGTTGCAAACGACGAAAATAAGCGCGCCATTCTCTCAAACGCGCAGGAGGTGAAAGCGCGCGGCGGATACATTATCGGCATTTCTCCGGAGAATAATTCTGTGTTTGATTCTTATATCCGGGTGCCGGACGCGGGCATGGCCGCCCCGATCGTTTCAATAATTCCAGGACAAATTCTCGCATATCACTTTGCGGTTTTACGCGGACTGGATCCGGACAAGCCCCGCAATCTCGCAAAGAGCGTGACTGTGAAGTGAGCGTGTGAAAATTTTAATTGCGGCGACTTCGCCATTAAAGAGGGGTTGGCGGGTTTCCTAAAAAATTATGACAAACAGCGAAATCATTGCCAAACTAAAATCCGACAACGCGCAGAGCATCATGCTTCAGTTTTCCGATCTGCACGGAATAGCAAAAAGTTTTACGATTCCGGTTTCAAAAGCCGACGACGCTCTTGCCTCTGGTATATGGTTTGACGGATCAAGCATCGTCGGATTCACGCGCATTGCAGAGAGCGATATGTATTTGAAGCCTGACATTTCAACTTACGGCATTCTTGAATGGCTCACAAATAGCGAAGGAAAAACAGCGCGATTTATCTGCGACGTGCACACGCCCGAGGACGAACCATTTGCAGGCGATCCGCGCTATGTTCTTAAAAAAGTTATGGAAAAGGCGCGCCGCATGGGCTATGTGTACAAAACCGGCGTTGAACTTGAATTTTTTTTATTTGAAACCGAGAACGGCGCCATTAAATGCGAGTCCGCCGGAAATGGGTACTATTTCAACGCAGACACCGCGCGCATTTCGGAAATCAAGAAAGAGATATTGAAAGCTCTTAGCGCCTTACATATAGACGTTGAAGTGTCTCATTCCGAGGTCGCGGCAAACCAGCACGAGATTGATTTTAAGTACGCGGACGCTGTAAAAACAGCCGACAACGCAATGACTTTTAAGTTCGCGGTAAAATCCATTGCGGCAAAACATGGCATGCACGCAACCTTTATGCCCAAACCGATTTTCGGCGTGAACGGCTCCGGCATGCACACGCACCAGAGCTTTTCTAAAATATCCGACGACACGAATGCGTTTTACGACGCGCGCGATCCGTATCATCTTTCTGAAATTGCAAAACAATTTATCGCCGGGCTCTTAAAACACGCAAAAGAATATTCTGCGGTTATCGCCCCGACCGTCAATTCCTATAAGCGCTTGACTCCGGGCTTTGAGGCGCCGGTTTATGTCTGCTGGGCTTCGCGGAACCGTTCGGCTTTGGTGCGCATTCCTAAAACTTTCAAGGACAAAAGCCATGTTGCAACGCGCGCTGAACTCCGTTGCCCGGACCCGGCAAGTAATCCGTATTTAGCGTTTGCAGTGATGCTTTCCTCCGGACTTCGCGGCATTGAAAACGCCTACACTCTTCCCGCTCCTTCTGAAGAAGACGTGTTTGAACTTGATGATGATAAACTGACGCAGAAAAATATTGATAAACTTCCGGGAACTTTGCTTGAAGCGCTTTCTTATTATTATAAGAGCGATCTTGTAAAAGAGGCGCTCGGGGATCATTTATATAAAGAATATTATCGCGCCAAGTACGCCGAGTGGGACGAGTTCCGGAGGGCGGTTACGGACTGGGAAATCAAGAAATATCTGGAGGTGTTGTAGTTATGAACAAAAAACAAAAACAAAAATTGCAGAGTCTGAAGTTAGTCATTCATGAATGCCAGAAACTTCTCGTCTCTGCCGAGCGAATGCTTTTGGAGATAAACGGCGAAGAGACTGAGCCAAAGAAACAGGACCTGTCTCTCGGCAGTCAGGAAATTGAAGCGCCGCATTTTCTCGCTCTCAATCATCTTGAAGACGAGGATGTTATTGAAGGAATTTTTAATGGGCGCGAAATGAAAGGGCAAAACGGCGAGATCTATCCGGTCCCGGAAAATTACGCGTCAAAGTCTAGAATTCTTGAGGGCGATCGCCTGAAGCTCACAATCACGCGCGAAGGACGGTTTATTTTCAAGCAGATCGGGCCCCTGCCGCGCGAATCGCTTAAAGGTTTTCTGCATTATGCTCCGGAGGAAGATCAGTATTCTGTTCTTGCTGAAGGAAAATCATACAAAGTTCTCTCGGCGCCTGTAACATATTTTAACGGAGAAGTAGGGGACGAGGCCGCGATTACCGTTCCTCTTGGACGAGGCTCTTCATGGGCCGCGATTGAAGCGATTCTAAAAGACGGCGCCGAAAGCGTTAAAACTCCAGTCGCGTTAAAACCAAAATTGGAGGAGATTTAATTCAATGACCCTCTACCGTAAATACCGTCCGCAGACATTTGCGGATTTTGTGAATCAAAAAGCGATCAAGACGACGATCCAAAATCAGATCATAAGCGGAAAAATACCGCACGCTTATTTGTTTACCGGGCCTCGGGGAGTGGGGAAGACCACGATGGCGCGTTTAATCGCAAAAGCGTTGAATTGCGAGAAGCGATCGCCTGAAATTTATGAACCATGCAACGCATGTTTATCATGCGAAGAAATTACAAAAGGAATTTCGCTTGACATGGACGAAAAAGACGCGGCGTCAAATCGCGGCATTGACGAAATCCGCTCGCTAAAAGACACAGTGCGTTTTTCGCCAACCCGCTCGCGATACAAAATCATCATCATTGACGAAGCGCACATGCTTACAACGCCAGCTTTTAACGCTCTTTTGAAAACTTTGGAAGAGCCACCCTTGCACGTTGTGTTTGTGCTTGCCACAACCGAGCCGCAAAAACTTCCGGAAACAATCATCTCGCGTTGTCAGCGGTACGACTTCAAAAAAGTGAGCCTGGGCGAGGTTGTCGCGCATTTGAAAGCAGTTTCGGAACAGGAAAATGTTTCAATCGGCGACGACGTGCTTTTAGCCATTGCTCGGCGCTCTGAAGGATACCTGCGCGACGCGCTTTCGCTGTTAGGGCAGGTTATCGCGCTTGGAGGCGCCGGGCGTGAGATTACCTTTGAGGAAGCAGAGCTTGTTATTCCTCGTTCATACAAAGATCGCGCAGAAGAATTATTGTCTCTTATTGAACTTGCCCGCGCGCGCGAGGCGTTTGCTCTCATTGAAGAGATAATTGACGCGGGAGTTCAAAGCGAGCAATTTTTATTTGACTGCATAGATTGCATCCGCGAGCGTCTTATTACCGCGCTTGATGATGATAAAACGCGTCTTCGCTCTCTTAAAATGCTTGATATTTTCATCAAGCGCGCAGAGGACATTAAGCGCACCTCGTTTTTACCGCAATTACCGCTTGAACTTGCGGTAATTGAGTGTATAGGAAAAGAAAATCCTTCCAATGATAACATAAAGATAAAGACCGCGGTTTTAGAAACCAAAACTCTCACTCTTGATCGTATAAAATCGCAATGGAAAAATCTTATTGAAACATTGCGGACTACGCACACGGCTCTTACTGTCGCGCTTTCATCATGCACGCCTCTTCGCATGGAAGGCAACCGGCTTATTTTAGGGTTCAAGTTTCGTTTCCACTACAACATGATCAAAGACGACAAGAATCGTCTATTTTTGGAAAATGTTCTCTTGCAGATGTTTAATGAAAAGCTGATTATCGGAGGCGAAGTGATTGCAGAAGATCAGACGCTCGCCACTGAACCAAAGTTGCCGCTTGATATTAACCAGGCCGGAGAGAGTAGTGTAGAGGAGGTTTTTGGCATTGTGTAATAGATGCATCAAATTTATGTTTACCGGCATTATTGAAACTATCGGCGCAGTGGAAAAAAATCGCGCTGGGCGGTTAGAGGTTTTGGTTTCTCTAAAGTTTGGAAATGGAATCAAGACTGGATCAAGCGTTGCAGTGAATGGGGCGTGCCTTACGATAATTCAAAATGTAAAATTCAAAATTCAAAATTTATTGTGTTTTGATGTTGTTCCGGAGACGTTCAGCCGAACAAATTTAGGATTACTTAAAAAAGGGGATACAGTAAATTTAGAGCGCGCGCTTAAAGCAGGCGGGCGTTTTGAAGGGCACATTGCTCAGGGGCATGTTGAGGCCGTTGCACGAATTACTAATATAGAGGACGGAATTTTCACGATAGAATTTTCTAAAGAATATATGCGTTATATCGTTCCCAAAGGTTCAGTTTCGGTTGACGGCATTTCTTTGACTGTCGTTGATGTTCTAAAAAATTATTTTACTGTCGCCGTTATTCCACGCACCATGGAAAATACGATTGCAAAGTTTTACAAGAAGGGGAGTGTTGTGAATATAGAGGTAGATATAATAGGCAAGTATGTTGAAAATTTGCTTAACCACTGTATTAAAAAATAACTTATATGCTGAAAAAACAATATCAAGATATCATTCCTCAAACATCAGCAACTTTTCGCGAGAGTAAAATTGGCGTTGTTGTCGGGCTTTTTAATCGCGAATTGACAGAGTCGCTGGAGAAAAAATGCATCGCAACTCTTAAGAACGCCGGCATTTCAGAAGATTCAATAACAGTAGCCCATGTGCCCGGAGCTTTTGAAATTCCGCTTGCGTGCCAGCGACTAGCGCAAACTAAAAAGTATAATGCGTTGATTGCGCTTGGCGTTATCATAAAAGGCGATACGTATCATTTTGAACTCATAGCAAACGAATGCGCGCGGGGAGTGATGGACGTAATGCTAAAGCATGATGCGCCGATTGTGTTTGAAGTGCTTGCTGGAAGCCGTGAGGATATGGAAAAACGGTGCGGAGACGATGAATACAATAAAGGAATTGAGGCGGCAAACGTAGCTTTGCTGTTGTTAAAGGAATTACCAAATTTATTATGACAAAAAAGATTTTTTCAATAGTATCCATTCTCATTGTATGGTTGGCATTAGGGGGATGCGCGTATAATCCTTTTTATAAAGAACCGCCTCAAGATACTCAAGATACCGTGCAAACGCCGCAGACGCAGATAAATAGCGGAGACCAAAGCATCAAAGAAGAGAGTAAACTGTACTCGCAACCGGACGGAGAATACTTTTTTAAATATCCGTCTGGCTGGGAAGCAACGAATGTATCCGAACAAGGCGAGAATTATATTGTTACCACGCGCGTTCGTTCCGCAACAGAGCCGTCAGTTCTGATTGAAATCGGGCAATTCACCGGAAAGGAAGAATTTAACAACGGCAATATCGTTTGGCGCGCGCGGGATATGCAGAAATTTTATGATTCACAGAAGTTGGTATCGGTTACTGAAATAGAAAACGGAGACGCATGGTATGTTGAATTGTTATTTTCTCAAAATAACCACGACACCGCTCTTATTGGAATTCCCCAATCTCCCAAAGGTTTTTTTATTAATGTTAAAGAGGGGTGGAACACATCACAGCAAGAAGTGATAGAAAAGATATTGGGAAGTTTTTCTTTTTCAATAGATAATACCATGGAAGGTGCGGCAGTATATTGCGCAGAAAGAGATACTGTCGCCAAATTAACCATTACTCCGAATATGTACACTGACAAGACAACAAAAGTCGCGGTAAAAACCATAGACAAAACAACGAAAGCGCCTATACCAGGCGTAACAGTCTGGACAGTTTCTACGAATTTATATTTAGAATCTGGAGAGACAGATGAGAGAGGATTATTTGAGATGGAATTATCGAAAGTGCCTGATAACGCTTTATCAATTGACCGTGTTACTAGTGAACCAACTTATCTTTCTTTTACAATTGATGCTTTTTTAGGACAAAGAAGCTATCCATTACAGCGTTTTAACTTAGCATCAAACGCCATTATGAACGTAGAGATTTATTTTGACGATCAAGAAAAAGAACATTTTATCATTTTCGATAATCCCGTAGATGTTAGCACATTTATCTATGATAAGTGCGTTAACATTGAATAAAAATATATGCATCCCTTCAAAGTATTTTTGATTTTTATATCTCTATTGGGCGTGTTTGTTGTTGCGCTAAGTGAAATACGCGCCCAGATTTTTTATGAAATACAAGAGCCTATCCAGAATGGAGTCGGAGCATCAGATACCATTGGCACGCAAGAATATTATAAGTATTGCGAGAGAAAAGATGAGGGGACTAACCAAACTCAAGCAGAGTTGATTTCAATTTTTGAAGAGGCTGAAGCTAAATGGCAAATACCAAGTCAGATATTAAAAGTAATGGCATATCAAGAGTCGGGATGGGAGCATTTTATTTATGACAGAGAGCTTGAAAAGTGGGTCATTCATATTGGAAAAGACCCAAACGGTATCAGTTGCGGCATTGGCTTAATGCAACTTACCGGTAAGACAGCAGAAGATTTTGACGAATTTGATAGATTATTTACCGATCCAATTTACAATTTAGAGGCTGGTTTTAAAGTTTTAGATGATAAGTGGAATGGAACCCCTGTTATCGGCAACAACGAACGTTATATGTATGAAAACTGGTATTACGCGATTTGGGGATATAATGGCGGATGTCATGCAATTCATCCCGACTGCAATCACTACCCGGAGGATGTTTTGGCTGACATGGGGAAGGATAAAGGAACATACTGGAGCGGCATATCAGTTACCAGTCCGAATATAGCGTCTTTTAAAAATGGTCCAAAAAGCATTTACCCAATCCCAACCCCCACGCCCATTCACTACACCGATTACTGGCTCAACATTGGAACTTAGGCAGGCGAGGAGCCGCATGCAAACCCAAAGAGCCAGTTTTTTTTGGACTATTGGGGGAAAGAAGAATTTTTTGACGCGCCTGCGTTCAACAAACTCGGTGTTCCGTTTGACGATGGAAAAGGAAACCTGGTGCACAGTTGGGACGGCGTTATTTTACAAAATTTCCGCCAGGCGCATCCAGACAAGCAGAGGTTTGGCGATGGCTATAGCGCGCTTGCACTAAATAAAGATCAAACAAAAGTGTTTTTAATCAAAGCAGATTTTTGGCAAGCGTATAAAAATAATAACGGGCCAACCGCATTTGGAGCACCTCTTGCAGAGGCATACGAGGATCCTAAAAATCAGGGCATAATGAGACAAGATTTTGAAAGTAACTGTATGTTGTGGGATGATGCAAAAAAAGATATTCGGTTTTGCAGTCAGATTCTGCCTGAAGAGTGGGTTATGCATCAGTACGATAAATACCGCTCGGGATACGCTCCGAACGCAAAAGATATCCAGAATCCAGAGGCGCCGAAATACAAAATTATCGACGCAAATCATAGCGTTGCCCAGCCGCTCGTGAAAGATGGGGTTGCGTATACAGTTACTACAGACGGTAAAGCGATGGCGTTTGACGCGCGGTCGTTTCCATTCGCAATGGTTTGGGGACCTATTCAATTATACGATCCAGACGATAAACCAGTTACTATCCTCGTAACTCCAATGATTGTTGGAGATGAACTTATTGTCGTAACAAACAGCGCGCTTGTGTACGCTCTCAAACTGTCAAACGGCGCGCTTTCTTGGGGGCTTCCTTCTCTATGGAAATTTGACGACGAATATCCAACATACGGGAACACCTCTCCAATTATCGTAAACGACATGCTCACGTTCACGATTGGGTCAAATCAGAAAATTTTGGATCTCTTAAGCCCAAACAAAGAACTCATTGCGGATTCCTTTTGGTATCCGTGGATTGATTCATCGTTTACAACCGATAATAGCAATCAGTTGTATATTGTTGATATAATTGGCGATCTATATGTGATGGATTTGCGCGAAAAGCCGGAACTTTTTATTAAGTTGCCGAAGTTTTCAGGCGGTTTCAGCATAGTAGGATATAAATATTGCGGGCCGTTTTTATGCGAAGGACAGGAAACTAATGAGAGAACAGAGTCGCGAGCCGTCGCCTGGGGAGATAACACGCTTTTTGTAAAATCCGACTGGATGACAGATCCTCATTCGCCGTATTATGCCGAAGCCGACACCGGCACACTCTATGCCATAGACACCGCGCGGCTTTTGAAAGACCCTTACGGACAAAATCTCTCGCTTATATGGAAAAAAGAAATTGGAGTCGGAAAAAATGCTCCAGTGTATCGGAATGGAATTATCTATGTTGCCGGCTCTCGCTTTCATGGAGACAATGAAGGGAATGGCTATTTTACCGGCTCGGTGTACGCGTTTGATGGTCGTTCTGGTGTAGAAAAGTGGCGTATCCCGATTGACGACGTCGCCTCTGTCACTATTGGTCGCAATACTCTTTATGTCGCCGAGTTTAATAACGGCGTTTTGAGAATGTATAATATAGATGGATCTATGCCCATTCTTATTAAAGATGTGCTACTTGGTGGATTTTTGTTTTCTCCTCCCGCGATTGCCGGTGATAAATTATATATTACCTCATGGGATAATACCCTTCCAAATACAGAAAGCGATAGCGAGGTAAGCCCAGACGCGGCAGTAGCAAAAAGCAAAGGCAAAAGAAAAATTAAGCATGTGGTTTCGGTAAGCGATCTTGAAAAAATTTATAAACCGGGCGTCTCGCTTGTAAGCTACACGCAAAATGATGATCTTACAACACAAGATAATCCTGTTAACACCACTCTTGCTATTCTTAGAGATGAATGTCCGCTCCCGATAAAGCCAATATGGATTGAAGCGCCGAAGGAAACAGTGCGCGACGGAGGGTACATACTGACATGGGACACTGCCGGAATTCACACGCTTGAAGAGTCGCGTGATGAGTTTTTTATGGGGGCCACTGTAAAAATTACTGGCACCGAATCAACCGCGTGGTTTTCCGGAAAAGATGATGGCGTTTATTATTATCGCGTATGGACGGAAAATACATGCGGGTATGGCCCTTCAAGCGCCATAATTTCCGTAATAGTACAGCATAATCAAGAGCCATATACGTTTTTATGGGAACCAGAGAATTATGAAACTGTCTACACATCTCTGCCAGAGCTTTCATGGCGATTTAATGATAACGACGCAAGTGATTCTCAAACCGCATGGGAAGTAATTTTAAGCAACTCGCCGAATTTTGACGGATCGGTTTTTCACTATACTGGCGGGGAAGACGGCGCGACTTCTTGGATACCCCCGCTCCTGTTTGATGAAGGTTCTTATTACTGGAAGACGCGCGCGCGGGACGAGCGGAACGCGTGGTCGGATTGGACTTTAAGCAATCAATTTATAATTCAGAAGAAATTTTTCAGCGCAGGGGTTGCAAAGTTTCCGTATCCTCATTATGGAGTTGCGTGGGGAGACTTTGACGGAGACAACGACAGCGACTTGTACTTGGCCGGATACGGCGCATCGGACGCGCTTCTTGGAAATGACAGGGGCATTTTTTATGACAGTACCGCGGAGCGCGGCCTTTATGACGGCAGAGGAGGATATGGCGGCGGCGCCGTATGGGGCGATTACGACAACGACGGGGACGCGGATTTGCTGGTTGCCAATTTGAACACAGTTGATTATCTCTACAGAAATGATGGCGCGCGGTTTACCGAAGTTTCCGGCTCTTCCGGCATGCCATACACTTACACCACATACGCGCCGGCATTTGTTGATTACGACAGCAACGGATATTTGGATATTATTTTAATGGTTTACGGCGGCGCGGTTGTTTACAAAAATGCTGGAGACGGAGCGCATTTTCAAAGCGCGCCGGAAAATGACGTGATTGACGAGGTATTTGGAAATGTTAAGTTTGATGAACCAAAAATTTCTGAAATAAGTGGCGAGCGTGGACTTCAGCCGAATCTTCAAAATCTTCCAAAAATTAGCGTGGAAAAACTAAACGCTCTCCTTGCAAAGAAGAAAGAACTGGATACCGAGAGCGTATATAATGGCATCGTAAATTATTACGGCATTCCTTACGCGCAGGCATGGGGCGATTATGACAACGATGGAGACCTTGATCTGTATATTTCTAATTTTGGCTACACCTATGATACGGCAAACGGCGCGTACAATGTGCTTTACAACAATTACTACGGATATTTTAATGATGTTACTTCGCAAACCGGACTTTTACAACAGCGCGACAAGACGTGGGCCTCGGATTGGGGCGATTATGATGGAGACGGATTTTTGGACTTGGCGGTTTTTAATTGCGGGAGTAGCTTCTTGTATCATAACGGCAATGGGTATTTTACAAACGCAACCGGCGCAACCAGTTTTGATAAAGCAATCGGTTGCGCGGTTGGCGGAAGTTTTATAGATTACGACAACGACGGCGACTTGGACATTCAGGTTGTATATACGGACGCTGATCGCCTGTTTAGAAACGACAACGGCAAATTTATTGATGTAACGCAGGACGTTTTCCTCTCTGACACCGGCGGAGAGTCGTACGCAAACGCGAATGCCGATTACGATTCTGATGGCGACGTGGATATTCTTGCGACAACACTTGGAGACGGCGCGCCTTCGTATGGGCATGACTGGCTTTTTACAAATCCAGGATTTTCAAACACATTCATTCGCGTTATCCCCAAACTCGCTGGTTTGAATCGTCTGGACTACGGCGCAAAAGTGTACGCGGATACAGACGGAGATCATGATTTTTCAACAGGCGAGAAAATAATGCGGTACCTTAAACCGACCGAAGGCAAAGGTTCCCAAGGCGAGGGAGTTCTCCATATTGGCGTAAAAGACGCTTCTACTGTTGATGTTCGCGTGCAATTTACAAACAGAGCCGCTGTGCTGAAGTACAACGTTCCAACCGGGAAAACAATAACGATAACAAGCTCTGATTTGTCAGATCCTTTCCCTGGCGCATCTGTTCCAAACAAACCATCAGAGATCAGCCAGTTTGCCGGTGATGGAGATGATATTTTGTGGGGATCGTATACGCGCGAAAGATTCCCGCATTTTTCGTTTCGTCTCTCGGATTCAAAAATAGCGAACACGCTCGGATATGACATCAATATAGATGACGATGGCGTGTATGAGGGAGACGCGGGCGATCTTCTCAATTTTACTTCTGACGCGGAGTTTGCAAATGGTTCTGCGCCAGTGTATATCGCTTCAAAAGAACTTTCCGATGGTTCGTACTATTGGCGGGTGAAAGCTGTAAACAGTGAAGGTGCCGCATCGGAATGGGTGTATGCTTATGAGGGAATGAGTTCCTTTACTATTGATGAAACATCGCCCAAGCCGCCTCTATTCTTTGCCGCAAAAGAGGAAGCAGACGCGATTGCGCTTGCATGGGCGCTTGATGGTGAGGAAGGAGAACAAGGTACAGAGAAGACGAAAAGTATGCCGGCGGAAATCGCGCGCCAGCCATTTGTCCCGGGCGAGTTTCTTGTGAAATTTAAGCCGGGCAAAGAACGGCGGTTGAATGCGCTTTCAAAGATTTTAAGCAAAGAGAAGGCGATAGAACGGCATGTATCCGGCATCTCGCGCGTTGTTCTTAAAGACGCGCGCGATTTTGACGAGGTATTCAAAAAGTATGAGCGCGACACTGATGTTCTTTCTGTCTCGCCAAACTACCTTATTACAATAGATGAACTTCCAAACGATGCGGAATTTCCCAAATTGTGGGGACTGCATAACACCGGCCAAACTGGAGGAACGCCGGACGCGGATATTGACGCGCCGGAAGCATGGAATATCACACAAGTTCCGGCGTCTCCCGCGATTGTCGCTGTAATTGACACAGGAGTTGATTACACGCATCCTGATCTCTCGCAAAATATATGGACGAACGAAGGCGAAATCGCTGGAAATGGCGTTGACGACGACGGCAATAATTTTATTGACGACATTCGCGGATGGGATATGACAATGTGCAATGAACGTGATGGAAACGGCGTGTGCCTTTCTCCGAAAGAGCGCGACAATGATCCGATGGACGAGCACGGGCATGGCACTCATGTTTCAGGGACGATCGGCGCGGTTGGATGGAACGAGATTGGAGTGATCGGCGTTAATCCTTATGCGCGTATTATGCCGGTACGATTTATGGATAAAAACGGCGTTGGCACAACAGCCGACGCGATAGACGCGATTTACTACGCGGCGCAAAATGGGGCGCGCGTTATCAATGCGAGTTTTGGCGGAGGAGGGTTTAGCCAGCCGTTTTTAGACGCGATTCTATTTGCGCGTGAAAAGGGCGCGCTTTTTGTCGCCGCGGCCGGGAATAATGGACAAAACAGCGACACAAAGCCTCAATATCCTGCGAGCTATGATGCGGATAATATCATCGCTGTTGCCGCAACAGACGCTCGGGACGCGCTTGCCGCGTTTTCAAATTATGGGTCTGAATCTGTTGACATCGGCGCGCCTGGAGTTGATATTGTAAGCACGGTTCCTCGTGGCTCTTACACTTTTTCAAGCGGCACATCAATGGCCGCGCCGCACGTCTCTGGCGCCGCGGCTTTGCTTTTTACAGAACAACCTACTTTCTCTTTTACCTCTGTGCGCGAGATGATTCTTTCAACTGCAGACCGCGCGGCTAGTTTAGAAGGAAAGATATCGTCAGGCGGACGGTTAAACCTTGCGGCCACGCTGGAACGCGCAAAAAAAAATGTTGACATCGCGCGGTTTGTTATCTATCGGGGAGTGGAACCGTTTGAAGTAATTGATGATCGTGCCAGTATTGCGGATATTGCCGATACATGGATGCGTTCGTATATCGACACAGCGACTGATCGCGGAGTTACGTATTATTACGCGCTTGTTGCAGAAGACGCGGCGGGAAATAAAAGCGCGCCTATATTTACCGATGTGTCAATGAGTTTGCCTGATCTTGCGCTTTCCGGCTTCTCCTGGTCATCCTCCATCGGCTGGATAAGTTTCTCTTGCAAGAATCGTGAACAAGCAACAGGGAAGACCTGCAAAGATGTTCACGACAATTCCTTTGATCCGACAATAAACTTGGTTGACTACGGCGTATCTGTTGACGGAATCACAAACGCGATTTCCGGCTACGCCTGGAACGATAATATCGGCTGGATAAGTTTCAATAGAGACGACGCTGGAAATCCGCCTGACGCTCCATACAACGAGCCGTTCTCTCTTCCGCCGTCCTCGGCCCTTGCCTCATACTGGAGCTTTGACGAAGGAGAGATCAATCAAAGCAAAACTGTCAAAGACGACTCTGGAAACGGAAACACCGGAACTCTTGTCGGAAATCAGACAAACTCCGACTTTGTCGCCGGCGTCTCTGGGACTGGATTAAACTTTGATGGGGTGGATGATTATGT
>Ga0209343_10005842_pt1 | contig 14832 bp, 10 predicted proteins | sample RifCSPlowO2_02_FD_184026 | JGI IMG/M metagenome (GOLD analysis project Ga0209343, IMG submission 184026) | Groundwater microbial communities from Rifle, Colorado - Rifle CSP2_plank lowO2_0.2 (SPAdes) (version 2) | ecosystem: Environmental > Aquatic > Deep subsurface > Groundwater | place... | reverse complement strand
TTAAACTACATCGTGTCAAAAATAACTCGGCGACCGCCTAAAATATATGATCAGTTGTTTGCTTTGGGAGCCGGCTAACTGCCGGATTTAGGTTTATCCTTTAATCCGGCAACTCTTTCGTTTATCCTTTAAATCCGGCAACTCTGTCAGTCGCCCAGCACATCCGCGCCCTTGGGCGGCGTGAATTTGAATTGTTGCTCTGGTAGCTTCGGATTACGCTGCATCTCGGAGAAGCGCAGCACGGTCTTCTGCCCGAAGGAGTCATTCAGCTCCATGATGACGAGATCGGCTTGCGCATTGAATGCCATGAGGATTTTTTCGAAGTTGCTGTCTTGGGTTTTAGGCTTCGCTTGCAGCCAGTCCAGCCCGTCCAGATTTCCGCTTTCCTTGAGCGTAAATGCGCGCTCAATCTCGTTGTTCCCTGACAACAACGCAGCCGGGCTGCTGCCCAGTGCCGCATCCAGTTTTTTCACCGTCACCTGGTTCAAGTCCACGTCATACAGCCAGAATTTCACACCATCCCCCACGATCAGTTGCTCGTAGGGTTTCTGGTAAGTCCAGCGGAATTTGCCGGGGCGCTGGAACTGCATGGTGCCGGAGGCGCTCTGGATGCGTTTGCCGTTACGATCCAGCACCACTTGGGTGAAATTCGCCTGCGCGGAATGTGTTGCGGCGATGAATTTCTTTAATTTGTCGATTCCGCCTGCATGGGCAGTCAACGGTAGTATCAAGAACAATAGTGTGAAGAATTTTTGCATCTAAACTTCCCAAAAAAAACGACTGTCCGCAGATTACACAGATTTACGCAGATTCAAAGGCGAAAAATCTGTGTGAATCTGCGTAATCTGCGGATAAAAATGGGTTACTCCGAACGCGCAGGCGCAATTACTTCCCGGTTTCCATTGCTCTGCATCGCGGAAACAATCCCTGCGGCTTCCATTTGTTCGACCAGTCGTGCGGCGCGGTTGTAGCCGATGCGCAGGTGGCGCTGCACCAGCGAGATCGAGGCGCGGCGGTTTTTGACGACGATCTCGACCGCTTGGTCATACAGCGGATCGGCCTCCGCATCCATGCTCGGCCCGCCTTCACCGCCATCTTCCGCTGCTTCTTCCAGCGAATTCAGCACGCCGTCGATGTACTGCGGTTCGCCTTGCGCTTTCAGATATTCGGCGATGCGATGCACTTCCTGGTCGGACACGAATGCACCGTGTACGCGTTGCGGATAGCCGCTGCCGGGCGGCAGGTACAGCATGTCGCCCTGTCCCAGCAAGGCTTCCGCGCCCATCTGGTCGAGGATGGTGCGCGAGTCGATCTTGCTGGATACTTGGAACGCCACCCGCGTCGGGACGTTGGCCTTGATGAGCCCCGTGATCACATCTACAGACGGGCGCTGCGTGGCCAGCACCAGATGGATGCCGGAGGCGCGCGCCTTCTGCGCCAGGCGCGCGATCAGCTCCTCGATCTTCTTGCCCACGACCATCATCAGGTCGGCAAGCTCGTCGATGAATACCACGATCAGCGGCAATTCCTCGAGCGCTTCGGGATTTTCGGGGGTGAGTGTGAACGGGTTGGTCAGCGGCTGTTTGGCCTTGACCGCCTCGCGTATTTTCTGGTTGTAGCCTGCAATGTTGCGCACGCCCAGCGCGGACATCAGCCGGTAACGCCGATCCATTTCCTGCACGCACCAGTTGAGTCCCGACGCAGCCTGGCGCATGTCGGTGACCACGGGGCAGAGCAGATGTGGAATGCCCTCATAAACGGAAAGCTCCAGCATTTTCGGATCGACCAGCAGCAGGCGCACCTGTTGCGGTGTGGCCTTGTACAGCAGGCTCAGGATCATTGCGTTGATCGCCACCGATTTGCCGGAACCGGTGGTGCCCGCGACCAGCACGTGTGGCATCTTGGCCAGGTCGGCGACGACCGGTTTGCCTGAAATATCCTTGCCCATCGCCATTGTCAGCGGTGAGCCCATGTCCGCATACACTTGCGAGCCGAGGATTTCCGACAGGTGTACCATCTGGCGTTTCGAGTTGGGCAGTTCCAGCGCCATATAGGCCTTGCCCGGAATGGTTTCGACCATCCTGATGCTCACCACCGACAGCGCGCGCGCCAGATCTTTTACCAGGTTGATGATCTGGCTACCCTTCACGCCGACCGCCGGTTCGATTTCGTAGCGCGTAATCACCGGCCCGGGATAGGCGGCAACCACCTTCACTTCCACGCCGAAATCTTTCAGCTTGCGCTCAATCAGGCGCGAAGTGAATTCGAGCGTGTCTGTGGACACCGCTTCGACTTGCTGCGTCGCTTCATCCAGCAAACGCAACGGTGGCAGCGGCGAATCCGGCATATCGGCGAACAACGGGGCCTGCTTTTCTTCGCTTATACGCGCCGACCTGACCACTTCCACCAGCGGCATTTCGATGTGAATGGGTTGATGTTCTTCGACGCGCTTCTTTTCTTCTTCGACGATGGCGACACGCTCGCTCATCGCCTGCGCACCGATGCGGCGATCCTGCCGGGTTTGCCAAGCCATGCGCGCCCATTGATAGGCGGTTTCCAGTATGGCGCCCAGCCAATCAATAAAGCGCAGCCAGGAGAGGCCGCTGAATATGCTAAAGCTGGTGGCGATCAGTGCCAGCAACAGTAGCGTCGCGCCGGTAAAGCCGAGCAGGCGCGTCAGCGCGTCTCCGAATAACACACCGAGCATTCCGCCGGGGGCCAGTGGCAACGCGGCTTTAAGCGTATACAGGCGAACCGCCTCGAGCGCGCTGCTGGACAGTAGCAGCAAAGTAAACCCTGCGACCGAAACCCATAATGCGCGCTTGTCGAAGATGCTGTCGGCACGCAATTCGTGATAGCCCGCCCATACACGTTGCAGCATGAACAACACCCACCACCATGCCGAAAAACCGAATAGATAAAACAGCAGGTCGGAAAGATACGCGCCCAGCACTCCGCCGGGATTGCCGGTCAGTGCGCCGCTGGCGCTGTGAGACCAGGCCGGATCGGCCCTGTTATAGCCATACAATGCCAGCGCGATATACAGTGCGCAGGCGATCAGCAGGAGCCAGCGCGATTCGCGCAGCAACGCGAGCAGTTTATTGGCCGACGAGTCGCCGCTTGCTTCAGCCATGGGCAGGGTTGCCGATCAGTTTGAGTTTTTCTGCCATGCGCACGGCTTCAATGCGGTTATTTACATTCAAAATCTGGTACAGCGTCGCGATGTGTACTTTTACGGTTCCTTCAGCGAGGCACATTTTCTCGGCAATTTCCCTGTTGGATAAACCCTCCGCCAGATGCTTCAATGCCTGTTTCTGCCGGGTAGTCAGATTGTATTCATTGGCGCGCAGATTGATGTTTTCGGCAGCCACCGCTTTTTTTTCGGTTATGCCTCCTTGTTTTTGCAACAATTGAGGAGGAATGTAAATTCCGCCAGAAAGCACCAGATTCAAGGCATTCAGCATCACCGGAACGGCAGAATTCTTGCACACAAAACCCATTGCGCCATAATCCATGGCCTTTTCCATGATTTCGTAACTGTCCTCTCCGGATATCACCACAATTGGAATATGCGGATAACGATGGTGGAAGGATTTAATGGATAACGCGCCTTCGCTGCCGGGCATATGCAGATCGAGCAACGCCATATCCAGCTCGGGGTGCTCTTCAGCAAGCTTCATGCCATCCGGAAAATTGCCCGCTTCGAATATTTCGGATGCTCCGCTGTTCAACTGTTGCAGCACATAACGCATTCCCTCACGGAACAGTATGTGATCATCCACCAGCAAAATTTTCATTGCACCCCCACTTGTTCGGAAGACAGATTATCTTGCGACTGTTGCCGCACTATTATTTTTGGCATCATTTTCCATCTTCGGTTTTGTAATCATACCTCAGCCGGGCTGTGGATTGGTTAAACCCCGGGAAGACTTTGTATATTGTCTTTTCCGTATATCTCTGGGATAGTGGCGCACGCAAGAGAGCCGGTTGCCGCTTGGCGCACCCGGCAGAGCCGTGATCGGGGGCTGCATGTTTGACGAATTGGACCGCGAAGTTTTTGCCGCTGGCGAGCAAATATTCAGGATCGGCGACGCCGGTGATTGCGCTTATCTGATCGAGAGCGGCACGGTGGAAGTTTTTGTTGTGATCCAGGGTGTAGAGCAACGTGTCAGTTCGATGGGCAAGGACGAGATGTTCGGCGAGATCGCACTGATCGATCAGCAGCCCAGAACCGCAACAGTCAGGGCCGCCGAGAAAACGGTACTCGTTCCCGTGAAGCGTAAGCTGGTGGAAAATCTGCTGGAAAAAAGCGACCCGATCTTGCGCCATCTGCTGCTGGTTGTTCTGGAGCGCTTCCGGGCCAAGCAGGGTAATACCGCCAGGCCCGCGATAAGCACGGTCGCCGAGCAGGAACAATCGGATCGCCGAAGCGCGCTGAAGGGCGAGGCAACGCAAAAACTGTCGCTCGCGCACGGGATCACGCGCGCGCTGACGCACGAAGAGTTTCAGCTTTACTATCAGCCAATCTGCAATATGGCCGATGGCCACATTGCCGGGTTCGAGGCGCTGATCCGCTGGCATCACCCCACGGAAGGCGTGATTCCGCCGATGGATTTCCTCTGGCTTGCCGAACAAACCGGTCTGATACATGAACTCGGGTTGTGGACGCTCGAGCGCGCCAGCCGGGACTGGCCGGTGCTGAGGCAATACACCAACTATAAATCCCCCTTTGTCAGCGTCAACTTGTCGCCGAGCCAGTTGACCAACGAATCCATGGTGGATGATATTCACGCAATCATCGCGCGCCACAATATGCCGACGGCAGAATTGAAACTGGAACTCACGGAAACGGTCATGGTCGAACATCCCGATGTTGCGCTGCGCATCCTGAACCGGCTTATCGAAATGGGTTGCAGCATCGCGCTGGACGATTATGGCACCGGGCACTCCGGCCTGGAGCACTTGCAGCGGTATCCGATCGGCACGCTGAAACTCGACCGCGCGTTCATTGCACCGATGCTAGGCGCGGCGCAGAGTATGCAAATCGTGCAATCTTCCATCAATCTGGCGCATTCGCTCGGCATGAACGTGGTTGCCGAAGGGATTGAAACCAAAGAGGTCAGCGACAAGCTTCTGGAGATGAAGTGCAACTTCGGACAGGGATGGCATTTCGGCAAGCCCGCCGCGTTAAAAGATCTGGCGTTGCGCTACGCAAAACCCGGCATTCTGTCGGCTTAGTAAATAACTTATCGGGTTTAACTCGGTTCCTGAAAAATTCAGAGGCGCAGTTTGACGAAGTCTGCTGGCTCCCATTTGCGCATCGCCAGCAGCAAACCAGCGCCGCTTCGCTTGCCCAGTGGCGCTGAAAGACTCTCCTCATGCAACTCCGCAAATTTTTTGCGCAGCCGTCGCAGTTCATCCTGCATCTGTGCCAATGCCTGATCGGTGAGCATCCCGTTCGCAAATGCTATAGTTTCATCTCCGTGTGCAAAATTGCTTTTCAGGAAATCACCCAGCCCCCTGCTTTGAAAGTATTGTTTTATCGGGCCGGACGGTAGCCAGTCAAAATCCCGCGCGACGTTGATGCGGATGCGGTTGCCCGGCAACAGGTCGATGATGCGCAGCTTGTCGAGGCGCAGCAGGTATTTGATGCATTCCGCATGGTTTACGCGGTAGGTTTCAATGATCTCTTCCAGCGTCCAGTGGTTGAGCGCGCAGACCGCGATGACCAGTAGCTTGGGATCGGATACCACTTCGCGTTCCTGTTTCTCGGTGAGCGTGCTTAAGCGAAGTTGTTCCGCCTGCGCCTCCTTGGATAGCTCTGACAGTGTGTAGCCCAGCAGGTTGCTGACCTGCACCAGGCGGTCGATGGTGAAGCGCTCGGACGCGAATAGTCTTTTTACGCTGGGCTCGGATAACTTGAGCGCGCGGGCAACATCGCGATAAGTCAGACTCTGGTTCTTTAACTGTTTCTTGATCGTCGAAATCAATTGGGTCGCTTCGGTCATGGCAAATGGTATCGGATATCGATACTTTGCAGTCTATTTTTCAACCCTTCATTAGTCAATAGTTCCGTTTTGCGATTCCTATGTTTATTCTGGTGCCACGTTCAACAAACAGGGAGAAACGGAAATGTCACATTTATTCGATAGTCGCTTGAAGCCCGGAGCCGCCATATCCGTGGCGCTCATGACAGGGGCCATCATGATGGGCGCATCCAGCCTTACTCATGCGCAACCGCAAAATCGAGCCAAACCTGCCGCACAGGCAAGCCTCCGCGATCTCGGGAAACAACTCAAAGTCGGAGATGTGGTGTTCATCCGCATTCCAGCGCAACCGTTTACCAAGGTGTCCGATACCACGTCCAGTTGGACCAATCATGTAGGCATCGTGTCCGACGTGTCCGGTGTTGAGCCCATGATTGCGGAAAGCAGGGTGCCGCTTTCCGGGGAATCGGGGTGGTCCAGTTTTGTTAAGCGCTCCGATGCGGGCAGGGTTGCCGTGGCACGGCTTGATACCCCGCTCGATGAGCGGCAGCAGGGTAAACTCAAAAAAGCGCTGGCGGCGCGTCGTGGCATCCTGTATGACACCGGCTTCGATTTGCATTCGCCCCGGCAATTCTGTTCCCGTTACGTGCGCGAGGCGCTGGATGAAGCAACTGGGGTCAAGCTTGGTGAAGTGGAGAATTTCGCCACCTTGCTGCAGCGAAATCCGAATGCCGACCAGACCTTTTGGCGGATGTGGTATTTTGGCAATATTCCGTGGCAGCGCGAGACGGTGACGCCTGCCAGTTTGTTGCGGGATGGCAGGCTGGTCGTGTACTTCGACGGCTACGCAGATAACCGCGCCGGTTCCAGCATTGTTGATTCCAGGGGGAGCAACAAATGAAAAGCATCATTCGTATCGTCTTGAGAAACATGCTGCAGCTCCTGTTTCGCGTTCGCGTCACAGGCTTGGATGAAAACCTCGACACCAAACGTTTGCTGATTATCGCCAACCACGAGTCGTTTCTGGATGGCCTATTGCTCGGCCTGTTCCTTCCGTACGATGCGGTGTTTGTGGTGCATACCGGCGTGACGCGCAGTTGGTTTTTCCGTTTGATTTTAAGCTTGGCCGATTATCTCGCCGTCGACCCGACCAGCCCGATGGCGATCAAAAAAGTGGTCAAGCTGGTCGAATCGGGCAGGCCGGTCGTGATCTTCCCGGAAGGCCGGATCACCGTGACGGGTTCGCTGATGAAGGTATATGAGGGGCCCGCTTTCGTCGCCGCCAAAACCGGCGCGACGATACTGCCGGTGCGCCTGGATGGCCCGGCGCGCTCCTATTTTAGCCGCATTTCCGGCAAGTATCCGCGCCGCCTGTTCCCGCGTGTGACTATCTCGGTGCTGGCGACGACCACGATCGCGATGCCGCAGGCGGATACCGCCAAACATCGCCGCCGCATGGCCGGTGAGGCGATGCGCAAGCTGATGCAAAAAATGCTGTTCGAATCGCATCCCAAGCAGACGCTGTATTCTGGCCTGCTCGACGCCATGTCTATCTATGGGCGCAATCGCCGCCTCGTGGAAGACGTGAAGCAGATCGAATATTCCTATGGCGATATGCTCAAGATGACTTTGGCTTTGGGGCGCATCGTCGCCAAACATAGCGGGCCGGGCGAATGCGTCGGGATACTGATGCCGAACATGGCGGCGACGGTGTGCATGATGATAGGCGCCAGCGCGCAAGGCCGCGTTCCCGCGATGCTGAACTACAAGGCTGGAGCAGGCGGAATGCGGGATGCCTGCACCGCCGCAAAAATACGCACCATCTTCGCATCGCGCGCCTTCATCGAGCAGGCGAAACTGGAAGCCGATGTGGCGGCAATCGAGGGTATCGGCATCCTGTATCTGGAAGACCTGCGCCCGTCTATGGGGCTGGGCGACAAGCTGTGGGTGCTGGCCGGCATGATGGCACCGCGCCTGATGGAGCGGCGCATCGATCCCGAGAGTGCCGCGGTCGTGCTGTTCACCTCCGGCTCGGAAGGCAAGCCCAAGGGCGTGGTACTGTCGCATCGCGCGCTGCTTTCCAATATCGCGCAGATACGTTCCGTCATCGATTTTTCGGCAGACGACAAAGTGCTCAACGCGCTGCCGATCTTCCACTCCTTCGGGCTGACGGGCGGCGCGTTGCTGCCGATCATGACCGGGATGAACCTGTTCCTGTATCCCACCCCGCTGCATTACCGCGTCATCCCGGAGATCGCCTATGACCGCAATTGCAGCGTGCTGTTCGGCACCAGCACCTTCCTCGCCAACTATGCCAAGTTTGCGCATCCCTACGACTTCTATCGCCTGCGTTACGTCGTCGCCGGCGCGGAGAAACTCTCCATCCCGGTGCGCGACCTGTGGTTTGAGAAATTCGGCATCCGCATCCTGGAAGGCTATGGCGCGACCGAAACCGCGCCGGTGCTGGCCGTGAATACGCCGATGGCTTATCGCAGCGGCACGGTGGGGCAGTTGTTGCCGTGCATCGAGCATCGCCTGATCCCGGTGCCCGGCATCGAGAAAGGTGGCATGTTGCATGTGCGCGGCCCCAATGTGATGTCCGGTTATTACCGCTTCGATAACCCAGGGCAACTGCAACCGCCTTCCTCGGAGGCGGGCGACGGCTGGTACGAAACCGGCGACGTGGTGTCGATTGATGACGACGGTTTCATCTCCATCGTCGGGCGCGTCAAACGCTTCGCCAAGGTGGCGGGCGAGATGGTGTCGCTGGAAGTGGTGGAGAAACTCGCGCTGCAGGCTTCGCCGTCCGCAATGCACGGCGCCTCGACCCAAGCCGACGGCGCGCGCGGCGAAGCCATCGTGCTGTTCACCACCGATGCCGCCTTGACGCGCGATGCGCTTTCCGCATCCGCCAAAACGCTCGGCATCCCCGAGATCGCCGTACCGCGCAAAATACAGCGTGTGGATGTGCTGCCCCTGTTGGGAACGGGCAAAACCGATTACGTATCGTTGAAAAAACTGGCGGAGGAATTGAAATGAGCGAAAGAAAAACGCTCGACATGCCGCTGCTGTCGGCAGGCATGATGGCCGTGCTGGTCGCGCAGTTCTTGTCCGCGCTGGCCGATAACGCCATCCTGATCGCGGCCATCGCCATCGTCAAATCGCAAGGCTTGCCCAATCTCGTGCCGCTGCTGCAAGAATCTTTCGTCGTGCCCTTCATCCTGCTCGCGCCTTTCGTCGGGCAAGTCGCGGACGGATTCCCCAAAGGGCGAGTGATGCTGGTGGCGAACTTGCTCAAGTTGTCGGGCGCGCTCGCCATGGTGACGGGAGCCAATCCGCTCACGGCCTACGGGATGATCGGTATCGGCGCGGCGATGTACTCACCCGCGAAGTACGGCATTCTCTCTCAAATGTTCGGCCCAGCTTCGCTGGTGCGGGCAAACAGCATGATGGAAGGTTCTACCATCGTCGCGATCCTGCTTGGCGTGCTATTGGGGGGCAGGCTGGTAGACTATTCGCTGAATTTGGCCTTTGCTGGCGTAGTGGTGGCCTATAGTCTGGCGGCACTCGCCAACCTGTTTATTCCGTCATTAACCGCAGAAAACCCCGGCGTAAGTTTTAATCCATGGCTGCTAATCAGAAAATTCATGGCATCACTGGCGTTGATGTTCAAAAATTCTGATGCTCGCTTCAGCCTGCTGAGCACTAGCGTGTTCTGGGGTAGCGGCACCACCCTGCGCCTGATGCTGTTCGCCTGGGTTCCGGCAGCCTTGCTGATCACCGACAACCAGACTCCCGCCAACCTGATGGGCGCAGTTTCCATCGGTATCGTGCTGGGCGCAGTGGGCGCAGGATTGTGGGTGACATTGGACAACGTCAACCGAGCATTACTGGGCGGCCTGCTGCTCGGCCCGGTCATCCTTGCGCTCACGCTGGTGCATGACCTCACATTAGCCGCCGCATTGATGGTCGCCATCGGCATCTGCGGCGGATGGTTCGTTGTCCCGCTTAACGCCCTGCTGCAAGAACGCGGACACGAAACCATAGGTGCGGGCAATGCGCTTGCGGTGCAAAACTTCGCTGAGAACATCGCGATGCTGTTGTTCGTGGGCGGATATTCCATTGCTGTATCGAACGGAGCCCCAATCAACTTCATAGTGATCGGGTTTGGAACCTTTTTAATGTGTTCGATATTGGTAATTGCGGTTTCACGCAAGCGCAAGAGGTAGTTCACGTTCTTTGATTCCAGATTTGATTGTTAACACCGCTCTATTGCACAAAAACTGCGCATAACGAACTGAGGAGGCATCTATGTGGTTAATCGGATTGTTGATAGGTATGGTGCTGGGGGGCATAAGCGGTTCAGGAAGCTGGACGGTTGCCGGAGGCATACTGGGATTGGCCTGCGGGTTGATTTACGATGAACTGTCACGCAAGCGGAATAATCCCCTCGAAAAACGGGTTGAGGCGCTGGAAAAAATGGTCCGGCAACTTTCCGCGCAAATCGCTGCCCTCAAATCGGTGAAGCATCCGGTTGCACAAGCCCAGCCCAGCACCGATATCAAACATGCATTGACCGTTCAAACGCAGCCCGCCATCGTTGCGCCAGCCACAGCCATGTCTGTAGAAGCTTCTGATATTCTGCACCAGATTGAACCCGCTAAACCATTCGAGACATACGAGCCCAGCCGCATAATCCTGCCAGTTGATTCACAAGCCAGTGCGCAAGATTATCCAAGAAAAAATCAATTGGGCAAGAATCAATCAGACAAAATTCATGCTGATATCGAAACTGGCGGAAGCCTCTTCGCAGAGCATGAATGGCTAGCTAAACTCTTCAAGGGAAATATTCTCGCCAAGATAGGCGTGATCATTTTGTTCTTTGGCATTGCCTCAGGCTTAAAGCTGGCGGTGGACATGGGGCTGTTCCCAATATCCGTGCGACTGATGCTGGGTGGGCTGGCCGCCATTGCCATGAGCGTGTTTGGATATCAGCGCGCACAACAGCGGGAACATCGCATGTTTGGTCTGGCTATGCAGGGAGGCGGCTTGGGTGTTCTGTATCTGCTGGTGTATTTCATGTTGGCGCGTTATCAGATCATCGGCGAAACACCAGCCTTCGCATTGTTCACATTGATCGGCGTCAGTTGCGTGCTGCTGGCGGCGCGGCAGGATGGGCGCTCACTCGCCATACTAGGTATTTCAGGCGCATTTTTATCGCCGGTTATGGCAACCAGTTCAGGTGGCAGCCAAATCACCTTGTTCAGTTATTTTCTGTTACTAAACACCTTCATCATCAGCGTGAATTGGTTCAAGGGCTGGCGTGCGCTCAATATATCCGGCTTTATTTTTACTTTGGTGATAGGCATGAATTGGGCCTTCCGCTCCTATGTACCAAGCGACTTCCCTGTTTCGGAAACCTTCCTGATCCTGTTCTTCCTGCTCTACTCCGCCACGCCAGTATTGTTCAATTTGTTTAATGCTCCCGGTCGCCTCAGTTGGGGAGACGGTATGCTGTTATATGGCACGCCCCTTGCCGCCGCAGCACTACAGAACCATCTCCTGAGAGGCCAGGACATGACCTTGGCATGGAATGCCTGCGCCGCCGGAGCTTACTATCTGGTGCTGTGGTGGGCGATTTATCGCAGGCCCGATGAAGAAACCGTGTGGCTGGAGAAAAGCCTGCTCGGCATCGCCATCGGCTTTTTCACGCTGGCCATTCCGTTGGCGTTCGATGCGCAACTTACCTCGGCGTTCTGGACACTGGAAGGATTTGGCGTGCTGTACCTCGGCGTAAAACAGAATCGCTTCCTGGCACGACTGTCTGGTTCCGCACTACAGGTGCTGGCCGGAATTTATTTTTACGCACACAGCCATGAATTGCAGCGCGCCTTTCCGGTGCTCAATGACTGGTATGTCGGCTGCCTGATCGTGGTGGTCGCGTCGTTCGCCAGCGCCTTGCTGTTGCAGCGGGTTGCGGATGCCCCGACCGGCACCGAAAAAAAGATTACCCTGGCGGTGCATGTGGACACCTCGGATTTTGCGGCGCCGTTCCTGTATTGGGGGTTGCTGTGGTGGTTTGGAGCCGGATTGACCGAGATCGACCATTTCGCTTTCCCTGCCTACAAAACTGCAATGGGGCTAACCCTATGTGTGTTCAGCTTCATGTTTCTGGAGTGGCTCGGCACCCGGCGGAATTGGCAGGCCATGCGCCAACCGGCGATATTTCTTCTGCTCGCCATTTTGATTGCTGCATACGATACTTACCTGAAATATGGGCACTCACTTTCCGGAATCATGTCTCTGCTGATACCGCTCGCGCTGCTCGCGCAATACTGGTTGCTTTACCGCCATGACCGCGACAACGTTCCCGCTGCCGGCCAATTGCGCCATGCGGTTGGATATTGGTTGCTGGTCGTCCTGGCGGGAAGCGAACTTGTCTGGATTTCGGAACAACTCTCCATAGACCACACCCTCTGGCCCTGGTTGGCATGGGGTATATCTGGCGCACTGGGCGTTCTCGCCTCGCTGTATGGCTTGAAACAGGCGGGATGGCCGTTCGCCCAACACCGCGCGTTATACCTTGAAACACTGCAAGCACCCATCGTGTTGCTGCTATCGGCATGGGCGATCTACGGCAACCTGACCCATTCCGGCGGAGGCAGCGGATTGCCTTATTTGCCTGTGCTCAACCCGTTCGATCTGATGCAACTGCTCGCCATGTACGCGATCTGGAAATGGCTGCGCACAACACATAGCACACTGTTGCCTGCCCTCTATGGCATCGCATTCCTTTGGGTCAGCATGGAAGCGGCGCGCCTCACCCACCATTGGGGCGGCGTGCCTTTCGAGAAACACAGCCTGCTCGCATCCTCCATGCTGCAAGCCGGGCTATCCCTGCTGTGGACAGCCATCGCAATGAGCGTGATGGTGTACGCTTCATACAGCAAACAACGCGCGCTGTGGTTTAACGGCTTTGTCTTGCTGGCGATTGTCGGAATCAAATTAATGATGATCGATTTGGCCAACAAGGGGACGGCAGTTTGGACAATGTCACTGATCGGCATAGCGCTGCTGATCATCGCGGCCAGCTACTTCTCGCCCGCGCCGCCGAAGGAAGAAATACCGGGTCGTCCATAGAGATGGGCAATGCGCCTGCGGTGCAAATTCGTTTAGAACATCGCGATGCTCTTGTTTGTGGGTGGACGTAGCTGGGCGGTTGCGGCGGGAGTGATCTGTGAACGAGTGAGTGGTGCGTAAATGACGGCTAAGTGCTAATTGCGGCCAATCACGCGGCGTGTAATTATGTTGGCGCGAAAGTCGGGAAACACCAGAATCGGACAGTCGCAAATTTTCCAAATAACATCACGCTCACCAAGAAGTTATAAATAACGGAGATAATTCAATGCGGATATGGGCAATAGCTTTATTAGTGTTGTTGGGTGCTTGTTCTGAGAAGGAACAAGCCCTGACGGATTCAGGTCAGGCAAGAAAGATTGCTGCCGCTAATAACAACATAGTTTCAACATCAGCAGTTATTTCGGCATCTTCAAATGGAGCAGCAGAACCAGCAAATTTAACTCCAGCACCATCGAGTGTCGCGGCAGTAGCAGCAGCCGAAAATGCCGGGACAAATGTCGCATCCGTCCGACTTGACGCTCGAACCACATTCCTTATCAACTCAACGCTATTGGATGGGCAGCCAGTGTTTGCACTAGACAATGCGCAATGGCTCCTTCCCACCAAAGTTGGGCCGATTCGCCTCGATGAAAGGACGAACGCACTACAGTTTACGAGACTAGCGCCTGAGGATACCCAATACTTCATGATCAGCTCATTGGCCAAAGCGAAAGATAAATTCTTCATCGGCTCCCAACGCAATGGAATTTTTGTTCTTAATCCACAAACTTTTTCGTATGAATCGAACTTCAGAATTGGAGAGGTGAAGTCATTCGCGACAGGTGGGAATCTTGAGCTTACGCAGGAGACCGACGAGGCTGACATATGGGCCTCCACATTTAAAGAACTTCACAAATATGATCAGAAAGAAGCGAAGTGGGTCAGCCTCAATCACATTTTCCACGATCTCAATATTGGAGAAGGCTCAGGTGACCATCAAGTGTTCGTTGATCCGCCTTATGTCTGGGTAAATGGTGCAGCGCACAAAGATTCGAAAGGCGGCCTCTTCCAGTTCGACCAGAAATCGGGGCGTTGGAAGGTCTATAGGCGCGAACTACTCACGACCGGGGAAGAGCCATCTCGGATTGATTCCCTAGACCTAATCTCCAGCCCCCGTGGACTTTGGGTATATCAGTATCAGGGCAATGGCTACAACTTTTACCTTGCCTATTACGACAAACGAACCGACAAGTGGCAAAGTTTCCGCAGAGCCGAAATCGGCCCCGCTGTTGAACGACTTATTGATGATCTCCCAAGCTGTCGGTGGGTCCACAAGAGGCCAATTATCACGCAGCTCTCAAGAATTGTTAACGAACCACCGGCTCATGATCACCCATACGCCTTCACCGCATCTGAGCTGGCATCACTAAGATCGACCGTTACGAAGCTTAAGGGAGCGTTCGACAGGATTGACCCGAATGCTGAGGAGTCCAGAGGAATCCCGCGGTATTCAGCTCAACATGGATGGATACTCAAAGGGCAGGCGTATTCATCCAACCTTCCAGCCCATAAGCTGGAATTCGAACCGCTTTCATATAAAGGGCATCTCTATAAATTGCCCCACAAAATTTACAGCTTTTGTCAGCCCAGTGGCGTAGTGAAACGTTAAAATGCATGTGCAATTACAAATGAGCGGCGAACGATGAAGAAAGTAAAATACCCCGGT
>Ga0209343_10005838_pt1 | contig 14837 bp, 10 predicted proteins | sample RifCSPlowO2_02_FD_184026 | JGI IMG/M metagenome (GOLD analysis project Ga0209343, IMG submission 184026) | Groundwater microbial communities from Rifle, Colorado - Rifle CSP2_plank lowO2_0.2 (SPAdes) (version 2) | ecosystem: Environmental > Aquatic > Deep subsurface > Groundwater | place... | reverse complement strand
GGGAGAAGCCGGCGCTGATCCTGAGCGATATCGTCATGCCGGAAATGGATGGCTACGCCTTCTGCAAGGCCGTCAAGTCCGACGACCAGCTCAAGGATATCCCGGTGATTCTCATGACATCCCTGTCGAGCGCGGCAGACGTCGTCAAGGGTCTGCAGTGCGGGGCGGATAACTTCATCCGGAAACCCTACGAGGACAAATACCTGCTGGCGCGCATCAACTACGCGTTGACGAACCGGACGCTGCGTAACACGGAGAAATTACAGATCGGCATGCACATCCTGCTTGGCGGTGAACGCCATTTCATCACCGCCGATCGGCAGCAGATCCTGGACCTGCTGATTTCGACCTACGAGGAAGCCGTCCACCTGAACGAAGGTCTCAAGGTGAGGGAGGAGCAGCTCGCGCGCTCGAACCGCACGCTTGCAGGGCTCTATCGCATCGCCAAGGGGCTCAACAGAGCCACCGGCCAGCAGGAAGTGGTCGAGCACGTGCTGGAAGAAGCGATGGTGCTGCCTGGTGTACAGGCCTGCTGGTTCTTTCTGCGGGAAGGGGAGACGGGGTTTCGGGTCGCCGCCGCACGGGGCCTGCCGCCCGCGCTGAACGTACCCGGCGCGATGGAAGGCGACTGCCTGTGCCGCCGCCGGCTCCTCTCGGGCGAGCTTGCTCAGGTGACGAACATCCTCGAGTGTGAACGGCTGCAGAAGGCTCAGGGCGATACGCGGGGTTTGCGTTGCCATGCCAGCGTTCCTTTATGGGCCGGGGATCGGCTGGTTGGCGTGATGAACCTGGTCGGCTCGCAGGAGGGGCTGTTCCGTGACGAGGAGTTGCAAGTCCTCAACGGCATCGGGAGCCAAATCGGGCTGGCGCTGGAGCGCGCAGCGGCCAACGCCAGGGCGGACCAGTATGCGCAGCAGCTCGCGGAGCGCGCTGAGGTCGCGGAAGCAAAATATCAGACGCTGATGCAGCACGCCAACGATGCGATCTTCATCGTCGATCCGGCAGGACCGGTGCTGGAGGTCAACCGCCAGGCCGAAGAGATGCTCGGCCGGCCGAGCGCCGAGATTGTCGGTCACCTGTACACACACCTGGTGAGCCCGACATCGCAAGACGATGCGGCGGCACAATTTCAGCGGCTTCTGAATAAGGGAACGGCATACGCCCACGATCTCCATCTGCAGCACTCCGACGGGCGGCAGGTATGCGCCGATATTTCAGCCTCTCTGGTGCCTGTACGAGGGAAGCCCGTCGTGCTGGCCATCGCCCGTGACGTCACGGAGCGAAACCGCCTCGAACGGCAATTCCAGCAAGCGCAGAAGATGGAGGCGGTTGGACAACTCGCGGGCGGCGTCGCCCATGATTTCAACAACCTGCTGACGGCCATCCTCGGGTACAGCGAACTGCTGCTGCAGGCGCTCCCAGAAGGCGACGAGCGGCGCCAGGATGTGATGGAAATCCAGAAGGCGGGCCAGAGCGCGGGGTCGCTCACGCGGCAACTCCTCGCCTTCAGTCGCAAACAGATCCTGGACCCCGTGGTGCTGGACCTGAACGCCGTCGTCGCCAACTTGGACCGGATGGCGCGCCGCCTGATCGGAGAGGACGTCGAAATCATCACGAATCTCGATCCGGAACTGGGTCGGGTCAGGGCTGATGCCGGGCAGATCGAGCAGGTCCTCCTGAACCTGGCGGTGAACGCCCGGGACGCGATGCCCGACGGCGGCACGCTCACGATCGAGACAGGGAACGTGGCGCTGGACGAGGAGTACGCCCAAACCCACGCGGGCACGACTGCCGGCCGCTATGTCATGCTCGCGGTCAGCGACACGGGGCACGGGATGGACGAGCAGACGCAGTCTCATCTCTTCGAACCCTTCTTCACGACCAAGGAGAAAGGCAAGGGCACGGGGTTGGGACTCGCGACGGTCTACGGCATTGTCAAACAGAGCGGCGGGTCCATCTGGGTCTACAGCGAGCTCGGGCAGGGTACGGCTTTCAAGGTGTATTTCCCCCGTGTTGAAGGCGTTGCAGTACCGCTGGTGACCGGGACGTCGCCGGTTCCGTCACCCACCGGCACGGAAACGATCTTGCTCGTCGAAGACGCCAGCGGTCTGCGTAAGCTGGCTCGAAAGATTCTGGAGCGATACGGGTACACCGTTCTCGACGCGCCGGATGGCGATGAGGCGCTCCGGATCTGCGCACAACATCACGGCGCGATCCATCTGCTGCTGACCGACGTGGTGATGCCGGGCATGAGTGGGCGCGCGCTGGCCGATCGTCTGGTCTTGCTGCACCCGGCGACGAAGGTGCTCTACACATCGGGGTACACGGACAACGCCATCGTCCACGGTGGCGTGTTGAGTGCCGGAACCGCCTTTCTGCAAAAGCCGTACGCACCCGAGGCATTGGCCCGCAAAGTGCGCGAGGTGCTCGATGCGTAATTGCTGTTTCTTGTGGCGCTTCGGGCGTATTCGTCTTGAATCGGACATCGACCCGGCGTGTTCCGCCGACTGAAAGTCGTGGCGGCGCTCGCGTTGGTCTTCTCGCTGCTGTCCACCTTGCTCGTTCAAGGCACCGCCTGGGCCCAGCTGACCGCTGCCACGGAAGGGCCCGTCGTCTACGGCCACCATCACCTCAACGTCACCAGCGTCGACGAGCACAAGAAGTTCTGGATTGGGACGCTCGGCGGCAGGCAGGCCAAAGCCCGCGCCGACATCGTCCAGTTCCCGAACGTGTTCGTGTTCCTGCGCCAGCAGGCGCCGACCGGCGGCACCAAGGGGTCGCTCGTCAACCACATCGGTTTTCAGGTGCCCGACATCAGGGCGATGGTCAACAAGCTGCGCGCCGCGGGCTATCCGATCATCACCAGGGACGAGACGACGAATCCGGAGAAGGACGGCGTCGCCCTCACCCCCCAGAACACCTCCATTGCGTTCGTGATGGGACCCGACAACACGAAGGTCGAGATCGTCGAGAACAAGGCGGCCACGCAGCCCGTGTCGCTGCACCATGTCCACTTCTTCAATCCCGAGTTCGTCGCGATGCGCGACTGGTACGCGAAGACCTTCGCCGCGACGCCCGGCAGGCGGGGAGCCTTCGAGACGGCCGATCTGCCCGGCGTCACGCTGTCGTTTGCGACCTCGCCGACGCCCGTGGTCGCGACGCGAGGCCGGTCCCTCGATCACGTCGGCTTCGAGGTGAAAGATCTCGAGAACTTCTGCAAGCGGCTCGAAGCCCAGGGCATCAAGCTGGATCGCCCCTACACAAAGGTGCCGCTGGGGATCGCCATCGCGTTCATCGTGGACCCGTGGGGCACTTACATCGAGCTCACGGAAGGGCTGAGCGACCTCCAGTAGACGCCACGACATGTCGGGGCGATGTCCGCACGCCGCCCGGCGTCAACGTCAAAAGGCCACCATGTAGGTCATCTTTGCCACGAGCGCGCGGTCGAGCAGGCCGCCGGTGTTCGAGTCGCGCCGCTCGTTGAATACAAGAAAGAAGTCGCTCAGCCGGTGGTGAATGATGTTGAACCGCAGGTTCGAGGTCCACTCCCGTGCATCCGTGTTGTACTGCAGCAGCGCATTGGCGAACGCGATGGTCGAGAATGCATATTCGACGCGCGCGGTCATGAGATCCGTCGTGTAATGACCGCCCCGCAGCCGAATCTGATTGCGCGACTCGTTGATTGAGGCGTTGAGCCGACCGCGCAATCGTACTGCCGCTCCGATACTGTATGACTGCTTGTGGCCGTCGTAGAACTCGCCGACCGACACGCGGCCGTTCACCGAGACGGGCGCCGAGGCATTCGTACGCCAGGCGGTGTGCCAGTCGTTGAACTCGTAGCGGCCGGTGGGAATGGAGATCCCGCGCCGCCGGTTGATGAGGAACGGGGCGATGAGATTCTCGGTGGTCGGATCCACGCCGATCTCGCCGCCGCTGCCGTCCTGGAGATTGATACTCATGTGCGCCCCGATCAGGCGGGATTGCAGGTCGCCTGTCAGCCACGACACGTTCGTGACCCCGAGATGCGGAAAGAGCTCGCGCAGCCACTTCGAGGAGCGCGTGGGTCGAAACCGCGCGCCGTACGTGCTGTCGAACTTGGCAACGCCGGTGCGTGGCACGAACCCCATCTCGGCGTTGAACCGATCGCCGATCCTGACGTACGTGCCTTGAAGCTCCCAGCGCCTGTCGCGGTAATGGACGCTGGCGTTGCCCATCGATTCACTCCCTCCGCTGGGGATCACCGACGCTGGCGAGAACGTCCTGGCGACCGCGACGTTGAGGTCCAGACTCTCAAAGAACCGGAAATTCGCGTCGGTGCCAACGACCCGGTTGTAACCGGGTCCCTCTGCCCCCTTGTTCAGCGCAATGACGCCGATGTCCGAGTTGGCCAGAACGTTCCGACGAAGCCTGAGGGCGGTGAAGTTGCTCGCGAGCGAGGTGTTCGTGCTTCGCTGCTGAATATTGAGGACGCCGAGGCTATAGGCGCCGGCGCGACCCGTCAGGCGCGTGCCACCGGCAATCGGCGTCGATTCGCCGTTCTCCGAGAGTCCGATCCGGCGACTGAAGAACAGGATGGCGTCGGTTTGTCTTCCACTGGTCAGTCCGCCGCCGCCGCCCCCAAACACGACGCTGCGACGCTGCCCGAACTGGAAAATCCCGGAATTCTCCAAAAAGAAATCGCGCTTTTCAGGAAAGAACAGGCTGAATCGTGTGAGGTTCACTTGCTGCTCGTCGGCTTCCACCTGCGAGAAGTCGGTGTTGACCGTGAAGTCCCACGTCAGGCCACTCGTGACGCCGTATTTCACGTCGAGGCCCACATCTGCGTCGGTGCCGATGTCCACGCTCGAGGACTCGCCGGCGCTCCCGAGCACGTACGGTTTCAGGCGGATGTCGTTGCCGGGCCGGACCCCCTGCAGACCCGTGAGCGTCCCCGCCAGCGAGACCCGTTGCAAATCGTAGATGCGTGGCAGGGGCGCCCAGAAGCTGTCTTCGTTTCGGCGCCGGATCCGCCGCTGGAAATTCACGCCCCAGGTCTGCTCATCGGCGCTGCTGAAGCGCAGCGTCCGGAATGGAATCACGATCTCCGCGTACCACCCCGCCTCCGTGATCCGCGTCTTCACGTCCCACAACGCGTCCCAGTTCTCGTTGACTTCCCGCCCCTCGTTGATCGTCTGCGCGTCCCACTTCGCGCCGTGCGCGTTCGTCGCGAACATATAGCCGTTCCGCTCGTCGTGGAACGTGTCCAGGATGATCTCGAAATCGTCGCCGGAGTCACGGTTGAAGTCCTTCGTCAGTTCGCTGGTGAGGATGTTGAAGGGTTCGCGATCGTGTGCGAACACCCCGAAGTAAAGGTTGGCGGCGTCGTACAGCACGCGCACCTCGGTATCTTCCGTGGCGGGCTCTCCTTCGCGGGGATCGCTCTGTATGAAACCGCGCGCCGTCGGCGCGCCGGCCCAATCCGGTTCATCGAGTGCGCCGTCGATCCTGATCGGACCGGTGGCACGAACGGCGGGCAGCCTACGCTCGAGGCGAGCGGTCTTATGGTCGATCTGGCCGGCTTCGCCCCCGAGCGGCCACATCGCACAGGCACCGAAAAGAAGCGCCGCGGCTGGAAGAATGCGAACGCTGAGCATGGCGTCGATCCGGCGCATGATATAACAGGCGGCCGGAGTTCCCGACGCACCGTGCGCTCAGTGCCGCCTGCTTCAAACTCCCGGGCGCCGCAGTGATTCTGGCGCTCGCGCCGCGGGCTATCGTTGTTATGTCGGGGCGGTGTCCGCACGTCAGACGCGGTTGGCGCGCATCTGCGCGAGTGGATAGCGGGTTCCCCGCCACGTGATGCTGCCGCGAACAACGGCCAGCAGCGCTGAGCGCCAGATGATGTAGGCGAACAGCAGGGCTGCCGCCGGGAAGGCCAGCACGTATCCGAAACGCCCGCCCGTGTGCCGAGTGTTCGTCCAGAAGATGAGGACCACGAACACGACGCTCGCGCCGTTGAGCGCCCGCGTGACGCCTTCGGTGGCGAACAGGGCCAGAACCGGCCAGACATTCATGAGGAACAGGCCGACCGTGGATCCGGCGACGGCAGCGAGACTGTAGTTGACGCCGGCAAAGGCATTTTTCATCAACCCCTCGATCATCTCGCTCAAAGACGAGTACCACTCCACGACGATGAAGCCCTCGCCGTACACCACATCCTGGCGGAACCCGCCCTTCTTCACGAGCTTTCCCAGCTTGAGGTCATCGTCTGGCCGCATGGCGATCGCGCGATGCGTGCCGATGGCGCGATAGACCTCGGCCCGTATCAGGTTGAAGGCGCCGACGCCGATGTGGTGCCGGCTCTTCGGGTCCCGCGCTTTCCACGGGCGTGCGTAGAGCGAGAAGAACACACCGAACGCCGCCACGAGGGCGTTCAGCGCCAGGCCGGGCACCCGGGCATCGGGAATCGCCGTCAGGTGATCGAGGGTGTCCTCAGTCATCAGGGTCACCGCCCGCCGGAGCGTCGACGGTTCGAACACGACGTCGGCGTCGGTGAACAGCAGAAACTGGCCAGAGGCTCTTTCCGCACCCACGTGCAGCGCGTGATTTTTTCCGAGCCACCCTTGGGGCAGCTCCGCAATGTGTATGACCTTGAGGCGCGGGTGCTGGCGAGCCAGGCGATCCAGGATGGCGCCGGTCTCGTCGGTCGAGCGATCGTCGACGACGATGACCTCGAGCGCGGGATAGTCGAGATGAAGGACGGAGGTCAGCGCGGCCTCGATGCCCCGGGCCTCGTTGCGCGCCGCGGCGATGATGGACACGGGCGGCCCGGTGCGCGCCGGCGTCACGCCCTCGAGCGAGCGCAGCCGGCGATGGCCGATCGCGAAATCGGCGAGCGCAACCGCCAGCAAGAGCGTTGTCAGGGCCGCGAGGACCAACAGCGTGAGATCCAGCAGGTCACCCCGTCAGCTGCTGGTAGGCTCGCTCCACCGCCTGCGCTTTCGTCTTGAAGTGCTCCTGCAGCTCGATGCCCAGGTGGGCCACCTGGTCCGCGTCGTATTTCAATCTGGCTTCCTGATAGGCAGCAAGGATGTCCTCCCGGCTGGCATCCCGCGACACGCCGAGAACGGTATACGGATCGAACACCTCTTCGGAAGGGACGGCGGCCTGGCGCCGCTGACGGGCTGCCTCCTCTTCCCGCTGCCGCACGTCGGCTTCGCGGCGTGCCCGCTCTTCATCACGCGCCTGCTCCTGTTGCCGCCGGCGCGCTTCCTCTTCCTGGAATACTTTCTGCCGACGCTCCACGTCCTCGTGCCCGCCTGGCCGGCTTCGTTCTCCTTCCGGTACCCGCTGGCGCTCCGCGCGTTCTGCCGCCGCGCGCTTCACGGCTCCGGCGGCTTCATGCCGGCACTTCTGGCAGAGATCGCCTGAATCCGGAACGGGCATTCCGCAGATCCGGCATGTGCGTGCGCCACGCCGAGCCTTCATGGCCAGAAGGACACCGCCGAGGGCGACGGATAATGTCACGACAGTGGCGCCGATCCACAAGCCGGGGGCCCACGACGAGGCGGGCGCCACGGCGGGTGCCGGGCTCTCGAACGGAACACTCTCTGGTGCGGGCGGAGGGGCAGCCGCTGCCGACGGAGCCGGCTTCGTACCGCGCCGGCGATTGCTGACGGCGACCAGCTGGCCGTTCAAACAATCCACATAGGCGTCGCGAGACGCACGCATTGTGCTGCAGGCCGAGTCGATCGTCTTCCGCTCTGCGGCGGAGAGCCGGCCGAGATCGCGGCCGAAGGCGGTGCGCAAGGAGAGCAGCTGAACGTCCGGGCATTCCTGGGACGGGTCGGTGCCGGGAGCGCCCGCTGCCTGCGCCGTACGGCACCGATATTCGATCAGGGCTTGCTCGATCGCGGTGGGCGCGCTCGAATCCGGCACTTGCTGAAGCCCCGTTCCACGCGCCAGTACGGTGAACAAGGCCATCAGGATCCCGACGAGCGGCGCGACGGCCAGGCGTCGGGTGGGCATCACCGTGGGGATGGTCGCCCGGCCGGCGTGCAATGTCAATCGATCCCGCACGGACAGACGCGCCAATCGGCACGGGATGCCCCGCTCATCGCAATCGATCTGACACGGGGTTCCGCTTCAGCGCATAGACGTGACCGGGGGGGGCGAGCCATTGCTCGTACGCGAACGCGTCGAGGACATCCGATCCGTCGGCGACAGCATTGGCGATCTCATAGGGAAGCTCGTTGGCTCCGTTGATCCACGGGATCTCGATGTGTCCCCCCGCGTCGCGGGGCGCGTTTTCCGGGTGCGCGTACTGAAACCAGCCGTTGACCATGTAGCCGCCGTCGATGTCGCGCGGCGACACTCCGGCCGCCCGCAGCGCGTCGACGGCCTGCCAGAGGGCGCGGTTGTAGGTGAGATGGTCCCGGATCCCTGCGAGGGTGACGAGCATGAAGGCCGCCAGGATCATCGCCGCCGTGCGCCGGTGCAGCGGCGGGCGGGCGACCAGCAGCACCGCGATGGCGTACGGCACCAGGACAAGCGCGTACCGGTCGTGAAGGAGCCAGAGGAGCGCCATCAACACCCCGTGACCCGCCAGCGCCAGAATCAGGAACGATTCGCCGGCGCTCCAGCGGCGTCTCTTCGCGATCGCGGTCGTGGCGGACGCCAGCGAGAACGCGCCCACGGCCAACGCCGTCCAGCACACCGCCGCCGGCACGGGAGGCAAGCGGTGGCGGGGTACCAGCAGGGAGGTGCCGCCCAGCTCGTTGAATGCCCAGGTCGAGCCTGTCATGAGCGGCAGGGGGTAGCGAAGGCCGGCCGCGTACAAGCCGGCGAGCAGGAGGACGAGCGCTCCAAAATATACGAGCGCGCGCCACAGGCGGTCTCGCCGGAGGCATCCGATCGACAGCGGCAGCATCGCGAGCCCGAGCGTGCCCGCCAGAAGCGCCACCGTCTCGCCGAGCATACGCGGCAGCAGCGGCACCGCGAACTGCAGCATCGAGATCCGATCCGCCGTGGCGTTCTCGATCCACGTCAAGTCGGCGCTGTAAAAGATGTGCGACCGATACCACCAGCACACGGCCGCGAACACGGCGAGCGGCATCAACGCGACGGCCCAGCGTCCATGGCGTCTGCCCCAGTCGTCTGCGCTCAGCAGGAGCGTCAGGACCATGGCAACGGGCGTCACGACCGCCACCATCCGCACCGCCGTGGCCAGCGAGGCCACGACCGCGGCCGCCACGAGCCAGCGCAGGCTTTGCCGCCTCACGGCCCGGACCATCGCGAAGCTGGCCAGAATGGTGAGGCCGACAAACGGCACGTCGGTCATGAACGTGACGCTCAGGATGGCGAAGGTGGGAAACAGGCCCAGCGTCGCCGTTCCCAGCAGGGCGTCGGGCCGCGCGACGTCGAATTCCCGGAGCAGCAAGTACAGCCCGCACAGACTCCCCACCGCCAGGATCCAGGTCGAGACGCGAAGGGCCGCGAACGAGAATCCATACGGCAGACAAAACAGCCAGCCCCACAGGACCTGCGCCACGTTGATGTTGTTGGAGTATTCAGGGACCAGCAGGCCGCCGCCGTTCAGCAGGTTCTCCACCGACCAGGCGTACACCCAGTCGTCGACGAATGGCGTGTTCTGAAAGGGGCGGACGAGAAGCGTGACCAGGACCGCCGCGAGGGCGATCGCCAGGCAGTCCCGTTGACGTTCGTGCACCGGCGTTCCGGGCGACGACCTATTCCTTACGGACCACGGCCGACACCTGTAGCACCGCGTTCCCGCTGGTCGTCAACGTCAGCGGGAACGCCTCGCCGTCCTTGAGCGGCCGCTTGAGACCCGTCAGGCGCAGATAGATGCCGTTCGGATTCATGGAGACCGAATCAAAGGCGGCGACGGTGACCATTTTCAGGGTCTGCTCGACGCCTTCGGCCTTCTCGCGAAACTCCACCTTCTCGGCCACTTCCGTGGCCCCGGACATCAGGTAGATGTCGTACATCGTCGGGTTCTCGACAACCACGAACGCGGACGCCGTCGTGTCGCCGGCAGCGGGCAGCTTGATCCACCCGTCTGACGCCTCGACGTTCTTCTGCTGGCCGGCCGCGATGCCGACTCCGGCCATCCCCGCACACATCGCCACGACCCCAAGTCCCACAGCGTACTTCGCGACACCGCGCATGCATCCTCCTCGATATTCGCAAGTCTCAAGTCTCACGTGTCAAGGCTCACGGGGAGAGTTGAGCCTTGAGAGTTGAGACTTGCGATATTCTGCCTCATCTGCCCGGACATTTCACGAGCCGCGTGCCCGGAGTGAAGCCGCCCGCGCGTCCGGAGGGATGGGCGCCTGGCCGTGCGGCGCTACGTGATGAACGTGCCGTTTCGAAGCTCGGCGACCGCCTGCTGCAGTTGTTCCTGCGTGTTCATGACGATCGGGCCGTACCAGGCGACCGGCTCCTCGATCGGTTTCCCGGACACGAGCAGGAAGCGGATCCCCTCGTCGCCGGCCTGCACGACCACCTCGTCTCCGCTGTCGAACAGCACGAGCGAACGGTTCCCGGTTTCATCGCGGCTGACCGCGTCGGTTCCGTCGACCTGATCGGTCAGGACGCCCCGAGGCTGTGAGGCGTCGCGGAAGGTGCCCGAGCCCGCGAACACATACGCGAAGGCGTGTCGTGAGGTCTCCACCGCCAGGCGTTTGCGTTGTCCGGGCGGGACCGAGACGTCGATGTATCGCGGATCGGCGGCGACGCCCTCCACCGGTCCTCGTTTTCCCCAGAAGTCGCCAACAATCACGCGCACCCGCGTGCCATCGTCGTCGACCACCTCGGGAATGGCCTGCGCGGGGACGTCCTGGTACCTGGGCGCCGTCATTTTCAAGGAGGCCGGCAGGTTTGCCCAGAGCTGGAAGCCGTGCATCCGGCCCTGCGGGTCGCCCTTGGGCATTTCCTGGTGCATGATGCCGCGGCCGGCGGTCATCCACTGGACGTCTCCCGCGCCGAGGCTGCCGCGGTTGCCGAGACTGTCGCCGTGTTCGACGTTGCCGGCGAGCACGTACGTGATCGTTTCGATCCCGCGATGCGGGTGCCACGGGAAGCCGGCGAGATAGTCGTCCGGGTTCTCGTTGCGGAAGTCGTCGAACAGCAGGAACGGATCGAACTCCGTGGTATTGCCGAAGCCGAATGCACGCTGCAGCTTGACGCCTGCGCCTTCAAGGTGCGGCCGCGCCTGCACCACTCGCTTCACCGGTCGGATGGACATGGTGGATCTCCCTGGGGTTGACCTTGGGCACGAGCAGGCGGGGAGGGTATCCCTCCCCTTAGGTTCATATATGGACTATATCACGAATTGTGACCCGTGAACGGTGAGCGACGTGGCTCACGGCGCGACGCTTGGCACGAACGTGACGGAGAATCCGCCCGTCAGCAGGAACGATGTGCCGGTCTCGCCCATGGTGGAGATGGTTCGACCTGTGCCGCCAAACAGCGCGATCGAGGGGGTGAGGAAGTACGCCGCCACGGCGGTGACGTCGCTTCGGCTCCTCGGGATCCGCAGCGCGTCGGCTGCCGGAACGTCGGTGAGCGAGCGCATGAGGCTGAGGGCGCCGGTGACCACGAGGCGCTCGGTCACCGGGACTTCGATGGCCGTGCTGGCGAAGATCGCGCCTCGCGAAAAGTATCCGGTCGATCCGAACAACCGGTAGCCGTCGCCTCGAAACTCCACGCTGACCGGGATGCCCCAGGCAAATCTCCCGCTGTCGGACTGCGACCTGTCGAGGAGCTCGATGACGGGGCTCGCGGACAGACCGAGCGAGCGGTCGCCCTCGTCGGGATCGATGATCGAGAACTTGCCGTTGAAGTACACGTCGCCGAGCCCGTGCAGGCCGCTGCCGTCGGTGAAGTGCACTCGATAGTACGGAACGGTGATGCCGATCTGCGCGCGGCGGGAAAGGCCGATGCTCGCGTCGACGACGGGGAAATCCGTCTGCCGGGCGCCGGGTGTCCGGTAATGGCCGAAGGAAATGGCGGCCCACGCGCCGCCGGGCGCGAGCAGCGAGGCATCGTCCAGCCACGAGCCGTACTGCCGGACGCCCGATCCGGACGAAGTGGCGCCGCCGCTGCGCAGGCCCTTGCTGAGCCCCTGCGCGGCGGCTGGCGCCGCCGCGAGGGCGACGACGATCACGGCAAGCGAGAGTCGGTTCACGTCCGATCTACTTCGATTTGCCGCGTTTTCCCGAGTTGCGTGTGCTCGTGCCGGTCGTCGCCGTGGTGGTCGACGGGTCGACGATGACTTCCTGGTTGGCGAGCGTCTGAGCCGTCTGCGCCTCGGTGACGGCGTCGACGCCCGGCTTCAGCGTCTGAATCGCCTGGCCCAGGCTCAGCGTCCCTTCGCCGGTCGGCTCACCAGCCAGCGTGGTGCCGGTCATCGCCGCCTTCAGATCTCCGAACTCGATCCCGAGGTTGTTCGACACGTTTACCGCCGCGACGAACTGGCCGAAGTTCTTGAACCCGGCTGTGGCGGCGTTCAGGTCCGTGCCCGGCGGCAGGGAATTCGTCACTTTGTTCAAGAGCTTGGGTTTGGTCGACAGCTTCTGCGCGACCGGATTGTCGGGCGCCCACACGCCCCCGTCGGGTGGCGTCGAGGTCGACGTCGAGTCCTTCTTTGTCGTGGTCGTGGCGTCGGTGGAGGTCGTCGTCGTTTTCTTCGACAGGCCGGGATTCGTTGTCGATTTCGTCTTCGAGGCTTTTGCGCCGGCGGACGTCGCTTTGGTCGGCGCCTTCACCTTCATCGTTTTCGTCGATGCCACAGATTTCGGCACAGTCGTTTTCGGACCTTTGACCGTCGGTGGTTTAGAGGCCGTCGTCTTCGGACGATGAGCTTTGGCGCCTGGTAGGGCGTACGTCGGAATGGCGAACGCCGAGGCAACGGCAAACGCCGTCAGAAAAGTCATCCATTTGCGGGTCAGCATGAGTGAACCCTCCTGTTGGACAGCGAAGCAACCCGCATGCCCTGATCCTCACGTGAGGGAGCGAGCAGCGTTACTCCAGTGAACGAAGTGACTTACAGACCGTTAGAGGGGCGACAGCCTCGATCTGGGACCAGAATCGAACACCGGAAAGTGAACATGAACTGACAACCGTGCAATTTCTACGCTGGCCCCAAGGATCCATTCTCGCCCAAAGCCGGGCACGGCGCGTGGTCCGCGCAGTGATACGATTCGTCCCGAGACGCCTGATCCATGCCGTTTCGAGACGTGATCGGTCACCGCACACTCGTCGCGCTCCTGGCGCGGGCCGTTCGTCGCGGATCGCTGCCACCAAGCCTGATCCTTGCCGGGCCCGAGGGCGTTGGCAAGCGTCTGCTGGCGGTGGCCACCGCGCAGGCGCTGAATTGCCCGGCCGCGCGTGCCACCCCCGAGGCGGCCGACCACGCGGCGTCGCCGATCGAGGTCGACGCGTGCGGGACCTGTGCGACGTGCACGCGCATCGCTCGTGGCGTGCATCCCGACGTGCTCATCGTCGAGCCCGGCGACAGCGGCGCGATCAAGATCGACCAGGTTCGCGACCTCATCGATCGCGCGGCGTACCGTCCTTTCGAAGGCCGCCGGCGGGTCGTCATCATCGACCAGGCGGACGCGCTCGTCCCCCAGGCGCAGAATGCCCTGCTGAAGACGCTCGAAGAGCCGCCGTCCCTGTCGGTCTTCATGCTCGTGACGTCGCGGCCTGACGCGCTGCTGCCGACGGTGCGCTCGAGATGTCCGCGACTGCGCTTCCGGCCGCTCGGTCCCGCCGATGTCGCGGCGGCGCTGGTGAGCCGGGGCCGGACCGCCGCCGAGGCCCGCGTGTTGGCGGCGACCGCCAACGGCAGCATCGGTCGCGCGCTGGCGGCGAGCGTCGGCGAACTGGAAGAGGCCCGGGAGGTGGCCGTGCGCGTCCTGACGCAGGCCGGGTCGGACGACGACCCGCGGCGGCGCATCGCTGGCGCGAAGGATCTGGTGGCGAAGACCGGCGGGGGTGGCGCCGGTGACCGCGAACAACTGGCCATCCATCTGCGGGCGATGGCGTCGCTGATTCGTGATGTGGAGCTCTTGTCAACCAGCGCGGATCCCCGCGCGCTCGCCAACCCCGACGTGCAGCCCGCGCTCGAGCGGCTGGCGGCGTACGGAGGCGAGCGCGGCGTCCGCGCGTTTACGGCGGTCGATCGGGCACTGGTGGCGCTGGACCGGAACGCCGGCGTCAAGCTGGTCGCGGACTGGCTGGTACTACAGCTGTAGGGCTGAGTTGCTGAGGGCGGTTTCTTGCCCTTAGCCCTCAGCCCTTCCACCGGCCGCCTCAAGCCCTGGTGCCCTGGGTCGATCGCTCATATAGGTGCAGCCGTGAGCGACTCCGATCCCGCGCGGCTCGTCTCCGTCAAGCTGACCCCTGTTGGCCGCGCGCAGACCTTCCTCCTCGCCGACCTGCCCGCCGGCGCCGTTCCTCAGCCAGGCCAGCAAGTCGTGGTGCAGACTGGTAGCGGCCCTGCCGTCGGAACCGTCGTCCGCTCGATCCCACAACTGGTCGAACGCCGCCGCCCGCCCGCCGACTCGCCGCACCGCGTCGTCCGGCTCGCCACGCACGACGACATCGTGGCGCGGATGAAGCAGCAGGTCCGCGAGAAGGAGGCCTATCGCATCATCCTGATGAAGATCCGCGAGCACGGACTGGCCATGAAGCTCACGCGGGTCGAGCAGGCGTTCGACGGATCCCGGCTCGCGTGCTATTTCACGGCCGAGGGTCGCGTCGATTTCCGCGAGCTCGTTCGCGAGCTGGCGTCCGAGTTCCGCACGCGCATCGAGATGTGCCAGATGGGTGTC
>Ga0209343_10005837_pt1 | contig 14839 bp, 16 predicted proteins | sample RifCSPlowO2_02_FD_184026 | JGI IMG/M metagenome (GOLD analysis project Ga0209343, IMG submission 184026) | Groundwater microbial communities from Rifle, Colorado - Rifle CSP2_plank lowO2_0.2 (SPAdes) (version 2) | ecosystem: Environmental > Aquatic > Deep subsurface > Groundwater | place... | reverse complement strand
TACTGGCAGAGAAGAGAGGTAAAGATATTTAAAAAGGAATTGTATAGGAGGCAGTTTTAAATGGGAAAGTTATCTCTGGTAGATATAGAGACGATAAAATCCTGTTCATTTGACTGATGAAGGTAATAAGGTTTTAAGTTCTTTGATTTTTGAAAATTCAGAGGTTATTAAAAATTTACTTAGAGAAAAAGGAGGGGAATAAAAATGCCGATTAAGATAGATAAAAGTGAGGAAAAGATTATCTTTAGACTGAGGGAATTACCTGAAGAAAAAAAGTCAGAAGTTTTGGATTTTATAAATTTTTTAAGAACTTCACGAATAAAAGAAGAAAAGGGAGATGAATTCTCATATTATCTGGAAAGGCTTCGCAAAAAGATAAAGGAGCAAGGTGGTCTTAAATTAGGAAATACTAAAGATGAGATATTGCAAAAATTGAGAGAGACGAGAAAAATGGTGTGGAAAGAAAAATATGAAAATCATTTTAGACACAAATGAATATCTCTTTGGACTCGACAGAGAATCAGGAGAAGAAGCCTCTGTGAAATTACTGAATGTAGTAAGATTAATGATTGAAGATATTAAAGACTTTAAACTCTTATTACCAGAGATAATCCGTGAAGAGGTTCAAAGAAATATTCCTCAACAATTAGAAAAAGATTTTTATAATCTGATATACTCCAGTGAAAAAATTGAGCATCACCCTATGATGGATGTTCCAATGAAATTATTTAATAAGTACCGAAATGAGAAAGAATTAAAGGAAGGTGATGCCTTGATTGCTGCCTTTGCTGAATTTATGAAGGTTGATTATCTTATATCTGAAAATAGGCATATTTACAAAAACTTAAAGATTAAGGAATTTGCTACAGTTAATGCCTCTGAATTTTTAAAGATATTAGAAGAAGGATAAATTTTATGTATATACTCGGTATTTCATGTTATTACCATGATTCAGCAGCAGCTTTAATAAAAGATGGGGAGATTATTGCTGCTGCACAGGAGGAGAGGTTTACAAGGAAAAAGCACGACTTCCACTTTCCCCATAATGCCATAAAATATTGTCTTTCAGATGCAGGAATAAGTGTTAATGATATTGAGTTTGTAGGTTTTTATGATAAGCCCTTTGTGAAGTTTGAGAGGATTCTTGAGACCTACTTATCAGTAGCACCTATGGGTATCCGCTCTTTTATTCAGGCAATGCCATTGTGGATTCATCAAAAACTATGGATTCCAAACCTCATTCAAAAAGAGTTGGGTTACAATGGAGAAATTATATTTACAGAGCATCACGAATCACACGCAGCAAGTGCATTCTTCCCGTCACCTTTTAAAGAGGCTGCCATACTTACGGCAGATGGGGTAGGGGAGTGGACTACAACAAGCATGGGGGTTGGCAAGGGGAATAAAATAAATATAACATGCGAAATAAAATTCCCTCATTCCCTTGGACTTTTATACAGCGCATTTACTTACTACTGCGGGTTTAAGGTAAACAGCGGGGAATACAAGCTCATGGGTGCTGCCCCGTATGGTGAGCCAAAATATGTAGATTTGATAATGAATGAGCTTATTGATTTAAAAGATGATGGTTCATTCAAACTTAATATGAAATATTTTGGTTATCTTGACGACCTTAAAATGACAAATGGGAGATTCAACAGGCTATTTGGTATGCCTCCGAGAAAACCTGAGACAAAGATGAATCAGAAATATCTTGATATTGCCAGGAGCGTTCAGGTTGTTACAGAAGAGGTAATGTTAAAAATGGTAAAAACACTTTGCAAAGAGACAGGACTAAAGAATATATGCATGGCAGGTGGAGTAGCATTGAATTGTGTGGCAAACGGTAGAATCATAAGAGAGACCCCTTTTGAAAATATATTTGTCCAGCCTGCAGCAGGTGATGCAGGGGGTGCACTTGGTGTAGCACAGTTTATATGGTATCAATATCTTAGCAATGATAGAAATGTTGATGGAAAGAATGACAGTATGAAGGCATCATATTTAGGTCCATCATTTTCTAATGATTATATAAAGAAGTTCTTGAGGAATCATAAGATACCCTTTGAAGAACTTGAGAATGATAAACTTGCCTCCAAAACTGCACAGCTTATCTCACAAAAAAAAATGTTATAGGCTGGTTTCAGGGAAGAATGGAGTTTGCCCAAGGGCACTGGGAAACAGAAGTATTCTCGGTGATGCCAGATTTCCTGAGATGAAGGATACAGTCAATATGAAAATCAAATTCAGGGAGGCGTTCAGACCCTTTGCACCTTCAGTTTTAAAAGAGAAGGCATCAGAATATTTTGACATAAGGGAAGATTTGGAATCCCCTTATATGCTGCTGGTAGCACCTGTCAAAGAAAATAAAAGGGAAATCCCTGCTGTTACCCATGTAGACTATTCAGCCCGAATTCAGACAATAAAGAGAGAGGATAATCCTATTTATTATGATTTGATAAATGAGTATTATAAATTGACCGGAGTTCCAGCGATTATAAATACATCCTTTAATGTAAGGGGGGAGCCTATCGTATGCACCCTGAAGAGGCTTATAAGTGTTTTATGAGAACCAATATGGATTACCTTGTAATGGGGAATTTTCTGCTGGATAAAAAGCAGCAGACAGCGTTGAAAGGAGATATAGATTGGAAGAAAGAGTTTGAGCTGGATTAAATTTAGGACGCAGATGAACGCAGATTTTTAAGATTTAAAATCAAAAAAATTAATATTATCTGCGTGTATCTGCGAAAATCTGCGTCCCATATATTTTTTATTGGAGGTGTATATATGGGGAAGTTTAAGATTTTTGCAGAGTTCTGGGAGTTTTTAAAGGAAAGGAAAAAGTGGTGGCTGGCACCCATTGTAATAATGCTACTTTTAATGGGGCTTCTCATTATCTTTACTGAAAGTTCTGCTGTAGCACCGTTTATTTACGCATTGTTTTAAAGACTAATAGAACGCAGATTTACAGGATTTATCAGGATTTACGCAGATAACTCATTGTTTCATTGCTCTATTGCTTCAAGGTTTTACAACAATCATTTAGTTTCTGCGTTCACCCCGTAAGACCTTCGGTCTCTTACTGGGTTCATCTGCGTCCAATAAATTTTAAGTTAATTGAAAAAGATAAAAGTATTAAGAATCATTGCAAGACTTAATATAGGTGGACCTGCTGTCCACTCTATTTTATTATCAAGGCATTTGAATAATGATAAATTTGATTCCTTGTTGGTGACAGGTTTAATTGGGAAAAGTGAAGGAGATATGATGTATCTTGCAGAAAAGAATAATGTCAAGCCTATCCTAATAAAGGAATTGGGAAGAGAAATCTCATGGAAAGATGACATTATTGCCTTCTACAAGATTTTAAGACTTATTATAAAGGAGAAGCCCGACATAATTCATACGCATACTGCAAAGGCTGGCACACTTGGCAGAATGGCAGGTATTATCTATAATATACTCTACCCCCTCTTTCATCCCCCCCTTGACCTCCCCTTCATCCCCTCCTTCAGAAGGAGGGGAAGGGGAGGTCGAAAGGGGGAGAGAAGGGGGGTTTTGTTGGTTCATACCTTTCACGGTCATGTATTTCATAGCTATTTTAAGACCTTTAAAACAAGATTATTTATTTTTATTGAAAGTGTATTGGCAAGGTTTACTAACAGAATCGTTGTTATAAGTGAAAGACAGATAAGAGAAATTTCAGATAAATTAAATATAAAATCTAATAATAAATTTGAGCTCATTCCTCTCGGATTAAATCTATCTCCATTTTATGAAATAGAAAAGAATAAAGGCACATTTAAGAAAGAATTAAATTTAGACACTAATGCTAAACTTATTGGTATAATCGGAAGGCTGGTTCCGGTAAAAAATCACAGAATGTTTTTGGATGCTGTCAAGATATACAAGGAGAGAGGAGATGATAGAAGTGTTAAATTTGTAATTATTGGAGATGGTGAGTTAAGGGAAGAATTGGTGAATTATTCCATAAAGGCTGACATAACAGAAGATGTAATCTTTACAGGGTGGAGAAAGGATTTGGAAAATGTTTATTCAGACCTTGATATAGTAGTTATGACATCTCTAAACGAAGGGACTCCTGTATCTATTATAGAAGCCTTTGCTTCTGGAAAACCTGTGATTGCTGCAGATGTGGGAGGGGTGAGAGATTTGTTTACTGAGAAGTCAGAAGTCAGAAGTCAGAAGTCAGAAGTCAGATTATACTGTGAGGGTATATTGATAAACTCAAATGACTCAGATTCTTTGGTTGAGGGGATTAGGTTTTTATTGAATAATCCGGAAATGGCAAGAGATATGGGCAGAATGGGACGAATAGTAATTAAGGAAAGGTTTGACATAGGCAGATTGGCAAGGGATATGGAAGGGATGTATGAGAAATTAATAAGCAATGAGCAATGAGTGCAAAGCGATGAGTAAAAACTCATTGCCCATTGCTCGTTACTCATTGCTAATAATGGGGGTATAAATGGCAAAGGTTTTAATAACTGGCGGTGCAGGATTTATTGGCTCTCATTTATCGGAAGAACTTTTGAAGAGGGGTGAAGAGGTTTTTGTTATTGATGATTTATCAACAGGGAGCATTGAAAATATTGAACATTTAAAAAGCAATCCGAAATTTCACTATACTATTGATACAATTAAGAACGAGCCTCTGTTAGCCGAGCTTGTGGACAGGTGCGACATAGTATATCATCTGGCTGCTGCTGTGGGTGTTAAGCTGATAATTGAAAGTCCTGTAAATACGATTGAGACGAATATTTATGGAACGGAATTGGTTCTTAAGTGTGCAAATAAAAAGAAAAAGAAGGTAATGCTTGCATCAACCTCTGAGGTGTATGGAAAGAACAATAATGTGCCGTTTAAGGAAGAACATGATGTAGTGCTCGGCTCTACAAAGAATGGGAGATGGAGTTATGCCTGCTCAAAGGCGATTGATGAGTTCCTTGCCCTTGCATATTGGAGGGAGAAAAAGCTTCCTGTTGTTGTTGTCAGATTCTTTAATACAGTCGGTCCTAAACAAACTGGCAGATACGGAATGGTAATACCAACCTTTGTAAAACAGGCGCTGCTTGGGCATCCCATCACTGTCTATGGAGATGGGAAGCAGTCCAGGAGTTTTACTTATGTATGTGATGTAGTTAGGGGCGTTGTTGACCTCATGAATCATCCGAAGGCAGTTGGAGATGTTTTTAATATTGGGCATGGTAAAGAAATTACAATTTCAGAGCTTGCAAGCATGGTAAAAAAAATCACAAACAGCAAGTCGGAAATTATGTATATTCCTTATGATAAGGCATACGAAGAAGGTTTTGAGGATATGCAGAGAAGGTCACCTGATATTACCAAGATAAATAAATTAATAGGCTATAAGCCAACAATGGATATAAAAGAGATATTGGAAAAGGTAGTAGAATATTTTTTATCAACAAATGCCCACTTGTAAAGAAGACTTAAACATGAATAACTAACAACTGACAACTAACCACGGTGGTAAGTTGTGAGTTATAGTTTGTTAGTTTATCAAACAGAAAGGGGGGATAAAAATGGGAAATGTCGTGAAAAAGAGGAAAAAGAAGATGAGAAAACATAAGCTGAAAAAGATGAGAAAACGAATGAGACATAAGAACAAATAAAAAAAAGATTGAGGCTTAGGTTAAGGTTAAGGATTTTCTTAGCCTCAACCTCAGCCTTAACCTTCATTTTATATATATGAGTGAATTAAATAAATACATTGAGCAATTGAATAGCCCTGATAGCCAAGTCAGGCGTGAGGCGGCAGAGATACTTGGAGAAATGGGCGACAATATTGCTATTTCTCCGCTGATAGCACTTCTAAAGGACAGCAATAAGGGGGTTCAGCAGGCAGTAATAGATTCTCTCGTAAAAATAAGGGGAGAAAATACTGTTAAAAATATAATTCCTCTATTGGCTGATGATGATGTAGGTGTCAGAAATACTGCCGTTGAAATTTTACAGCAGATAGGAAATGACGATATAGATGCTATCGTCAAGGAATTAAAAAGTGATAATAACGATGTCAGAAAATTTGCTACCGACCTGCTTGGGTTGTTATCCAATAAAAAGGCCGTAGAACCATTAATAAAGGCTGTATCTGATTCAGACCATAATGTCAGGGTATCTGCGGTGACAAGCCTGGGGATGCTAAAAGACAAAAGGGCTTTAGGTGTATTAATCAATTCTCTAAACGATGAGGAGTGGATAAAATTTGCAGCTATAGAGGCATTGGCTGAAATTGGCGATAGAAGTGCTGTTGAGCCGCTATTAATTATCCTGAACTCGGGTAATCAATTAATAATATCTGCAGTAATTGAGTCATTAGGACATTTTAAAGACCCGAGCTCAATAAAGCCTCTTTTAAAATATCTCAAGAGCAAGAATAAGAATATCCGCAATCTTACAATAAAGACTCTTTGTGAGATATCTGAATACAATAAAATAGACTTTACCGATTTAGACAGGAATAAATTATTTACCTTTTTAAGAGATGCCCTGAATGATGATAATCCGGATATTCAGGATTGTGCTGTCAGATGGTTGGCAAGATTAAAAGATGTAAGAGGGGTTGAACCGCTGCTTGAACTTGCCACGAGAATAAGCTGGGACTTCCCTGAGAGGCTTAATTTAATCACAGATGCGCTTATATCAATGGGTAATATACCTTTATTGTTAAGGAAAATTGGAGAAGTTGATAAAAAAGGCAGGCTAATTATAATAAATGCATTCAGAGGGTTAAGAGACCCATCTGTTATTCTCAGATTGCAGTCTATGTATTCAAGGGCAGATGAGGAGGAGAGGTTTGCTATTATCTCTGCAGCCGGAAAGATAGGAACAGATGAGGCAGTTGAGATTTTAACAAAGGCACTTCATGATTCTAACGGCCATGTGAGGAGAGAGGCATCATCCTGCCTTGGAAGATTAAAAGAGAAAGAGAATATCCCAATTTTACTTTCTATATTTGAAGGAGACCACTACCATGATGTCCGAGAAACCGCAATGAAGTCGCTTGCAAATATAGGGACACATGAGGTATTTGAAAATTTTATTAAGTTTCTCTCATCCGCAAATCCTGAAATTCGTGAATTGGCAGTAGAAGGATTAAGGATAATGCAGAATCCAGAATGTATAGAGCCAATACAGAAGGTGCTTAATGACCCGAACTGGAGGGTTAGAAAGGCAGCGATAAACACCATATCACAATTTAACAATCAAAGTGTAATAGAAAATATTATTACTGCAATGTCAGATGAAAATGAGCATGTCCGACTTGCAGCCGTTCAGTCAATTTCAAGATTTTCAGGTGACAGAGTTGTTAAAGCCATTATAACAGCCCTTTATGATGGTGATATATGGGTTCGTTTTCAGGCTGCTGAGATTCTTGGAAATATGAAAGAAATGAGTGCCATAGATGATTTGGTGAAAAAATTAAGTGATGATGACCCCGTTAAGATTGCTGCGGCTAAAGCACTCGGAGAGATAGGGGATAGTGGTGCATTGGCTGCATTAGAATCGCTAAAAGGAAATAATAATCCAGATGTGGCAAATGCAGCATCAATAGCCATTAAACATATACAAACAAGAATTGACTATTGAATATTGAATATTTTTTAAATCTTCAATTACCATAAAGGCAAGGGTATAAATTACATTGGATATAAGTAACGAATCTTTACTTAAGAAAGGTGGTGAAAAACTATCTCTTGACATTTTTCAGCAGTTGAGGGATTTGATATATGAAAAGTGTGGAATATTTTATGCCGATAATAAAAAATATTTAGTTGAAAATCGCTTAATAAGAAGATTAGAAGAACACAGTTTCAAGACTTTTGAAGAATACCTCTATTTTCTTAAATATGACACTCAAAGGAATCATGAATTGAGTTTTCTTTATGATTCAATTACAACAAATGAGACAAGCTTTTTCAGAAACCCGCCTCAATTGGAGGCTTTTGAAAAATGGGTTTTACCCCTTGTTATTGAAAATTGCAGAAAATCTTCAAATAACAGACTCAGAATATGGAGTACCGCCTGTTCAACAGGTGAGGAACCATATACCTTATCAATCATGCTCCTTGAAAATAGGGTTATCCTATCCGGCATCTCAACTGAAATCATCGCAAGCGATATTAGCGAAGGTGTTTTGACCTCCGCCCGTAAAGGTGTTTACGGAAACAATTCTATTAGAGGCACACCTAAATATCATATTGATAAATATTTTACAGTTACTTCCGATACTTTTGCTATTAAACCTGAGATAAAAAATATGGTTAAATTCAGTAATATAAATCTCTATGACCATGTTAAGATGAGAACGATGAGGGGATTTGATGTTATATTCTGCAGAAATGTCCTTATATATTTTGATGATAAAGCAAAAAAACAGATTATAGCCAGTCTGTATGACAGCCTCAATCCAAATGGGTATCTATTTATAGGACATGCTGAATCATTGCACACTATAACAAGGGCTTTTAAATTGGTTAATTTTAACAGGATGCCGGTGTATAAAAAGGAATAGCAATGAGCAATGAGTGCAAAGCAATGAGTGCAAAACTCATTACTCATTGCTCGTTGCTCGTTGCTCATTGTTTCTTAGTTAGGAGGTGGATATATGAATTTTTTTGATGCTAATGCAATCAATACGGTTTATTACATTGCAGCTATATTTTTTTTAATTCTGATTTATATTATGTATAATCTGGAAAAGAGGGATAGACGAATAATTCAGCTTGAGATAGAAAAGATGCTTGAGTTGGATATTATGCCAAAACGAAAAGGGGATGAGAGGCTTAGAGAAGAATTTGAGATGAGAAAAAGTCTAAGAGTCTAAAAGTCTAAAAGTTATCTCCACTTTTAGACTGTTTTGGAGGTTTATGCCAAAAAATATAATGATTATAGATGATAGCTTTACAACCAGAAAGATGTTGTCTTTTCTTTTAAATGGGGAGGGGTTTAATGTGATATTGGCAGAAAATGGCATAGATGCATTGGAAAAATTGTCATTTTCAGATATAGATATTATAATAACAGACTTAAATATGCCCCAGATGGATGGACTTGAGTTTATAAATTCATTAAAAAAGAATCCTGACTATAAGGATATTCCTGTTATAATGTTGACAACCGAGAGTAATGATAGTGATAAGCAGAAGGGATTTGAAGCAGGTGCGTCATCATATCTGATTAAGCCAGTGCCTCAGGATGTTCTGATAAAAGAGGTGAAGAAGTTTCTTGGTAAATAAACAATTGATAACCGATAACCGATAACCGATAACCGATAACAATTCTTAGTTATAAGTTATAAGTTATAAGTTATCAGTTGTCTTATATGGAGGGTTTATGGGAGATTTAGATACAAACATGAAGGTATTGTTAGTGGATGATTTTGCCACAATGAGGAAGATTGTGAGGAACATCCTCGGTCAATTAGGCATAAAAAATGTGGATGAGGCGGATGATGGAAGCACTGCACTTCCAAAACTAAAGCAGAATAAGTATGACATAATAATCTCCGATTGGAATATGCCAAAGATGACAGGGCTTGACCTTCTGAAGGCGGTAAGGGCTGATGAGAATCTTAAGTCTCTTCCGTTTCTTATGGTAACTGCAGAGGCACTGAAAGATAATATTGTGGCAGCAGCCCAGGCAGGTATAAGTGATTATGTTGTAAAGCCATTTACTGCAGCTACACTGGAAGAAAAGCTGAAGAAAATATTTGCGAAATGACCCTGAAAGGGTCATGCTGAACTTGTTTCAGCATCTCTTATAATTTTCGAGACCCTGAAACGAGTTCAGGGTGACAACAATAACTAAAGGAGAAAATATGAATGTTGAATTTATTAATGCATTTTTAAATGCCGGAATAAGGGTTTTGGAGACAATGGCATTTGTAAAGCCAGTGTCTGGAAAACCATTTTTAAAACAGGACAATCAGTCAAGGGGGGATATTTCAGGGGTAATCGGATTAACAGGTTCAAAGAAAGGAGCGGTTGTTTTCAGCCTTTCAAAAGAGGCGGCGCTAAAGATTGTCTCGTCCATGCTCGGGCAGCAGTATTCAGAAATGAATGATGAGGTCAGAGATGCTGTAGGTGAACTGACAAATATAATCGCAGGTGATGCAAGGAGAGAGCTTGCAGAAAAGGGGCATGTATTCGAGGCGGGAATACCAACTGTTATAGTTGGGAAAGGGCATGAGATAGTTAGCATTGTAAAGGAACCCACTATTGCAATACCTTTTAAAATTGATAATGACCCTTTTATAGTAGAGGCAAGCTTTGAGAAGTAAAGTGCAAGTGAAAGTGAAAGTGAAAGGATAAATTACTTACACTTACACTTACACTTACACTTTGTAATGGGAGGTTAAATTATGCCAGCCGAATCTCAGCTTGATGAGATGCGGGAAATAGTAAACGACTTTATATTGGAGACGGAAGAACTCCTTTCAGGGTTAGACCAGGACCTCGTAGTGTTAGAAAAGACTCCAGATGACCCAGATCTTCTTAACAAGATATTCCGTTCTGTTCATACAATAAAAGGTGCTGCAGGATTTCTTGGCTTCAACCAGATGGTGGAGCTTGTCCATCATACAGAAGATGTATTAAATAAACTCCGTCACGGAGAGCTAAAGGTCCATTCAAAGATAAATGATGCAATATTAAAGTCAGTTGACTTGATAAAACTTCTTTTAAACGACATAAAAAATAATGATATTAAAAATATTGACCTGACAGGTATATTAAGTGAGCTTACAGAGATTCTCAGTGGAAAAACGGTTGAGGCTCCTGCGAAGCCAAAAGAAGAAGTTGCACCTAAAAAATTGGGCGAAATCTTAGTTGAAGAGCAGGTTGTTACTGAAGAACAACTGGAAGAGGCATTGGAGTCACAGGTTTCGCCAAAGCTTGGAGAGGTTTTAGTAGAGAAAAAATTTGCAACAGAGGAGCAGGTTCAAAAGGCACTCAGTAAACAGGGTGCCGCTGCACAACCTCCTGAGCAGACAATTAGAGTTGATATTAACAGGCTTGATAATGTCATGAATCTGGTAGGCGAAATGGTTCTTGGAAGAAATAGGCTTATCCAGCTCTTATCCAAGTTAGAATCGCAATATGAAGATAATGAAACCGTTGGAATTTTAAATGAAACAGCATCTCACATCAATCTTGTTACTACAGACCTTCAGCTTGCAGTAATGAAGACAAGGATGCAGCCAATAAAAAAGGTATTCAGCAAATTCCCCCGAATGGTAAGGGATATGGCAAGGGATTTAGGAAAAGAGATAAATCTTGAGCTAATCGGTGAAGAAACTGAGCTTGATAAATCTGTTATAGAGGAGATAGGGGACCCTCTGGTTCATCTTGTCCGAAATTCCATAGACCACGGGATAGAAATGCCAGATGAAAGAGTGGCTGCTAAAAAGGATAAGGTCGGGCAGGTGAAACTCTCCGCATATTATGAAGGTAATAATATAGTAATAGAAATAAAAGACGACGGAAAGGGGATGGATGTTGACAGGATAAAAGAGAAGGCTGTAGAAAAGGGGATGATAACCAGCGACGAGGCATCCCGTATGAGTAAAAAGGATATTATAAATTTTATATTTGCACCCGGCCTCAGCACAGCCCAAAAGGTAAGTGATGTATCAGGCAGAGGGGTTGGGATGGATGTGGTCAAGACAAACATAACAAAGCTGAACGGTTTGATTGATATTGACTCTGACTATGGTAAGGGGAGTGTTATATCAATTAAACTCCCTCTTACTATTGCAATAATGCAATCATTGATGGTTGGAACGGGCAATGAGATATTTGCACTCCCATTGGCATCGGTTATAGAGACAGTCCGAATCTCAAATGATGATATTCAGACAGTTGACCGGCACGAGGTGATTAAACTAAGGAATTCAGTCCTACCCCTTGTCAGGCTCGGTGATGTATTTCATCTGTCTGCGTCACCCCCCCACTTTCCCCCCCTTGACAACCTCCCCCTTCCCCTCCTTCAGAAGGAGGGGAAAGAGGGGAGGTCAAAGGGGGGGAAAGTGGGGGGTGAATGGCTTTATGTAGTTGTGATTGGCGTAGCAGAGAAAAGGGTTGGAATCATGGTAGAGAAGCTTTATGGTCAGGAAGAGGTGGTTATTAAATCTCTTGGTGAATATGTATCATCAAAAGGTATTGCAGGGGCAACCATATTAGGTGATGGACGTGTAACCCTGATTGTTGACCTGGCACAATTGTTTGAAATAATTAGCACCGACCAAAGAAAAATAAAAGGTTAAGGTAAAGGTAGAGGTAGAGGAAGACGAAGACGAAGATGAATACCTTTACCTATACCTTTACCTGAATTATTATGTCACAACCAATAAAAGTTCTTATAGTTGATGATTCCGCCTTTATGAGAAAGGCATTAGCCACCATGATTCAGGCCGATTCCGAGATTCAGGTCATCGGGACTGCAAGGGATGGAATGGAGGGGATAGAGAAAATTTCACAGCTTAAGCCTGATATTGTTACTCTTGATATAGAGATGCCGAGGATGAACGGTCTTGAGGCTTTAAAAATCATAATGGAGAAAATGCCGCTCCCTGTCCTTATGGTAAGCTCCCTCACAGAAGATGGTGCGAAGGCAACTTTGGATGCACTCTCATTGGGTGCTATTGATTTCATACCAAAAGATCTCCATGACCTTTCATTAAATATTGTAAAAATCAGAGACCACCTTATTGAGAAGATAAAAACGATTGCAAGGAAGAAACATAAATTCAAACCCCCTTCAGAAATCCAGAAAAAGGTAGTAACACCCATTATTCCAGGAGTATCGTGGACACAGTCAACGAGAAAGGCAAATATAGTTGCCATAGGGACATCCACTGGTGGACCAAAGGCTCTTCAGGAGGTTCTTCCCCTTTTGCCTAAGGATTTTCCAGTTGGCGGTGTAATTGTCCAGCATATGCCTCCTGCCTTTATAGGCCCATTTGCACAGAGACTCAATCAGTTGAGTCAGGTTGAGGTTAAAGAGGCAACAGCAGATGATGTGATAAAACCTGGTCTATTCCTGATTGCACCCGGTGGGTATCACATGCATGTAGTGAGAAGAAAGCCGACAGAGGTTGGGATAGAGATGTCTAAAGAACCTTCAAATACACTTCACAGACCCTCTGTGGATGAGATGATGTTATCTGTTGCAAAGGTATTCCCCGGAAACAGCATTGGCGTAATCCTTACCGGGATGGGACAGGATGGACTTGAGGGGATAAGGGCAATAAAGGCAGTTAATGGAAGAACAATTGCTGAAGATGAATCTACCTGTATTGTATATGGAATGCCGAGGGCTATAGTAGATAATGGTCTTGCAGATAAAATAACACCTTTACCACAGATAGCAGGTGAGATTTTGAATATGGTATAGTAAGGAAGGCAGCGTATAGTGAATAGCGTATAGTATTTACTAATCGCTAAACGCTATATGCTAAACGCTTAACTGGTTTGTTCATGTATAGGAAACTATATCCCCCTCACCTTAATCCTCTCCCCTGAGGGGAGAGGGGAGGGTGAGGGGTTTGTTCAGGGAACAAACCATAAACCAAAAGGAGGTGTTTTTATGAAGTGGTTAAGAGATTTAAAGATCGGGACAAAACTGACAATCGTTGCGACTGTTCTGATGCTGTTTATTGGTGTAGTGGGTTATGTGGGTTTTAAGGGTGTTAAAGAGGTAAAGGGGCTTATGGAGGGTATTTATAATCAGAACTATGGGCCATCTGTCAATATTGCCAACTTAAAATCTAATATGAATGAGGTAAGGGTAGCCCTTCTGACAATGATGGCTGCAAATGATAAGGCGAAGATGGATGAGCAGAATGAGCATATCAAGGAGCTTAGGGAAGATATAGCGGCAAGATTGAGCGAGTTGACCAAATCCACATCAAATGAAAAAGTAAAGACACTCAAAGAGGTGATAGTGGCTTTCAGGGATACCAGAGACAAGGAGGTTATACCATTAATCTATGAGGGGAAGATTCAGGAGGCAAAGGCGCTTGCTACAGGTATTCAGGCAGAGAGATTTAAGAAGATTGTAAGCATCTCAAATGAGCTGATAGACGAGGCAAAGAATGATGCAGAAAAGGCAATACAGAACGGAACTAATACATATGAAAACTCTAAAAATGTGCTGATAACTGTCATTGTATTAGCAATTCTAATCGGTGGTCTGCTGTCATTTGTTTTGGCATCAATGATAACAAAACCGATTACAAAAGCTGTTAATCTTGCAGAGGCTATTGCAAATGGTGATTTAACGCAAAAGATTGATGTATCTATGCTTAACAGGGAAGACGAAATAGGACATTTAATGAAATCACTTGACAAGATGAGCCATAGTCTGAATGAATTCATAAGTTCAGTTGTCTCATCATCAACGAGAATAGCCTCAGCCTCAGAGGAGTTAAGTGCATCAGCGACACAGATTGCAAAAGGGTCACAGAGCCAGACAGAGAAGGCTACAACAGTAGCCGCATCGGCAGAAGAGATGAGTGCAACAGTAATTGAAGTGGCAAAGAATGCATCAGGGGCATCAGAATCAGCTAAGGAATCAAACAAATTAGCACAGAAGGGTAAAACAACAGTTGAAAGGACAATAGAAGGAATGAACGGTATGGCACAATCGGTAGAAGAATCAGCATCAGTCATAACACAGCTTGGCACCCGTTCAAATGAAATCGGAGAAATCATAAAAGTAATAGATGACATAGCAGACCAGACGAATCTGCTTGCATTAAACGCAGCAATAGAGGCAGCGAGGGCAGGAG
>Ga0209343_10005835_pt1 | contig 14840 bp, 13 predicted proteins | sample RifCSPlowO2_02_FD_184026 | JGI IMG/M metagenome (GOLD analysis project Ga0209343, IMG submission 184026) | Groundwater microbial communities from Rifle, Colorado - Rifle CSP2_plank lowO2_0.2 (SPAdes) (version 2) | ecosystem: Environmental > Aquatic > Deep subsurface > Groundwater | place... | reverse complement strand
ATAGGTGCTCAAGGCGGTGATGCCGGCGGCCCAGAGTCCTGCGCGCGCCCCGAACAGCCGTTTGCCAAATAAACCGGTCACCCAGATACCTAAAGCCCCCGCAAGCACGGATGACATTTTCACGACAATCTCTCCCGCGCCAAACAGGCGCATCCACGCGGCGACGATGAGATAGTGCAGCGGCGGATGATTTTCCATGGCCAGGTATTTCCCCATTTCGCTCCAGGGTCGCGCGGCGATCTCCCAGGTAATAATCTCGTCAAACCAAAACCTGCCGTTGCCCACCGCAGCGGCAATGCGTATGAGCGCGCCGCACGCGATGATTCCTGCCATCATCCAAAACCATTTTTTTTGCGCGCCGTCAGGAACTATACTCTTTTTTCCTTCTTCCTGAAGCGGCGTTACTTCTTCCACCATAATTTTGCCATAATCGTAAAAAATTCAACCACGTCTTTTATGCCCAACTTCGAATTGCCGCACGCGCGATCCACAAATCTCACCGGCACTTCCATGATGAGAAAATGTCCGCGCTCGCACCGCAAAAGCATTTCTTCTTGAAATGCATAGCCGTTGGAGCGCACATCGGAAAAATGAATCGCCGCAAGGCACGAATGCCGGAATGCGCGGAATCCGCTCGTAATGTCGCGCGTCTTCAGGCGCAGCAGCATGCGCGCAAGCGTCTGTGCGCCCTTGCTGGCGAGGTGGCGCTGCCAATGCCACCCCACAATGGAGCCGCCTGCGACGCGGCGCGATCCGACTGCGACGTCCGCTCTCGCCTCAAGCGCCGCAATCAGCCGCGCAACGTCCGCGGGATCATGCGAGAAATCAGCATCCATTTGTATGACCACGTCCGCTCCCGCCTCAAGCGCGCGGGTAAAGCCCTCCACATAGGCGCTTCCCAGTCCCATTTTTCCGGGACGCCGCAGGACCTCCACACCGGGAAACTCCCCGCGCAGCGCATCCACTGCGTCAGCGGTGCCATCAGGCGATGCATCGTCCACCACGAGCACATACAAATCAGGAATGCCTAATCCATAAAGCGCGCGCACCAACGGCACGATATTCTCCCGTTCATTATAGGTTGGAATCACGATGGTAAACACAATGATACTCCACGATCAAATCCCGTTATCATTCACGCCGCTGATGAAATGGACAGGACGCGGAGTTGCATTATACCACGCCCGCCATCCCTTCCTCCACGATACATCCCCGCGCGCGCGGTACTGACGGAACGTACCCTGCAGTACTTCAAAAGGAGTAATGTTTTCATAAATACTTGTTCCCCACTGTGCAACGGTAGGATAAAAAATCGCCAAACAAAACGAGTACGCGACTATAGCAGTAATAACCGCTGCCCCTACGAGCCGCATGACGCACGTCAAGGATTGTAAACGGCTTAAAACGGCCGCTACTCCCAGCGCGACAAACGGCGTAAGGGGAATCAGGAATCGTTGGCCAAACGAAAGTCCTCCCCACCACACCTCCCATGCGCCATAGAACAATGCATAGACGAGCAAAGCGAGTGTACTCATGATCGCCGCAATCCAGGTCAGATCACGACGATCACGTAACAGCACTATAATACCGATGCATCCGACCAGGGCGATAGGCGACCAGAGAAAAAATCCGTGAGAGGCGCTAAAGAGCACATCGGCGACGTGGAGCAGAAGCGAAAACTCATCTGGCCGGTACCGGTCGCTGGGGAAAAGACCCCCGAATACATACAGCCACAGCAGGAACTGAAGAGCCGCAATGACGAGGCACGGTATGGTCATCCTGATGAGAGGGCGCCATGCCGCACGGCGGAACCTCACCGCTAACGCCCATGCGAACACGACCGCATACAGAAGCGCATCAACGCGGGCAAGCGCCGCAATTCCTACCATCATGCCGACGGCAACAAACACCCAACGCGAGGGGCGCTGCATCGCGGAGAAGAAAAGCGCGAACGCAGCCGTTAAAAAAAACAATGCGACCGTATGCGTATAGGAAGGTGCCACAAACGCATAATACCAGCTCGAAAGACCCGCAAACGCGGCGAGTGATGCGAATATGGAATATGATTGTGAAAAATGGAATACCGTACGCAACGTATGAGCCATCATCAGGAGGATCCCCACGCTCAAAAGAGAGGAAATCAATAAAATGATGAAGCCGTCATTGAGCAGAAAATCGGGAAGACCGAAGTATGCGGCAAACGCGGGAGGCACGTCAGGCAGGAAGAAAGTGACCGGCGTCAACAATGCCCATACCAGCGGCGTGCCGATTTGATAAAACGTAGACCACCCCTTGCTGCCCTGTACGAATATATACGAACCAGGCAGGCTTAAAGGAGGGTCGGCTATGCTTAGCGTCCAATTGTGATCAAGGATCTGCCGATAGAGGAAATAATTTCCTGCTCCGTCTCCATAAATATGCAAAGAGCCGAAGAGAAAACTCATCCCTACAAACGCGATAATGATAAATACCCACATGCGTGTCTTCAGACACGATACGATCTTCTGCATAATGAGTGGTAAGAATACCGCGGTCGCAGCATCCCTATGGCGTAAACAAATGAATAAATCGCGGCCCATGCCAAAACATCGTTTGGAACATCGACGTGAACGCGGTCCGGTTAAAAAAACCGTATTCCGTGCGCGCGAGCGAGAAAATCTGCCATGGCGTCTGGAACTCCATATTGTGGAACGTGCGGCCGACAAAAGGATATACCAATGTCAATGTCATTGCATAACCAATAATGATTCCCAAAAACCCATAAACGCCTAGACGCAATCCGCGAGGCAATGCCATCGCCGACTGCAAGAATAGCGCAATCCCCACCGCAATAAACGGATAGAGGGGAATCAAAAACCGCTGACCGAATAAAAGTCCTCCCCACCACATCTCCCATGACCCATAAAAAAATATATACAACAACAAGGTGCTTATGCCGATAAGAGCAAAAAAACGATATTTCGCCATTTTTAACGCCCCAATAAGCCCTATCACGCCGATGGCGGCAACGGGAGACCATGCGAACAATCCGCGCGTGCCGCTGAAAAGAATCTCATAACCATATCGTGCCGGCAACACAAAACGATTGAGTGTATAGGTATGCGGAGGGAGAAACGTGCCGAAAAGATGCAACCAAATGAGCATTTGTATCGCACACACGAACACGGCAGGCAATAAGGCGAGTACGGTACGCCGTAGACACGGAAAACGCCTTATGCTCGCGATGCCTAAAGGAAGGAGGAAGAGGAGCGCATCAATGCGTACAAGCGCTGCATAACCAATGAGTGCGCTGCTCAATGCAAGCAAAGGATAAGAAATGCGTTGATGCGCGATCCACCATACCGACAATGCCGCAGTCAAAACAAATAATTCAACGATATGGGAAGTAGCGGCTCCATAAATGAAATAATACCATGTCGGAAGCCCGAAAAATGCGGCCGCGGCGGCTATCCAAGCGAGACGAGGTGAGGCGCCTGATGTGTGCATCACTATTCGTACAGTTAACAAGAGGATGCCGATCGCCAATAATAATGTAACGGTAAGAATGATCAGACCATCGGCAAGAAACGGCGCCGAGTAGGGCGCCTCTGGGTGTTGCGTGACAAATTGACCAATGAGTGATTGCGCGACAGAGGTCATTGGAGCGGCAAGTGCCCAAACGATCGGCGCACCAATTTGATAATAGGTAGACCACTCTTCGCGCGCTGGTGCATACATATATTCCCCTTCTGCGGGGGGCGGATTCAAGGGAGACATGAGCGACCAATTCCCTATGCGCAATTGTCGATAGAGAAAATGATACCCCACTCCATCACCGTAAGGTGGAATTAATCCAAAACAATAACTCATCACCAGCAGGGTGATGATGCTATACACAAGCAATCTCGGCGATTTTGAAGACATAAAAGTGATATACTGATGCTAAGGGCTTGTCAAAAAATAACCTTCCCAATTTCATCACATCTTCACGCCGTCTGCGCTTGAAAAGAATCTTCACAATAGCCCGCTATTCTTCAGATTTTTTCAAAGCGCATCTGGCGCAAATCTGCGCGAACTTGTGAAACGTTATTTATTTCCAAGCCCTAATCATGAAACTGCCGCACTCTCCCATCGTTTTTTTCTTTATTGCCGGCTTGTCGCTCGCTCTTTTCAGCTGGCTTGTCGGACATCCGTATTTTGCGGACCCTGATTCATTTTACCATATTGGCGTCTCTCGGCTCATGTATGACCACGGGAAACTCGCGGTGGACTTTGATGCGCTTCCGCTCACGACGCTTGCCGACACCTATGCCGACCAGGCGTGGGGGTACCATCTCCTGCTTATTCCTTTTCTGACCGCATTCGATGATGCGGCAGGCTACAAAGTGCTTGCGGTGCTGCTCGCCACCGCGGTGATCGTGAGCGTGTACGGCATTGCCCGATGCTGGCGCGCGCCGTTCCCCTGGGCCTATCCGCTGGCCTTGCTGCTGACCACCCCATTTGTCTTCCGCCTCGCATTGGGCAAGCCCTCCTCTGCGGCGGTGCTGCTCTTTATTTGGGGCGTGTACGCGCTGTTGAAAAAACGTCCTTGGCTGCTCTTGGGTTTGAGTACGGTCTTCGTCTGGACTCATGGATCGTGGCCACTGATCGTGGGTATGTGCGCACTGGCTGCGCTCCTGCAACGCGACTGGCGGAGTATCCTGCCGCCGTTTGCAGGCGTTATCGTCGGACTCGTCCTCAATCCTTATTTTCCAGCTAATCTGATATTTTTCTGGCAGCAGACCGTGCTCATCGGGCTCATGGGATTCCGCGACACCATCGGCGTGGGGCGTGAATGGTATCCTTACCCTCTGGACGACTTCCTCGGCGATACTGCGCCCATTCTCGCGTTCGCACTGCTCGCGGTATATGGAATGCTCATGCGCCGCGATCGCTCGCCGCGCGCGCATACGCTCCTCTGGTCGTCCGTAGCGCTCTTCATTATTACGCTCCGCGCGAATCGCAATATTGAATTCCTCGCGCCCCTCCTTGTCCTTTTCTCTGCTTCTCTGGCAGCCGCGCACAAAGACTTCCTGGCGGGCTTCTTCGCGCGCATTCCTTATCGCCGCGCCATAGCCGCAACCCTGGCGATGCTCTCGTGCATGGCAGCGCTCCAGCTCATCCAGCTCAAACCTTTGCTCGCACGCGGGTATCGCTACGATGCATTCGCCGATGCGTCAGCCTGGCTCAAGGAGCACGTGGCCCCGGGTACGCTCGTCATAAACACGCGCTGGGAAGATTTCCCCGCGCTCTGGATGCGCAATCCGCAATTACAATATGCCATCGGGCTTGATCCGGCGTTTCTCTATCTTGAGAACCCGGACGCCTACCATGCCTGGCAGCGTCTCACGCGCGGAGAATCGACGCCCGATCCCGCCGTCATCAGGAACACATTCGCCAGCGATGTCATCATCGTAAAAAAAGAATTCCCCGCGCTCTACGATGCGCTGCGTACCTCACCGCAGTGGAAACTTGCCTATGAAGGTGAAGAAGTGTGGGTATATGAGGCACCCGATTCCACCCCACCCTGACCTCTCAAAACGCGCATCATCATGAAGATTAATAATCCTAAGAGGAGAGAACGTACGATGGTAAGCCAGGTAAATAGAGAAAAATAATCAGCTCCTGAGAGAGTGCCGAATAAAATAGGAAACTGTATATAATTGACAAGATCAAACACCACAAATAAACCGACCAACGCGGGTGCAGGATTCGTAAAGATAAATAACGGTGCAAGCCACACGATCCATTGTTGAGAATATACACGACTAAACAGCACAAAACACCCCACGACGAAAAATGCAGCGCACGCAAATCCAGTGTCGGTGGCCATCATCGCACGGGAAAATTTTCGTGCCCACACCGCCACTAATGCAACCCCACTCAATTGAAGGATACTCGAGAGCAACGCCCCCACTCCCACGGCAAGATCCCCTTTGGGCAAATCATTTGGGTCAAACACACGATACGCGGGAGAGACGAGCGCAAGCACGGCAGCGGGCAGGCTTCCTACTTCCGGCGGCCGTTCAAAATGAATGGCGTAAGGATTCATGGCATCAAGGACGCTTCCGCCCAGCGGAAGAAGCCAAAGATGCCCTGCAAGCACAATGCTCACCCCTAACAAGAGGCCGCCAAACGCACGCCGTCGTTCTCCGATATTGCGCACCATATCGAACGTCCGCACGAGATACAAAGGGATCAAAAGCCCTGCATACCATTTAAAAAGAAAAGACACGGCCAGCCAAACCCAGACGCGCCGATGCATGCCGCGTATAAACGCATACAGCGACAGCTGCAAGGCAAGCGCCGGGAACACATCAAACCGATTGACGGTGAAATAGAGCACTGATGGAAGCAAGAAAAGCCACATGAGGCGGGCCTGCCCTGCGCGCTGGCATTCTTTCAATGTCGCGTACATAAGCCAGGCCCCTGCAGCCACTGCCATCATCCTGAATAATAACTGATAGAAAACGGGATGAGAAACAAAAAGCGCGGGGAGCGTAAAGAGCGCAGTCGCAAGTACGGGATACTCATACGGATAATCCCGATACGGCAAAAACCCCTTGAGGAACCAAGTACCCTCCTCATGGTACCACTTGAATTCGCGGGTATCGATCAGAAGCCGTAACAGCGATGAGGGTGGGGTGTCTTGCCAGAGCGGTACAATCCCGCGCGGGGCGAGTGTCATTGAGAGCGGGGTGGCGAGTACCGTGGCCATACCAATCATGATAAAACATATGATTGGCATCCATAGGAAAGAAAAACGCGTGCGGGCGGCTATAATCAAACCCGGTTCTTTCAATAAATCCTTGGATAAGAATCTCATAATAAATTTTGTTTCGCCGGGATAAACCAGTAGACACCATCTTGTGTAAACTTGAGCCGGAGAAGAGGATCGCGCAGGAGAGGTTGAGCGTCAATGCTATCAACGGGCGTAATCACCACATCAGAAATATACTCTCGTACGAGAAATTCCTTCCGTTGTAAATAGGTGCCCTTCCCCAGGAGAAACCAATATGCTTTCACCCGACGCGCCACATCGTAGTGGAAACTATGAGCCCCCGGCGCGGCAAAGACCACCCGCCCGGTCCACGCGGGGATAAAGCTCGCGGTAGTCATCCCGGCGATCACCACACCGCCGTGCGGATCCGTTTCAAGAGTACGAAAAACTTCCTGCAACGGTGAAGATAAATAAAAAATAGGGTTGCGCGCCGAGAACAGCGCGACATCGCGACTGACGGTACCGACCGTGGATGTGGTCAGGAGGAGACCGAGCAGTACAATCGCGAACGAACGAAGGATGAGCGTGCGGGGAAACACGGCCGCTACCCAAACAATTCCTTCCGTAGCAAGAAGCGCCAGCGGCACATGCACGCCCTGCAACAGCCGGCGCTGGAAAGGAAACGGACTATAGACAAGCGCAAGTTGCACGACTGCCCACGCCATAAGAAGCCAGGGCACGCGGCCGTTGTGTATAAGCACCGTTGCGCCCGCACCCCGCCGAAAACGCATAAAACCGAACACCGCGAGCGGGAGAAGCAGCCCGAACCCAGCCGACACATCCCAGGGGGGTGGGGTCAGGGTTATATTCTGCCGCGCCCAGTCAAGGGTGATTTCGTCGGTGAGCAGACGTGCCGCCTGCCATCCGATGCTCGGCGCGCTCAAGGCGGCGAATACAAACAGCGTTGCACACGATCTGCGCCCTGCCGCGCGGCCGAGTACGATGGCCCATGCGCCAAGGACCGCGGCAAGCGTGGGGATATGAAACGGATGAAATGAGAACAGTACCGCGGCGGTAAGTCCCCCCATCACCTGCCAGGAGAAAGGTCGCGCCGCCGCGTGCGCCCGCAGAAAGCACACCAATATCCAGACGAACAGCGTGAGCGCGAGAAGCAGATGCGGCGAATGCGAGAGGGTGAGGAAGGTGTTTGATTCAGGCACCCACAGATCCATCGGGAAAGCATAGACGCCTGCGGGCGTTTCAGCATGCGGCACGAAGGGATACAGAAAATATCCTATGCCGGAGCTGAAAAGAACGACGGCCCCTGCGACCACGCGCGTACGATGAGGCAGGAGCAGCGCGATGAGCTGCCAGAGTGCTATGAGAAACACCGGAATCAGCAACAGCCTGGCGAGATGAAACATAATCGGGGGAGAAAGATGAAGTGCCCCTCCGAGTACCCCTAACGCCTGCCAGAGAGGATTTGCCATGCTGATGCTGCCGATGCCTTCACGTCCGGAAAACAGATTGTGCGTGGCAAGCGTGCCTTCGTGTGCCTGCCGCATCTGTGCAAAATACACATTGAAATCACCCGGCGTGAGTGCGTGCAAGCCGGTATACGCTCCGCCGGGCGGCGTATTGACATACCCATACAGATACGGCGCGCCCGTCATCACGATGAGCAGGGCGCTTATTGAAACGATCCATTTCCAGGGAATAAAGGCAGGCGGCTGCATGCTCATAGACATTCTATGCCTCCCTCGCGGGAGAGGCGAAATACATACGAGTCGGGAAATGAGGTGACTGCTTCAACGCGCGGATCCGCGCGGAACTCCTCGAGCACCTGGGTGCGGTATTCATCAGGATATGACGTGGGGTGAAGGACAAGAATATCGGCGCCTAACTCTGCAAGCAGAGGGAGCGCGTCAGTCGCGTGTTCGCTAAATGTGATCTGCTCCAGCGCATGGTATCCTTTCGGGAAAAATCCTGAATACCCGTTCACCAGTCGTTTGTGGTGAAAACGCGCGAGATACATGAATCGCGCCGATTCGTTGTTCACCGTACGTACGTCATCAAGGGGTAATTCGGCGACGACACAACTCGTTCCCTGTCGCGCGAGCCAATCATCGAGCGGGCGCGGAGCGGTCAATGCGGGGTCTATCGCAAATGCGCGCGGCGCCGTGGCAAAAAATTCTGCGCACAACAGGGCTGCAATAAGAATCGTCACACGACCGCGCCACGGCTGCCGCACCAGTGCCATGCCATAGTCCCACAAGAGTCCCGTCATGACCGCAATGCTCACAAGGGTCAGGTGGGCAAACCGTCCAATGGCGCGAATGCCGGAAAACCCAGGAAGCGCGCCGAGAAGCCATAAAGGTCCGGGCAGTGCCGCGCTGCTGTGCGGAGTGAGATGCATCTGGGGACCTAGGGCAAGGAGCAGACCGGCGAGACCCATCAACCCGTACGCGGCGAGCAGTCGCGAAGGGAGCAACCGCCGCATCGACGCAGCCCTTTGTCGTCGTTGAGTGACGCACGCGGCGCCGGCAAGAAAGAGGAGAAGCGCTAAGGGAGTCAGTCCGGGCCCAATCTGGTGTTCAAGCGCAGCCGCGGACGAAAACGTGGGAGGAGAAAAAAAATCCTGCAACGATGCCGCAAACGCGAATTGTTCAGTAGGCGGACGCGTAAATTGGGGATCGCGTGAGAGACGTATATAGGGAGCGAGGAGTGGTATAAGGAGAAGGAGCGCGCCGAGTATGGTGCCGCCGACCATACTCCACCATTGCATGCGCCTCTCATGCCCTATGCCATAGATTATACCCGCACACCCGAGCGCAATGAGCAGAAAGAAAAGCCCATGCATCGAAAAAAGTCCTTGCGCAACGATTCCTGCTCCCAAGAACCAGAACCATTTCGCCGTGCGCGTTTCGTATGCGCGATGGAGGCACCACAGGCAGAAGGGAATCCACCAGAGCACGAGCACGTGCGGATGGCTGGGAGCATGCAGAAGGCGCAGGGGCGCAAGCGAGGCAATTATGCCCCCCAGGGCAGCGCCCGTCATCGTTCCTCCCAACGCGCGTATGAGCATATACACCATCCATCCCGTCAATACGGTCGAGATAACCAGTACGACCTGTACACTGATCAATGATTCGCCGCTCACCAAGGTCACGGGCAACGCGAGAAGCGCCAGCCCCATCATGTGTTCCGAATACGCAAGCGTATCACGATGCGGCGCAAATATAGGTGCGTTGAAAAGTGGGCGTTTGAGCTGGAGGAGGGCTTCAGTATCCCAATCAATGACCCACGCACTGAAAAACATATCAGACACGTCGGCATTTTCCGGAAGAGGACCGTGTGCCGAGTGGGGTGTCGATTGCCAATGGAAGATGAGCGCGACGATAAGGAACACGGCGCCCGCCAGTAAAAATTCTTTTTTTGGACTCATCCTATTCATACGCCTGCCGGTGCGGCACGCGCGCAGTCATGCACGCCCTCGCCTCTAAAACGAAATACAAACGAATCAGGGAAACGCGTTATCTCTTCCACGTCGGCGCGGCTGCGGAGGTGCGCGAGGGTCGCCTGGCCGCGAAGGGGAGTAAACAGGCTCGGATGCACGACGAGCACATCAGCGCCCCACCGACGCAGCCCGTCAAGCGCGCGGTCCGCCGGCCCTACCACCAGCTGGCGCTCCAGATCAAAATACCCTTGCGGCGCCGCGCCCGCATATCCGTTCACGATGCGCAACCCGTGATAGCGGGTGTAATACAAAAACCGCGCAGACTCCTCCACTCCAGCCGTGGTGCGGAAATCTTTAAACGGCACTTCTGCCAGTAGACACTCCCGCGGGATACGTTTGAGCCATTCGTCCACTGGACGCGCGGCAAGCAGAGTAGGATCAAGGGAATACGCGCGCGGCGCGGTGACGGTGAATTCCGCAAGCAGCAAGGCGCACAGCGCCGCCTGCAGAATAGGCGCCCGCCGTCCTGCCCATGCCGTAAGCGACCGCCAGCGCAATCCCACGATGACCGCAAGGCCGAGGAGTGAGAGCAGGGAAAACCGTCCCACCGCGCGGATCGCCGCAAATCCGGGAAGGTATTCCAGTGCGGCATAGAGGCCTGGAAGCGAAGGCCCGTCGCGCACCAGCGTCATGGCTGGCCCGAGCGCGAGCAGTATCCCTGTCAGCGCGAGCAAGAGATAGGGAGTGACCGTGCGCGCGTCCGGGTTTTCCTCCGCGTCCCTCTTTCGCCGGAGCGTGAAGAGCGCGCACACAATCAACAACAAAGGGATTACGCCCGCGCCCACATTCCTCTCCAATTGGCTAAATGGCATGGCCCATTGCGGCAGGAGGATTTCAGACAGCGATGGCGCATGTAGCAGGCGGAGCGCGGGCGGCCGCACCACTGACGGGTCGTTCATCGTCTGCGCGTAGGGAATGAGGAGAGGGCTTACAAGAATGAGTGCCAACCCTACCACAGCAATTACTGAAAAAATCCTTTTCCGCTGTTCCTTCTGCGCACACCAGAACGCGCCGCATACCACGGCAAGGGCAACCAGCTGCAGGGCGAATCCTTGCGGCGAGACAAGCCCCTGCCCAAGCACGCTCGCGCCGATGAACAACAATATGCGGCGGTCGTGCGTACGTAGATACCGATGGAGGAAATACAAGCTCAAAGGTATCCACCATTGCGACAGGATATTCACATGCCCGGGCGCATGCAGAAGGCGGGTGGGCGCGAGCGCGGCAATAATCCCAGCAATCACTGCGCCCTTCCATCCCGCGCCCAAGCCTCGCGTGAGCAGCCAGGCGCACCAGCCGGTCAGCCATGTGGAGAGGATAAGCAGGAGATTGTAGCTCAAGAGCGGCGTGTCCGAGAGGCGCGTGACGGGCCAGGCAATGAGCGAGAGCCCCACCACATGTTCAGTGTAGGCAAGAGTACGAGGAAAAGGCGCGAAAAACGGCGTGTCAAACAGTGATCCTTCCGGATGAGCAAAATAATCCGCATTCCAATCGAGCGTCCAGGACAAAAGCAGCTCGTCCGTCATGCTTCCCACCGACGTCAAGGGATGGAGGACGGAGTGCCAGTGGAAGAGAAGGGCGAGGATAAAAAAAATAAGACCTGCCCCAATCCCTTCTCCATGCGCCCGCATCCATGCAAACATAACACAAAATTTATGACGTTTGAATGCGTAATAAAGGCGTGTGCGCGAAACTTCAGGACTCTTTGCCGCCTGTCTTGCTTCTATCTGAACTGGATAGTGAGGACTTGAATTTCGTAATGATATCCACGGGCATCGGGTCTACATTATTCAAACAGGCGAGATAATAGCTCGCCCAGTCTCCCAAATACAGAAGTCGCCACTGCGCCGCGATGCGGTCGTCCCCTGGGGCACGTACGCGCTCGACGCGCACGCCCGACGACTGCAACAGCGCCGCGAGCCTCTCGAGCAGTTCGTCCGGCGCGCCAGGATCATCGGGAGTCTCCAGCAGCACCCAGACGCTGTCATCGCTCACGCGCAACGGCGCGCGCAGGCCTTCAAGCGTATTATGCAACAGTTCCGGAAGTTGCTCGTGGATGCAAGCGGTCTTTGCGTTTTCATTGATCTGCGTTTTCCACCGTCTGGCGACCGGCGCCAAGACCCCCCCGCCCACGATGACCGGCAGTCGGTCAAGCAATTTGTAGGCCAAGAGTTTTGCAGGATTCTCCTCCGTCGGCATAGAGGGGATGCACTTCGCATGCACTTCTTTCAACGCGCTCACGACTACTCCGCTCATGCCTTCTATTACAATGCCGCACGCGTGCGCAAAAATCTTCATCAGTGCGACCGTGAGATCCCCTACCGCCAGCCGCGGCTGCGGATACGCGCTCACGGTCACCAACGGAACGCCGTCGCGCTGCGCACGCACCGCAAGTTCCCCGCCGCTCGTCACCGCCACCATCCTGCACTGCCGTTTTTTCGCTTCTTCGTACGCGGCAAGTACCTCGGCGGTATTGCCTGAATAACTCACCGCTACCACCAGCGTTTTTTTCCCCGCCCACGCAGGAAGTATGGCGCTGCGCACGACTTCCGCCGGCACGGTCAATGTATCGACAAGCGCGGCCAATTCGAGATCGGCGCCAATGGCAGACCCGCCCAAACCCACAACCGCGATTGAACGGACTTTCTCCGCATCAAAATTAAGTTGAGGTTGCTCCTGCGCAAACGCCGCCTCCACGCGCGCAGGAAACTCCTTCAATATCTCTCCCATGCCGCTTTTGTCTACGGCACGAAGCGATTCAGTCTGGTCAAGTAAACTCATAGTATCAGCCTATCACGCGCCCCAAAAATAGAAAACCCCAACAAAAAACGTTGAGGTTTTCAACGGGATCAATCAATAGCTCTGGCCAGCATAAGAAAATCTATCATATCCAGATAGTGTTTAGTTTCCTCGCGTTCTGCTTCGCTAAGCCCAACCAGTACATCGGCGTGGCTCATTTTGACGCCCGTGTATTGAGCATCAAAATATAGCGATGCGGCAGCACCAGCCCGAGAACTGATCCCCGCCAATTTTGCCAGCGCTTCGAGCGCTGGTTTTTTGTTCGACATAACTTACTCTTTTTTTGTTATTGATTCAGTTTATTCACCTCCATCCAAGCAGAGAGAGAGAGTAGTCAAGGCCTCGTGCCGCAGACAGCACGCAGACTTACATTGACGTGATTCCTTTGAATTTGACGAAACGCCTTGTTTCGCTATACTAACCGTGTATGAAGTTTCATAACGTCAATATCATTATCGAACAAGAGGACGATCTGGCAGAGGGCTACTTTGCGTATAGTCCCCAAATCCCAGGATGCTATTCCAATGGCACGACCATCGAGGAAACGCGCAGCAATATTCGGAAAGCGATTGAGCTTCATCTTGCCGCCTTGGGAGAGAATCACAAAGAACTCATGCAATTTCCTTCTGCAAGATCGATTTACAAGGAAGAGCTTGTTATTGGACTTCCTTAAATTTTCATGTCTCAACAGTTCCCTTCCCTCACCACACAGAAACTGGTGAGGTTTTTTCTTCGACAAGGATTCTACGAAGACCGCCAGTCCGGTAGTCACCTTACCCTGAAGCACTCTGATGGCAGGTGCGTCACCGTTCCCATTCATACGGGCAAGGACATCGGGAAAGGATTGTTGAGCAAGATAATAAAGGGAGCCGGTTACTCGGTGGAAGAATTCAACCAATTGCGTTAATCAATGGTGTGGCTTAGGATTTTCTCATTGCCCGCCGCGATCAAATGCACGGCATGCATGAAAAACCCACACGATGGGTGGTGTGGGCGCGGAATGCGTTGCGGTGCGTTCATCCGTCTGGTGAATATCCCGGCACGCCGACGGTGAGGGCTTTGAAAATGAAGCTCAAAGCGACGTAGGACCCGAGAATGACCACGGCTCCCACAAGCGCCCATACGACGGTGTCCTTGCCTTTCTGCACTTGTTCGGACTCTCCTGCCGAGATAATCCAGTAGATGGCGCCCACGATGAGCATAAGAAGCGCCACTGCGCCGGAGAGGGGAATAATGGTTTTGATGAAGAACCCCACGATTTCCACGATGCTTTTCGCCTTGATCGGATCGCAAATTTTTTCGGTACAGTCTTCGGCGAAGAGGGGAAGAGGGAGGATGAGAAAATGACCAATGACCAATGACCAATAACCAATGTTGGATAGTGAGATTTTGGATTGTATTGGATAGTGAGATTTTGACATTTGGATTTCAATTATTGTTTTCCTCCAAAGAACGCATTGCGCAGGCCGCCGAAGACAAAGTCGGTTACGGCAAAGGCGGCGGCGGCAAGCACCAGGCCCATGAATGCCCAGGCGATCATGCCTTTCCCTTTGTCCACGCCTTCGGCGCTGCCTCCCGCCGTCATCCAGCGCGCCGCGCCTACGATGATCATGATGAAAGCAACGACGCCGATCATGCCGAGTATCACCTGAAGCCCCGCGCCGAGTATTTCAAGCACATTAAGCGAGCCTCCCCTGCTCACCGGCGGACACAGGTCGGTTTCCGAATCGCATGTGGCCTTTGCGGCGCGGGCAAGAAGAGGCACGAGACTGTAACCGAGCAGCG
>Ga0209343_10005833_pt1 | contig 14841 bp, 16 predicted proteins | sample RifCSPlowO2_02_FD_184026 | JGI IMG/M metagenome (GOLD analysis project Ga0209343, IMG submission 184026) | Groundwater microbial communities from Rifle, Colorado - Rifle CSP2_plank lowO2_0.2 (SPAdes) (version 2) | ecosystem: Environmental > Aquatic > Deep subsurface > Groundwater | place... | reverse complement strand
AGACAAGGGCGACTATCCCATCACCTGCGCGATGGGTGTACCGCGCGGCTTGATTAGAGTACAATAATTACATGATAACGACTAAAATAACCATTCAAGGATTTCATTGTCCGGCTTGCGTTAAATTAACTAAGATGAAATTGGAAGAAATTCCGGGCGTCAGCGAAGCGCGCGTTGAAGAAACCGGCGCCGCCGAAATTTTAGCTGACCGCGAAATTGCCAGGCCAGAAATCGAGCAAACACTCGCCGGCACCGGCTACACCGTACAGACATAATCACTGCCCCTCTATTATTATTTACTATTACCATATGGAAACAACCAAATTAACCACCTTAAATATTGAAGGCATGCACTGCGCTTCTTGCGCGCAAATTATTGAACATGCCTTAAAAAAAACTGTCGGAGTTGAACAGGCCAACGTGAATTTTGCCACCGAAAAAGCAATCGTGAAGTTTGACGAGAGCGCGGTTGCCTTGCCCGCGCTTATCCAAGCCGTGGAGGCAGCCGGCTATCGGGCCGCTTTGGCTGGCAAAAGCAATCCGGAAGCGGAACGGCAGAAACGGGAGCGGGAAATGAAAAAGTATCGGCAAAAATTTTTAACAAGCTTTGTTTTAAGTTCGCCCATGCTGTATTTTATGGCTTTGGATTTTATGCCCGCTTTGCCCGGGCGCCTGCTTTGGCCGTACGTTGGCGTTATCTCTCTAATATTGACCACTCCCGTGCAATTCATCATCGGCGCCGGATTTTATCACGGTTTGTACAGCGGCTTAAGAATGAAAACGTTCAATATGGACAGCTTGATTGCGATTGGCACCAGCACCGCTTTTATTTACAGCCTGTGGCAGTATCTTAGTTATGTCGTGGTCAGCCGAAGTTTAATCGGCATCGGCGGCGAAAAGATCCCCGAATTGTATTTTGAGACCGCCGCTTTTCTAATCACCTTCGTGATTTTAGGAAAATGGCTGGAAGCGAGGGCTAAAGGGCGCACTTCCGAATCAATCAAGCGGTTGATTGGGCTGCAGCCAAAAACGGCGCGCGTGCGGCGCGGACGGGAGACGAACGATTTGCCGATAGAACAAGTGGCGGTCGGCGATATTATTGTCGTGCGGCCGGGAGAAAAAATTCCGGTAGACGGCGTCATCACTGCCGGCGCTTCCGCCGTCGATGAATCCATGCTCACGGGCGAAAGTATTCCGATAGAAAAAAATACGGGCGATAAAGTGTACGGCGCGACTCTCAACAAAAACGGCAGTTTTGAATTCCGCGCCGAGCGGGTGGGCGCGGAAACCGCGCTCGCGCAAATTATCCGCGTGGTAGAGGAAGCGCAGGGCTCCAAAGCGCCCATTCAGGCGCTGGCGGATAAAATTTCCGCCGTGTTCGTGCCGCTGGTTTTAGTCGCGGCCGCGCTAACTTTCGTCGTTTGGTTTTTTGTTTTAGGGGCAAATTTAACTTTTAGTTTGATGGCCTTTACCGCCGTCATCGTCATCGCCTGCCCCTGCGCTTTGGGGCTGGCGACGCCGACCGCGATTATGGTAGGCACCGGCAAGGGCGCCGAATACGGCATTTTAATCAAAGGCGGCGAGCCCTTGGAAGCAGCCTGCAAAATCAAAGCAATGGTGTTTGACAAGACCGGCACTTTAACCACCGGGCTGCCGGAAGTAACCGATGTTGCCATAATTAAGAACGAATTTTTAACCAAAGAAATAATCCGGATAGCGGCTTCGTTGGAGAGCAAGTCCGAACATCCGTTAGCGGAAGCGATAGTAAAATACGCGGCTAAAGAAAAAATTATCTTAGCGGACGCGATTGATTTTCGGGCAATCCCCGGGCACGGCGTAACCGGAACCTTGAACGGTAAGAAATATTTTTTGGGCAATCGCCGGCTGATTACGGATGTGGCCGGCTTAACTTTGGAGGCGACAGAAATGAAACTGCATGCTTTAGAAGATGAAGGCAAAACCGCGATGATTTTAGCGGACGAGCAAGTAATATTAGGGTTAGTGGCGGTAGCCGATACCATCAAAGGCAGCGCGGCGGCGGCCGTGCTCAAGTTGCGGGAGCGCGGCCTGGAAGTGTTTATGATAACCGGCGACAACCAGCGCACGGCGGCGGCGATAGCTAAACAGGCGGGAATTACCAAAGTATTGGCGGAAGTTTTGCCGGAAGATAAAGCGAACGAAATAAAAAAATTGCAAGCGAGCGGTTTAAAGGTCGCTATGGTCGGCGACGGCATCAACGACGCGCCGGCGCTGGCGCAAGCTGATTTAGGAATAGCGATGGGCAGCGGCACGGACGTGGCGGTTGAAACCGGCGGCATCGTCATTATCAAAGATGATTTAAGCGATGTTTTAGCGGCGATTGAATTAAGCCGCGCCACCGTAGGAAAGATAAAGCAAAACATGTTTTTCGCCCTGTTTTACAACGTGGTGGGCATTCCGATAGCGGCGCGCGTGCTGGCTTTTGCCGGCATTATTTTAAAACCGGAGCTAGCCGGGCTCGCGATGGCTTTGAGCTCCGTTTCGGTAGTCAGCAACTCTTTAACTTTACGCTTGTTTAAACCGGGCCGAACTAATTATTTGTCGCTAATGGCGCCTATTATTATGGTTGTTCTGTTTTCTTTCCTGTTCTTTGAGTTTGCGCGCTTTAGCGCCGGAATAGCCGGTCTTAAATAAAGTTTAATTAAAAAAATTAATTACCTAACTAATTTTAATTATATGATGGGATATTTCTACGGCTACCCGGGCGGAATGGGTTTCGGGTGGCTGACAATGATCATTGGCTGGGTCTTAGTTATACTAATAATTATTTGGTTGGCGCATTTAGTCAGCGGCCGTACCGATAAAAATTCGGCGCTGGATATCGCCCAAGAACGTTACGCGCGCGGCGAAATTACCAAGAAAGAATTGGCAGAAATAAAGAAAACGCTTAAAAGTTAAAATAATTATTTATGCCGGCCTATCGGTTGCAAATAGTAATAGTTATCGGCATCATCCTCGCTTTGGCGGTGATTCCTTTGACGTGGAGCGGTTGCGGCCAACAGAGCGTCCACTTAAGCTGTTCCGTCGGTTTAGAATGCAGCAGCGAAATTTTTTCTGCCTTAACGCACATTACTGCCATGACTAAAGCAGTAGCCAACTTTTTAATCAGTAGCATGGTGGCTTTGTCGTTAGCGCTGGTTTGGCTAGCGTGGTGGCGCCTGCCCCAGGCATTCGTTGCCGTACCCATTGCTGCCGGCGTGCGTTTAGGCGAACAAGGAGTTAGTAGCTATTACCGGCGTTTGCATCCCCACGACGTTTTAGTCGCCAATTTACCTAAAATATACCGCCGACACTTTGCTGTTCTAAGCAATTAATCGCTCTCCTTATTTTGATATTAAGGAGAGTAAGATTTGCTTAGTTAAGCAAAGTGTTTTTATTTTAGTTATCTTAATAATCATCGCTATGAAGACAAAACAATTTAACTATCTTATCTGTGGTATAGCGGCAGTCGTCTTAGTGGCGGTGGGTTGGTACTTCCTGAACCAAACCATTAGCCGGCCGGCGTTAGCCGAGGGTAGGTTAGAAATAACGGAGAGTGATTATGATTTCGGCGTTGTCGGACTGGCGCCCGTTAACCATATTTATCGCGTTAAAAATGCGGGCGCGGGCGACATTACGATTGTTAAAGTCGCCACTTCCTGCGGCTGCACCACGGCGCAGTTGCGCCAGGGCAAGAGAATAACTCCCCCAATCGGCATGGACCACGGCAATCTGCCGCGAGTAAATTTTGTCTTAGGCGCGGGCGAGGAAATGGAAGTAGTCGCTGCTTATAATCCGTTGGCCCACGGACCGGAAAACGCCGCTGGCTTCTTTCAGCGGGCGATTTATCTTAAGACCGAAAATCCTCGCGCTGAATATACTTTAACTTTTAACGTTACCGTTGACACCAATAAATAAGAAAGAATTTATGAAAAAATTAAAGATAAAGAAATATTTAAGCAACGCGTTGATAGTCAGTTTGCTATTAATTAGTTGGCATATCGCCCAAGCGGCGGAATCAGGAGGGCGCTATCAGACAGCGGCCATTTATTACAACGAAGCGTGCAGTGATTGCAACCAGTATTTGACCCAAGAGCTAATGCCTTACTTGCAAGAACAGGGGCTAACCGTTGAATTGTTTGACTATCTCAACGACCGGTCGGTGAGAAAAGATTTGAATGCCTTACAGGATAAAATTAACATCCCTTATGAATTGCAGAGCCATATTATGACTTTTCTTGATGACGGCAAAGTTATTATCGGCGGGCACGTGCCGCTAGAGCGGGTGCGCGAAGCAATGGCCGCCGATAGGTTGCCCCAGCCACTGCTGATTTTTCAGGACCAGATGTTAGGGATGTCGGGCATTCAGATTAAAGACGCTAAGTATGCGGTTTGGCAGCCCGAAACCGCCGCGCAAACGTACGGTTTAGACGAACCGTTAACGACCTATCTTGATTCTTGGCAGCGGCAGGAATTATTGCCAGCCCAAAACAGGCAACGCTCTTTATTGCCGCTGGTATTATTAACCGGGCTGCTTGACGGCATTAATCCCTGCGCCATCGCGGTGCTGCTGTTTTTTGTTGCCTTTCTATTTACGTTCAAAGGCAGCTTAAAGTTAATCGCGCTTTACGGCAGTCTTTACATCGGCATTATTTACCTGACGTATTTAGGCATCGGCTTAGGTTTGTTTAAGGCGGTAGTTTTATCCAACGAACCCCACCTAATGGCTAAAATCGGCGCTTGGCTGATTATCGTTTTGGGCGGTATAAATATTATCGGCTATTACCAGCCGCGTTTTCCGATTAAATTGCAGATGCCGCGCTTTTCTCAAGAAACATTGCGGCGCTGGCTGACTGCCGGAACTTTGCCGGCAGTTATTATCGGCGCGTTTTTGGTCGGCCTCTGTACTTTCCCCTGTTCCGGCGGAATTTACGTCGCTATCGTCGGCTTGCTCGCTTCTCGCCAAAATTTTTGGCAGGGCTTAAGCTACCTTTTGCTTTACAATGTAATGTTCGTGTTGCCGCTGATAATATTATTGGCTTTTGTCGGCAACCGGTACGCGCTCAACCGGATAGCCGTCTGGCAGGCGGCTACGGCCAAAACATGGAAACTGTGGTTGGGCCTGGCCGCTGTCGCCACCGGCGTTATTATCTTAGCGTGGTTCGTTTAAAAGCGGACTCGCTTTAATTTACTAAATTTATTTATGTTTAAGCTATTCAACAGATTAAAAACAGCCAAAATAATCAATTCCCCCCAAAAACAAAACGAACAAAATCGCGACTGCCCGATGTGCCGCGTTTCACCGGAGGTTATCAGCCAACTAAAACAAGGAGTAAAACCGGGCCGTTGCCATAAATCCTAAACATTATTTACTAATCATAAGTTGTATGCAAAAAAAATACGGCATTGCCCTGATGTTCGTGCTGGTGTTTATGCTGATTATTAATCAGTGGCAATTAAGCGCGCTGAATAAAATGGCTGCCATGGCATCTTCACAAGCTAATGCCGCCGCGCCAGCCAATCCAACGGCAAGCGAAACTATGTTGTCGCCAGAGATTGCGGCTGTAGCTAGTGAACTGTTAGCGCGCGGCGTACCGCCCGTTTACGGCGCTAAGTTGGGAGTGAGTTTTGACGACCCGACCGCCGCTATTAACGTTTTAGCGCCTTTGGAGCAGGACACGCGCCTTAATAAACTAACCGGCGCGCTGCTGCAGCGCTACATCGCCATTGGCCAGCAGACCGCCTGCGAATTTTGTTGCGGCGCTACGACTTTGGTATTTCCGGACGGAAGCAAAGCGTGCGCCTGCGCCCATTCCGCGGCAATGCGCGGGGTGATTGCTTACCTGTTAACTACGGAAGGCAATACGATGAGCGACCAGCAAATACTCGCCGAAGCTAATAAATGGAAGTCGGTATTTTTTCCCGCGCCGACCGTACAGAAATATTTAGCCAGCCAAGGGCGGCAGACTGCGAGCCCGGCATTGCCGGCGCAGGTTGGCGGATGTTAATTTATTTACTTTATTATTAATTAAGCATTAAATTTATGGACAACACAACTTTAAAGGCAGCGGCGGCGCAAGAAATAGACAGTCTCTTTGAACGGCGCCGCCAGCGCCTGCGGCTCTGGAAAGACGGCGTTGTTATCGGCGTGGTTATTATTTTACTGTTGATGACTTTTTTTCAGTCAATAGAAATCGGCCGCCTGCGCGGGTACGTGCAAGCGGCTAATTCCGTTCGCGCTGCCGCCGCGTCCGCGTCTGCCCCCGCCGCTTCCACTAATGTTGGTCTGCCGGCGCAAGTAGGCGGCTGCTAACGATAATTTTATGCAAGGGGAAAAATTAATTATTGCTATTTTAGTAAGCTTAGCGTTGGGCGGCTTAGTTTGGTCGGCGGCGAGCATTTTTAGCGGGCAGGCGGCCGTATCGCCGTTAGTTAATAATCAAGAGAATTTTGCCAAAGCTTTGCAAGCCGAGCTGCCGGATAAATGCCAAACCCCGCCCGGCTATACCGAATCCGACTGGCAGGAACATCTGTCGCATCACCCGGACCTCTATGCCGAATGTTTTACCGATAGTAAGTAAATTCTGCCAATAAAAATAATATGCGGACAAAAGAAATTATTCGTTCAATTAAGCGAGGAGTGATCGCTATCTTCGGCTTAAGTTTTCTCTATGGTATACTGATATTATTAACGATGCCTAACTTTCAGGAAGCGTTGGCGGTGACGGCGGAAGTTTGGTATTTATTAATAGCTATTATCATTAGTTTTGGCGCGCAATTCGGCCTTTGGTTTTATGTAAGAGCTATCAGACGCCAAACTAGCGGCGCTCTGCCGGGAGTAAGCGGAACCACTTCTTCGGTTTCGATGTTAGCTTGTTGCGCCCACCATTTGGTTGATTTGTTGCCGCTGTGGGGGCTGTCCGGCGCCGCTTTATTTTTGGGGCAGTACCAACGCCCGCTGCTCGGTATTAGTTTAGCGATTAATCTTTTAAGCATCGCCTACTTATTATATGTTGTTGCCAAAAAGTAATTTTTTCTCTAAACATGGTTGGTGGATGTTATTAGGTTGTGCATTGCCAATTATGGCTGCGCTTTTAATTTTTGTTTGGGGAAAATTGCCTAACGATTATTGGCTGTGGTTAGTAATATTGCTATGCCCGCTCGTTCATATAGTTATGATGCGCTCGCACGGGCATAACGGGCAAACAGCGTGCCGTCTAGAAGATGAGCAAGCGTCGGCTGCTAAATTTTATACTTGCCCCGAGTGCGGGCTGCGTTATGCCGATCCAGGATGGGCGAAAAAATGCGAAGCTTGGTGCCGGAAATATCAGAGCTGTAATTTAGCCATCACTAAACATGCGGTTAAAGATTAATTTTATGTAGTGCGATTTAATTTTATGCAATACGCTTGGTTAATTTGGAGTTTAATATTAATCGGCATTTGGCTGGTAGTTTATGTTTTGCTTGGCAGTAAAGAACAAAAAAAAGAAATGCTGGCCGTTAGTTTTTGGACTTCGTTAACCGGTTTGACCGAGCCGCTGTTCGTGCCCCGTTACTGGAGCCCGCCCTCGCTTTTTAATCTAAACGTTTTAACGGGCTTTGACATTGAAAGCATTATTTGGGCTTTCGGCGTCGGCGGGATAGTAGCGGTGCTCTATGAATTTATCTTTCGCGCCCGCCGGCATAGCCACTTGCCTCATTCCGAACGGCAACAGCGGCGCCACCGCCTCCACTACCTGACAATCGGCGCTACGCCGATATTACTTATTGCGTTGCTTTTAACTACCGGCTGGAACCCAATTTATTCTTCTATTGCGGCGCTTCTGATCGGCGGTTTTGCCGCTTGGTATTGCCGTCCCGACCTCAAGCCGAAAATGATCGCCAGCGCTTTTCTTTTTTTGGCAGTTTATTTTTTGTACTTTTTAACGCTGACCGCCATGTACCCGGCTTATGTTGAAGCGGTCTGGAATCTGCCGGAATTATCCGGAATGCTTGTCGCCGGCGTGCCGCTGGAAGAACTATTATTTGCTTTTAGTTTCGGCTTTATGTGGTCTAGCGTCTACGAGCATTTTGGCTGGTATCGCTTAATAAAAAGTTCGTAATGAAAAATTAAACGCAAAGAGTATGAGGGGTAAAGTAAAAATTATTGCTCTGTTTGCGTTCATGGCGTTCGCGAGTAATTTTATTTGGGAGTCCTGGCACGCCTCTTACCTTTACGCGTCCCATACTTTTAACTTGAGCTTTTGGCCGCTAATGGTTTACGCTGCCAGCATAGATACTATATTGTTGCTCGGGATATTTTTTGGCGGAACGGTAATCCGGAAAAATTTTTGGTGGTTTAATAAAGACTCTCTGTCAGCGAGTCTTTATGTTATCATTACCGGCATTACCATTGCCGCCGTGATTGAATACAAAGCGGTTTATATTTTTAATCAGTGGCAGTATAGTAACATGATGCCAACTGTTTTTGGGTTTGGTGTCAGCCCGTTGGTACAGTTGGCGTTGACTGGATTATTGTCGGTGTCTATTGCGCGGCAAGCTATTAAGATGGATAATAAAATTAAACAATAGATTAGTCGGCAATAATCTGTTACAATGATTAAAGCGTTTATTTTTTAAAATTTTTTATGGCCATCCCCGTTTTTTTTAGCGTGTTAACAGTTTCTCTTATTTCTCTGATTGGAGTTACGGCGCTTGCTTTAAGCGCGGAAAAGTTGAAGAAATTTTTGTTTTATTTAGTCAGTTTTTCCGCGGGCGCGCTGTTAGGCGACGTGTTTTTGCATTTAGTGCCGGAATTGGCGGAAGGCGGGGCATTAACCAGCGTTTCCTCTTTAATAATTCTAGCCGGCATCATCGTCTTTTTTATTTTAGAAAAGCTGGTTTGCTGGCGGCATTGCCACATCCCCGTCTCGCGCCAGCACGTGCATTCGTTCGCGGCCGTTAATTTAGTCGGCGACGGTCTGCATAATTTTATTGACGGCTTAATTATCGCCGGCAGCTACGCCGTTAGTTTCCCTCTTGGCGTCGTGACGACGGTTGCGGTCATCACCCATGAAATCCCGCAGGAAGTCGGCGACTTTGGCGTTTTGCTTTATGCCGGCCTAACGCGGAGCAAAGCGATATTTTTCAATTTTTTATCCGCTTTGCTCGCTTTTGCCGGCGCGGGCGCCGGAATAATGTTTGCCAGTAGAATCGCCGGCTTTACCGATATCATCGTCTCATTGACTGTCGGCGGATTTATTTACATCGCTACCGCCGATTTAATTCCGGAATTAAAAAAAGAAAACGAACTGGGGCAGTCGGCTAAACAACTCTTAGGCATTGCGCTCGGCATCGGCGCGATGGCGCTGCTTTTATTTTTAGAATAATATGACGCAACCGTTAAAAGAATTTCCGCCCGTGATTTCTTTTAAAAAAATATTAGGCCCAAGTTTTATCATTTTAGCTTTAGGATTGGGCTCGGGAGAAGTTATTTTATGGCCTTATTTAGTTTCTAACTTTGGCTTAGGCATTGCTTGGGGAGCGGTGCTTGGCATTACTTGCCAATATTTTATTAACATGGAAATTGAGCGCTACGCTTTGGTTAAGGGCGAATCGGTTTTTGTCGGCATGCATAAATTATGGCGCTGGGCGGCGGGCTGGTTTATCGCTTCTACTTTTATCGGTTTTGGCTTGCCCGGTATTATTGCCGCGAGCGCGCAGGTTTTGGCTTTTGTTTTCGGCATCGCTGATTTTAAATGGTTAGCGATTATTTTTTTAATGACTATCGGCGTGATTTTGAGCGTCGGTAAAACCGTTTACGGCGTAATGGAAGCCGTCACGAAAATTATTATTTTTTTGGGCATCCCTTTTATTTTAATTTTAACTTTTATTTTGGCGCGCGGCGCCGATTGGGGCATGTTGGCGCAAGGCATAGTCGGGCTGGGGGAAGGATTTAGCTTTTGGCCCGCCGGGATGAGTTTAGCGGTTTGGTTAGGCGCGTTCGCGTATGCGGGCGCCGGCGGCAACTTGAATTTAACGCAATCAATTTACATTCGGGAAAAAGGTTACGGCATGGGCCATCACGCGCAAAAAATCGCCGGGCTGTTCCGCGACATCCGCGAACACCAGACGGTAAAATTAACCGGTGAAGATTTTAAAGTTGACGCGGTCAGCATCAGCCGTTTTCGCGCCTGGTGGCGCAAAATTAATTTAGAGCACTTTTTAGTTTTTTGGTTTTTAGGGGTACTCGCCATGTGCCTATTAATGCTGCTCGCTTACGTAACCGCTTTTGGCAACCCCACTAACGCGCAAGGCATCCAGTTTGTAATTAACGAAGGGCTCGCGATCGGCAGTCGGCTGGCCCCCGGGATCGGAGCTTTGTTTTTATTTGTGGTGTCAATAATGCTGTTTCAGACTCAACTGGGAGTAATGGATTCCACCTCGCGCATTATGGCGGAAAATTTAGCGCTGTGGAAATTAGGCGGGCGTCCGAGCGGCAAAATCAATCTGTCTAAAATTTACTTTTATTTTGTCTGGGCGCAGATTGCCTTCGGTATTATGTTATTTTTATTCAATATCTATGAGCCAAAGTTTTTGATTGTGCTGGGCGCAGTCATTAACGCCTGCGCCATGGCCGTGCATATTGCGCTGGTAAACTGGATGAACCACAAAACATTGCCCTCGCAGTTTCAGGCGCGGCTGTGGCGCAAAATAATCATCGTTATTATTTTTTTCGTCTTTGTGTTTTTCGGCGGTCTGACATTATTTGATAAATTATTTTAGGATTTAAAAATAATAAAAATAAACCCATGGTCCAAGCAGCGGGTTTATTTTTGTATAGGAAAAATTTTTATTACTTTAGATGATTGGAGTATTAACAATTAATGAATTAAACAACATGTGCAAAATCACAGCGCCGATAAGCCCAAGGATCAAAAACCATTTTTTCCCCATCCCCGCTAAGGTCATTACCAGGACCGTAGTAAAATGCATCGGTACTGTCCACAAAAATCTTTGCCACAAAACGCTGAAATCGCCGAATTGAAAAATTTGGTTGAGATATAAAAAATTTTCTGACAAACCGAACAAAAAGCCAAAAGCTATCGCGCCAGCCAGCCTCAGCTTAAGCGAAGGTAACCGCAGAATTAAAAGAAGCACTATCAACGCTTTTGCTATTTCCTCAACAATCTCGGAATAGTTGGTGATTTTTACAATTGGAATTAAAACTGCTGGCAGAACTAAACCAGCAACAATTAAAAAAATACCATGAATGGCCGCGTTAAATAGCGGGGCATCGTTTTCAATTTTTAATTTCTTGGACATAATCTTTAAATACCCAGCCGCTTTTATTTTTGGGAATGATGATATAATACCAGCTATTTTTTTCTTCGGTGTATTCGTATTGTTCGTTAGGATAAACTTTAGCGATAATGTCACCATTAAGTGAAGCTGAATCACGAACATTAAGCCACCCGGTCGGCGTATTCTTAATTTTTAATGTGGGGTTGATTAATTCTAAAGCCATTTTGTTTTTTGTATCATCTTCGCCGTTGCTGGGAGCCGCTTCTGTCTGCGGCTGCGTATTAGAAATAAGCGTAGAGCCGATAGATTTTGTTTGTGGCGCAATTGGCGCAACTGCCGGCGTTTCTGTGTTTTTTAGTTTATTAAACAGCTCCGGCATAAATGTAATCGCAAGAATTACAAAAATCACAACCGCAACCCAAATCAAAATTTTTTTCCACGGCAGATCCCAAATAAATGACATTCGAGCGAACAGCGTACGCGTTTTAGCAATCAATTTTTTTCCTAAAAGTTTTTGCCGGTGTCTTCTCGTTCCGCCAAACTGCGCCATCACTTCATTTTTATGCATTCCCAGCGCCATCGCCGCCAGCATAGTCTGATGCCGCCACATGGAGAAGATCACCATTGCCAGCAAACCAAAGCCGGAAATAATAGTAAGAATTATTCCCCAAGTGGCAAAGGTCTGAATGCCGCCGACGCTGCCGACGATGCCGCGGGAGGCGCCGGAGGCAACAGCCAGATCTTTTAATTTTTCAATATCTTTTTTAACCGAATCAATTTTTTCTTTATTGTAGCGGTAGGCGACGATATGGTCTTGGGGGGAGCGGTAGTTTTCTTTTTGGTCCAAGAGAACTGTGTTTAGAACGGTTTCAATTTCATTTTTGAGAATGGCGCCTTGGGCATCGTACTGGGTGCCGGCGAGAGGAGAAGATAAGGTGTTAGCTTGGCCGCGAAGAGATTTGATTTCTTCGTCGGTAAAAATCCAGACGTCTTTAACCTCCACTTTTTTGGCGATGGTTTGGTTCCCGCCGAGGGTGATGTCGCCGTAGACAAAGTAGCTCTCGGCGCCGGGGTCATAGTCAAGGCTAAGACCGCTTAGGTCAATGATGTGTTCCGGTTTAACTTCAGAGGGGAGATAGGATTTAAATTTCAGAATTTTGTTTTCGGCAAGAGGGTTGCTGATGAGGAAGTTGAACTGGACGGAGTTGAAGGTCAGCCAGGTTTCTACAATCGGCTCGGCGATGGTTTGTTCCAGCAGGCGGCGGGTAGCGGAGGAGATGGCGTGCAAGTCGGAGATTTTGTTTTGGATGTCGGTTAAATTTTCAATTTTAACAGTGTTAACGGAGAGAATAGTTTTGAGAGAGGGGCTGAGAGTGCCTAGAACACCCAAAACAAGTTCCAGTTGTTTGGAGTTGGCGGACAGATCGTTTTTGACGTTATTAATGGCGAGATAGATGTTCTCGTTGGTGGCGGAGGGTTTCGTGGTGGAGGATGGGGCGGTGATGCTAGCGCCGCCGCTGGAGGACGAGGGAGAAACACTTTCGGTTGCGGTAGTGAAAGAACGGGAGGCGCCGGAGGCGGCGGTGCCATAATAGACAACGACTTTGAACCAGTAGGAGCCGTCGGAGGAGACGGTGGCGGTTAAGGTCGGGTTGAAATCGGCGCCGGCGGAGACGAGTTTAGCGGCGGAGGCGTAGTAAACATCATCATTGCCGCCGCACTGATTGTCTTGAGAGGAAACAACACACCATTCGTACTGATACTCATAGGCGCCGCCGCCCTCGTTGGTGATAGTGACGTCGGCGGAAATGGAGGGAATAGAAGAGTCGCTAATGGAATTGACAAGCACTTGCGCGGGAGCGCCGGTTACCTGCCAGTAGTCGTTACGGACAATATCGGCGGAGCCGCCGACGTCAACGTTAACGATGGTTTCCCAGAGGCCGGCGGTGGCAGAGGAGGAAATAGCGGAAGTATATTCGTAAACGCCGGTAGAAAGTTCGGTCATGGTGGTGGTGGCGAGAGACAGGGCGCGGCTTGAGTCGCGAATGAGAATAGTGGGAGCGGTGGAGGGGGTGACGGGATTGGACTCATAATCAAGAACAATAACTTTGGCGCGATAGGTGTTGCCGGCCTGGATTTCGGAGACGTCAGAAAGATTAACTTGATAGAGTTTTTGCTGGGAGGTGCGCAGGGAGTTGACGGTGGATTGGACGCTGTCTAAGTTGGTGTCCACGGTGTTTAAGGCGGTGGTTAGGGTGTCAATCTTACCCTCAATACTGGTTAAGCTGGAAGTGACGGAAGTGCGGAAGCTTGATTCCGATGATTCATGGGAGGCGAGTTGTTCTTCCACGCGCACGTTTTGGGCGACAATAGTAAAAGCGTCTCCGTTGGCGGGAGCGGAAGTGAGAGCCGGATCAAGAGTAATGGTTTTGGTAGTGCCATTGTAGTCGGAGACGCGGCGGCTTTGGCCATCCAAAGAGCCGGAGGTGAAAGTTAGAACGGCATTATTGTAAAAGTCATTAGTGGAGTTAGTGAGAGCGGTGATGAAAGAGGTGGCGGAGGGGGAGGCGTCACTGACAGTGCTTTGAGTAACAATCATGGCGCCGATTAAGATGTCCATATTGGATTGAATATCAGTTACTTTAGTTTGGATGTCGGTAACGGCGGTGCGGGAAGTGGCTTGAGAGGTGCGCTCGGTGGCTTGAGAGGTGGCTTCGGAGTCAACGGTTGATTTAGTGGAAGTCAGGTCGGCGGCGATGGTACGGACCTCAAAATTAGCGGCGGTATAGCCGATTTTACTGCTGGAGCTAGCGATGGCTTCATAGGTGTAACTGCCGCTAGTTGAGGGAATGGTATAAGAATAGCGGTAGATGCCGCTCGAGCCGGTGAGATAGGTCATATCGGCTGTATCTACTAATTTAGTGCCGGAAGAGTTGAAGATGGAAATGGTGGCAGTAGCATCGTTGATCGGACTGCCGTTGGTTAGATTTAATACTTGGATATCAATTTTGACGGTATCGCCTTGGTCAACGGTGGTGTTGCCAAAAATAGGCACGACTTTAACAGACGACTCGGGAATTTGAACAGAGAAAGAAGTGCCGGTGGACCAGTCGGACCAAGAGCTAGAGGAGTCCTGGTAGCGGACTCGCCAATAGTAAAGAGTGGAGTTGCTTAAGGTGCTGATGGGAACGGAGCGAGAGGCGCTATAAGCGATGGCGCCGGAATCATAAACGGTGGAGGAGAAGTCAATATTATTATCAATTTGCCACTGCGCGTAGGCGCTGGTATGTCCGCTTTGGGCGTCGGAGAAGTCGGAGGCGATAAGGAGAGGAGTGAGAGTGGCGACAGTGGAGGTACTGGTAGGAGATGAGTTGACGGGTGTGGAGAAGGTGTTGGTGGTGAAAGAGGTGGCGGTAGAGTAACTAGACCACTGGCCGCCATCGGCATATCTAACTTTCCAGTAATAGACGGTGTAGTGGTCAAGTTCGGTTTTGCCGGAGAGTTCATTGGCGAAGGTGCCGTTAGTGGAGTTAACGGCGG
>Ga0209343_10005829_pt1 | contig 14851 bp, 22 predicted proteins | sample RifCSPlowO2_02_FD_184026 | JGI IMG/M metagenome (GOLD analysis project Ga0209343, IMG submission 184026) | Groundwater microbial communities from Rifle, Colorado - Rifle CSP2_plank lowO2_0.2 (SPAdes) (version 2) | ecosystem: Environmental > Aquatic > Deep subsurface > Groundwater | place... | reverse complement strand
TGGATCGCTTGTATCAAATTCAGGCGCGTGTTGATCAGATTAAGGAGTATCGGGATTTGAATGAAACGATCCAGGACGCATTGCAAGGATTGGATCGTGTATTGACCGTGACAAAGTATAACTTTAAGCCGGTGTAAGAAGAGATCATAACGACGTAAATATATCTCTGTTAAGTAGATTTATAAGCTCACTGCATCGCCTCGATTATCTTCATAAGGTCTGCTGTAGTATAGATCTTTACGATCTTCTGTTCTCTGAATTTCTTATCATTTGACCAAATCGGAATATTTAACTGAATTGCAAGAGCAAAATATACTCTGTCGTCTTCATCGGATATTAATTTCTCTGCAATCTTCAAGAATGGGCAAAATTCTTCAAACGGAATGAGGGTTATATCATTCTTTAAGGTCTCATAAATTTCTTCAAAGTCTTCTTTTGACCTTCTTGTTTTAGCGAGAATTTCGTCTTTATGCTTGTAAAATTCTTCGAGAAGAAATTCTGGTGCAAAAACTTGCACATGCTCATTGAACAATATCTCTGATGTTGTGCTGTCTTTAATAAGTGCTGCAAAAAGAATGTTTGCGTCGAGTACGAAATCCATAACGTTCACACAAGATTTCTGTATCGCTGTGCAAGTGCTTTATTAACCTTCCTTCCTAAAACCAATGCATCCTCTTCAGTCAGCGTGCTCTGCTTAGTGAACGCTTTAAATTTTTTAAGAAGTTCTATTTTGCTCTTTATTGCCTCTCGCGCTACTGCAGACCAGTTTATCTCTGCGAACGCATCCATATCTTTCTTCAGTTCCTCGGGCACCGATAAGGTTATACTCACCATACTCAAATCAGCCTCCATACATTACGTTTATTATGTTTAATACGTTTAAGTATTTAAATCTTTCTTTTTCTTCCTTTTTTCTTCCCTTTATCTTATTTTTGGAAGCTACATCTGGAAAAACAAAATAAGTTTAATAAAGACTGAAAGCTTTTAAGATCCTATGACCCGAACCTTTCATGTACTCATAGAACAGGATGAAGATGGAGGATACGTTGGGAAAGTTGTTGAGTTGCAGGGATGCCTCAGTCAGGGAGACAGCCTCGATGAACTCATGGCAAATATGAAAGAAGCGATTGAATTGTGTCTCGAGGTCTCTTCTTAAAGGAATACTCAACGAAATAAAAATGACGCGGGAAGAGTTCTTTAATAAATATCAATGATCTTATCATCGCATCAATGTTCTCTTCATGTTTTTGCACCAAAACCAGATTTCTTTCACTAACTTTAAAAAGATCAAATCCTTCATCAATATCCTTCATAAGATATCAAAAAAGTAAAAGAGAGCGAAAAGAGGCACCCTATGTTCTTCAACGAACACGGCATTTATCGATCTGCAATGGATCATAGCTATGTAGACAGTGCTTCCACGAATTTCTTGGCTGGTTATGAAGCAAGTCTTGGCACTCCGGACATCGGCGGTCCTATCGAAGCAGTGCCCAAAGCCCAAATTCTAACAACAGGTCAAATTGGTCAAACGTTAGGAGAAGGACGCGGTTCAGGAACCTTTCTGGACAGCATGAAAGCAGCAATTTACAAAGGTGTCACAAGCGTTGAATTAAGCCTCAGTGCTTCAGGTTCAGAACCCAACATTGGTCCTGATCTGTACTCTCAAGAAAAACGAGAAGAGCTTCGCAGTTTGGCGCGGGCAAACCAAGTCAATATTGTTTCTGTCCACACTCCTGTTCAGATTGTTGCAAACATGTCAGGTTACGCAGGAGAACAGCGTGGTTTTCTCGATGAACAGCGTGAACTTCAAGTAAACGAAGTCAAAAAGGCTATTCAATTTGCTGGAGATACGACAACCAACGGCGGTGCTGTTGTGGTGCACACCGGAGAATTCCAGCGGCCGTTTGTTGAACAGCCATGGGCACAGAATCAATACGGAGAATTCAAGCACTATGAAGAAGAACCGCTCAAGTTTGTGAAGTATCTTGTTGACGAAAGGACGGGACGAATTGTAGGGGATGCACGAAAAAACCAAGTGGTGTTTGAGCCTCTTTACAAAACTGCAGGATCAGAAGGATTAGTTGGACAGCGTGCTCGAGATCCTGTATCAGGCAAAGAGAAAGTTCTTGATGCAGAGGATTGGGTGGACATGCGGGGCAATTATATTGATCCTTTGACTGATACTCGTTTATTCGAGCGTGTTCCTGAATGGAATCAGGATTTTACGCGATTCAAAACCAAACGTATGACCTGGGACGATTTTGTCAAACGTACACAGAAATGGAACAAAGATCATGCACCGGATATTGCACAAAATCCCAAAATCCATAGAAGCCCTGAAGAGATGTTTTTTATTACAATGCGGGAAAACGAAGCGCTTCAATACCGCGGATCTTCTTTGTTTCACGGAAGGTTTTATCACCATGAACGTGATGCCATGAATAAGGCAATAGAAGCATTAAAGACTTGGGAGAAAATTGAACAGGAAACGCCGCCTGAACAACGGTGGAGGTATTTTAGAGACTGGTCTTCACGACATGCACATGAACTTGCTACGTATCGTCTTGTTCCTCAAGAAGGAAAACTCCCCTCAGAAATTCTGAAGCAGTTTATTGAGGACCAGGGGCACAGTCTTCGCTACGCTCACGAAGCCTCAGGTTCAGCAGATGCACGTGCAGACACCCTTCTTGAAGATACGAAACACATGATGTCGGTTGAAAAATACGGAAAAATGAAGAGCACGAATTCCTATGCAGAAGTCGGCATCTATGCGATGGATCTTACACGAGACAAAAAACTCACGCAGCCGATCTTTGTTGCGCCAGAAAACATTTTCCCGGAAATGGGATATGCAAGCCATCCTGAAGAAATGACTCAATTGGTGCTTGATGGACGAAAACTGATGGCAGATCGTCTTGTCAAAGAACGGCATATGTCGCAGGCAGAAGCTGAACAAAAAGCAGCCCAGCACATTAAAACAACACTCGATACCGAACACTTGGGCATGTGGAAGCGCTACTTTCAAAAAAAGCAGGGAGAAACTGACGATCATTTCAACAAACGTTTTAATTCCTGGTATCTTGATCAAGTTAAAAAAATGCATGAAAAAGGAGTGATTGGGCACATCCATATTGCTGATGGCTTTGGATATGGGCACGCCAATCTTCCTGCAGGACAGGGAACCATGCCGATTGTTGATGCAGTTCGCTACCTTAAAACCCATGGCTACAAAGGAGCGTATCTTTCAGAAGGATATGGCGATGCACCGAGAATGATGCGGGATACTTGGAAAGCATTTGGAAGTCCGATCTACAGCCATACAGGACCGTTGGGATCCTCCCGTTGGGGATCGGATGTGCGTTGGTCTGATGTGCAGTTTTCGTATTTTGGAAGAAATGTTCCTCCGCTGTATATTTTTGGTTCGTATTCTCCTTCAACCGAATGGAAGCTGTGGAGCGAAGTGCCGTTTGAGTAACGTATAGTACTAAGATGTAAAAAGAGTGTGGATACAAACAGAGCGAGGTGTCGCATGACCTTTATGTATCCGTTAATCTACGAAGGCGAGCATCTTCAGGAAACCTTTATGTACTTGACCAAGGCGCTGGAAGTTCTTTTTGTTCTTGAAGGAACTAAACCGATTGCACGGATTTCTTTGCACCAAAACGAACTGCAGAAGGTTCTTGCATTCTGCGAACGCCGCCAGCTTAGATGTGCAGTTTCTGATTTCAAAATTATCCATGTTCAGACAGAAGACAAGGGCGTTGCAAACAAGGGTGTCAAGGTCGCTCTGGCATCAAAAATCAAAGGAGATCTTTTTCTCTACCTTGGAAAAGATCAAAAACTTGTCGAGCAGGCAAAACAATCAGAAGCTGAAAACGATCATGAAGCATTGGGCAGACTGCTCGGCTACCCTTCCTGCTGCATCAACTTTTTTAAGAGCGAGTATGAACAAGAAGTTGTCAAAGAAAATGATTACATTGCTCCTGCATTGCGGAACACACGGCAGGAAACTGATCGCATGGGCAGTGCGGTTAGTTTTTACAACAATGTAATCCTCCGATATTTTGATATCGGTGTGTTAAGCCATTATCCCTGCTCGTTTACGTGTTCTGCATCAGTCCAACTTGCAAAAAAGAATCTCGAGCTTGTTGCTCGCTACTCGCCTCAACTTGTCGAAATGATGGTGGCGATGCTGAAATGTCCGGTTGTTTTTACAGAATATGACGGCGCACACATTCTCCAAGGCTGGCGTGAAAATAAAATTACGGGAAAAATTGAATTTGACAACGTTTTGAGCACGGTTCAAAATAATATCTCGTTCCTTTTGTCAGAAATGAGGAGCATTGACAAGCAAAATCCGTACGTGATCTGTTTTCATTAGCCTTTTTCTTCTTTTTGTCTTTCTTCTCGCCGCATTTTTTTGAAAAATAAATTCAAAAAATAAATTCAATAAACAACTTTATAAACTACCGCGCATTCCCCTCAGACAAGAGGTGGTGTGATGGTCGCACACAGCAAGCAACTGAAGGCTGTGAGTGCTGGGAGTAGTACGGGGGGCAGTCAACACGCACAGGTTGAACAACTGCATGTTCCTCTCCAGCTTATTGACAACAATGAAGACCTTCTGCATACCTTTCATCGTCTTGACGATGCCATGGAAGTTCTTTTTGTTCTTGACGGAATCAAGCCGGCTGCTCGACAGATGGTGCATGAACAGGATTTTCACAAAATTGCAGAATTTTGCGAACAGCATCAGTTAAAATATGCAGTTTCTTCATTTAAGATTCTGAAAGACCGGAAATTGATGGTGAAACCGTGGGTGGAAGAACCCGGATACTATTTTGTTTACCTTTCTTTGTCGCAGGATGATGCCAACAAAGCAAAATTTTACGAAGAACTGCGCAATGATGAAAAACTCGGCGAATTTTTAGGATATCCTTCCTGCTGTGTCCGATTCTATAAAGAACACTATGCTACTGCTGCACGGAGAAGGGATGATTATTCGCTGTTGAGCATTGCAAACACTGAACTCAAGGAAGATCCTGAACAAAAAGGAAAAACAACGTTTCCCAGTTTCTTGACCAACAACATGCTTCGGCATTTTGGATTAAGTCTCATCAGTCATTTTCCTTGTTCGTATCATTGTGTCCCTACAGTTTTCCTTGCCAAGCGATGCTTTGAAAGCGTCTCACGGCGCAATCCCCTTCTTGCAACCTACCTGCGTGAAGTTTTGCGCGGTCCTGTTCTCAGCCATGAAGAAACCGGAATTCATGCGCTCAAGGGCTATCGTATTGAACCGGATATTTTGGGAAGCAATCATATCAGCTATAACCAGGTTTGGTTGACTGCTCCGAATGAACTCCATGACAAGCTTGCAATTTCAAATAAGATTGAAATGGTTGGCAAGCATCATGTCCGCATCTTTAACAATCATCATCTTGTGGAAGAACTGAAAGGTGATGATGTGGGAATGATCATTTTTGAATAGTGATAAATCGATACTATTGAAGGATCAGAAACCATATAAAAGCGCGCTTCTTTCTGGGTTGCATGGCCATCATTGATGCAGAAGAACGAAAAAAGATTGTAGAAACGATCAAAGAAGAGTACAAGAAACAGGAAGCACGCTATCTGCGCGACAAAACCTATCTCCGACATACCTTGGGCGGGTATTTTGCCGGCTCTGCTGTTGATGACCTCTTTCATTTGTTTTCACTTCTGGGGTTGTCGCGGTGCAGGAACTTTATTGATTTAGGAAGCGGTGACGGAAGAGCGGTGTTTGTTGCAGGATTGTTTACACAAGCTTCTGGAATCGAACTTGATCCTGATCTGTTTTCCATCTCGAAAATGATGCAGGAACGCATTTCCGTACCGGTGCTCTTTACACAAGCAGACTTCCTTGATGCTGATCTCTCACAGAGCGATGTGATTTTTATCAATCCGGATACGCACTTCTATGTACTGGAGAAGAAGTTAGACCGCGAGATGCAACCCGGAAGCATGCTGATTGTCTACAACGCTGTTTATAAACCTCTCAACATGCGCCTCCTGAAGGAGATTCAACTGAAGGGGAGCAAGGCATTGGTGTATAAGAAATAATGACTTTTTCAGATTACTGTGCGAGATCTATAAACTCTTCTTTCTTGAGGCCTGCTTGTCGTATAATCTCTAATAACGTTCCTTTGTCCACCTCTTTATGCAGGGGAACAACCGTTGATCTCTTTCCATCTGCTGTTTCTTTAACGAGAATAACATGACTTCCTTTTTGCCTTACAGTCTGGAACCCCACTTTAGAAAGCATTTTTATAACTTCTTTACCCGACAATCTGGGAAGTTTTTTCAAATGTCGGTACCTCTATGCTGGTGATGAGTGCTTGTTCATTACTGACACCTTCAGGCATTCCCATCACTTCAATATGCAATGCAACCGCCTCTTTTAAGTTAGAAACCGCTTCTTCAATACTTTTTCCTTGGCTGACGACATCAACCTCAGGGCATAGCGCAACATATTGTTTTTCTCCTTTTTTGACAATAGCTGTGAGTTTCATATTCCTGTATGGGGCTCTTAAGTTTATATATTTATCGCATTATCGAGGCTAAAATTTGAGTTTCTTGGTATTCCTGCTAATGATAAGGTGGTATACGAATCTTTAGATAATTCACACGACATCTTCACTATAGACCTTAATAATAGTGACGTGGTCCAATTAACTAATACTAATGTGGACAACAAAGATCCAACGTGGTCTCCTGATGGCACTAAAATTGCTTTTGTCAAAGGAAACGAGGATGATATCTATGTCATGGGCGCAGAAGACGGAGAGCAGGGAGGACTTCAGAGACTTACATTCAATGGCGATCATGATCGCGCGCCATCCTGGTCATAAACCCTTCACCCCCTCTCCCCAATTTCCTCATCATCTCCAAATCTTCTCTTTTTTACTCTTTTTCTAATATTCTTATCCACTTTTAATGACTTTTAATGTCCTCACTTCATCTCCCCAAATTCCCCAATAATCCCGTCTTCTGTCGCCACAATACCTCATCAAAAATACACCAACAAAGTAACAACATTCGTGTCGTTAAAATACCGAATCCTAGAATACCAAACACTCTAGAGCTGTCGACATCATTCCTGTCGACTTCCTCAAACTAAACGTAACTAAAAATAAACGCAACTAAAAACGCCTAAAAGCTTCAAGCGTTTATAGAAACTTTTTGGTCACTTTCTTCGGGTTGGTCAACTTCGTTATTTCGCTGTTGTGCCTCAGCAATCTTCTCGTTTTTGACTAAGCGTTGTAATTCGCTTATATATCGCTTTGTCAATTCAATGTGCTCTTGAAGCACGGTTGTACTCCGTTCAAAGGTCTGCTCAAGCGTGTTGCCATTGAGCTTATACCCGACGACAACTTTGCTGTCAGCAATATACGTTGTCTTCGTAATGACCTTCAACGCTGTCCAGCGATGCAGGTAATCATACATCGTTTGTCGAGTGATTCCTGCATAGTATCCCATCTCTTCTACCGTCATCACTGCAAGATGCGGTTGTTTCATGCGGTAGCTTGCTTTTGCTCGTTCGTAGAGCTCCAGCAGAACGCGGTGCATTTTTTCGGTTGCACCTTTTTTTCTTGGCATTAAGCCCATACGGGCCAGAATAACCATTGCTAACTCTTCACTCGTGGGGTTCATACTTGATTCATGGTTTTGGAGAACGATCTTGTGTTGTTTGAATGTCCTCACCTCCGTGTTGTGCTGAATATTTATCCCTATATAATGTTATTGAAAATTTGCGCAGGGTTGAAAATCTCGCACTTCAGTGCGCAAATTTTCGATTCCAAAAATGTTCCCAGTAAAGTGCGAGCCCGTTAAAACCCCGTGCTAAAGCGCGGGGTTAGGGCGAGCATATCAATCGTTTGGGCACATTTTTGTTATTTAAACCTTTCCTCAAATCTCGACATGTGTCGTCAAAAAGCCAAAATGTTTTGAGCGAAGAGAGAAGGTTTTAGCACTACAATATTGCTAGGATATTTTGAGCAAAAATAAAAGATTTTTGTTTTGTTTTTGTTGTATTTCTGGAGTCTTGTAAACCAGCACAACATTTAAAAATCAGAGCTGACAAACTAAGGCTATCAATCTGAGGTGATCTTATTATGGCAGCACGAAAAGCACGAATAGCTGGTTCTTATAAAGAAGCATCCTCGACAGGGAGAGCTCAAAGACGTCTTGATGCCAGAGCTACAGACTTAGGGGATACTTTACGCGCACGAAAGGAATTGACTCCTGCAATGCGTATGGCAGGTCGTACCAAAGAACAAGGCGCTAAGAAACGGAATGTCACTCAATGGCGTTAATATAACTGATTTTGAGGTGTAATCTTATGGCAAAACAACGCGTTATCGGTAAAATACGACATGGCGGTCAGTCACGTACAGCTGAACGTCACGGAGCAATCAGAAAAGCAAAGGGCCTTTCTCCTGAAGTTCCTGCTGATGCAGTTCAAAGGATTGATTTCAAGAAACGTTCAAGTAAGCGCAATGTAACCGCTTAATTTTTTGTTTTTATTCTTTTTCTCATCCTTTTCCGCCATTATTCTTTTCTCTTTGCTTAAAACTTCTTAGCAGACTGCATTACAGCCCTGTTCTTTCATTCTTTTTCAAACTGAAGGATAAACCATGGCTGAAACAAGCTCTTTTTTGTCTCATGTTTTGAGTTTCTCAAAAATTCGGAATCATTCCGAATTTTGGTTTTTTCAAAAACCAAGAGATTCGTGCATGATCTCCAAACGTTTCTTTCCTGTATACAAAAATCGCCCAAAAGAAGACATCATCCCGACTTTTTCGCAAAAAGGAGTTTGAGGGGTCTTTACTGGAGAAGCTCCCTTCGAGAGTGGAAAGAGGGGCAAAGACGCAGAAAAGAGGGGGTTTGGGGTGGTTGTAGGGAATGATACCTGAAAGGGATACTGGTGGAGAAAAATGTGCTCTCTACTCCATCAATCCAACGCTCTGTTTTTCTTCGTTTCTAAGGCGTTCGAATATCTGGTATGCTTGCGGATGATCCTTGGCGAGTACCTCTTCTATTTTTATTCCGATGGGATCATCAAGGCCATACGTCCAAGACGTAAGAGCGGGGTAAAACTCGAGAACGGAATTTGTCCCTGCTTTCTTCGTTTTTTGAAAAAATATCGGCGGAATGATGTTTCGCTCATGCAGAACTTCGTGAAGAAGACAAAGCAAGTATTGAAGCATACCTCTCCGGTCTGGGAGAGCGGGAGTTCAGAACACCGCTTGGAAGAGTTGCTTATCAAACTGCCCGTGGTGGATTTAATGAAATTGCTTCTTTTAGGGTAGAAGATGAGAGGTTTGGAAGAAATGAATTTTTAGATGGTGTTGGTGTTGGCGACGCTACTGGAGACGGCCTTTCTGATGTGGCAGTAAGCTATGGCGGCAATACTGGGCGTGTCGCTGTTTTTGCACAACTTGGTGACGGGACTCTCGCGGTTGACCCGATTGCTTATCGAGTGACTGATATTCCAAATGCTGTTGAGCTTGGGGATGTAAACGGTGATGGCAAGGATGATGTGCTTGTTCAGCATGACAGTTTTATGACACTATCAGTTCTGACACAGAATGAACACGGTCTGCTCAACGAAGCGCAAAGATATGATTTTCCTTGGGGTCAGCACCTTAACGAACACGCCATGTCGCTCGGCGATTTGAATAGTGATGGCTGTACTGATGTTGCTATTGCAAACCATGCCGGGAATGATGAAGGATTAGTCGTCTTTTATCATGTTTAAACTAGTTTTTTTAAAATAGAAAATGTTGCATATGTACCTTTCTCTCACTTTTAAGCTTTGTCAGGCTTACATGTTCCTTTTGCACAGGTAAAGGTTAGGTCAAGCTTCTTTTCTTTATTCTGCAAGCGGAGAGCAAATCCTTTGGCAACATCGGCACCTTCAAGAGGTATATCAACCAGAACCTCTTCAACATCCTCAAGTTCAAATGTGCCAACTTCACCCCTTTCTACTAAACTCTCAGTGATTATTGGTTGTTGCAGTGCAATCCCTTTGGTGAGTGTCACTCTCTTTGAGGTGATAATTGCAGCGCTGTCAGAGAACTGGTTGTCCTCGAAATAGGATATATACGGATACCTCTGTTCAATGCGATAGTAAGGGATTGTGTATCCTTGTGTTCCTTTAACAACAGCAAAATGCAGGACTTCTTTTGTCCAGCCAGATTCCCGTGCATTCGCCGGCTGATCAGTTTGTTGCTTATCACTTGTCATCTCTTGTGGTGAGCTTTGCTTCGTCATCTTGATTGTCTCTGATGCCTTTGGTCTTTTTCGCACACTCTTCACCAAGCTACCGCTAAACTTTGCAGCGTGTTCTCTATACGACCCGCCAGGGGCCTCCATAATTTTCTCCATACATTGTGCATCTACGTTCCCTGTCTCTTCAAGGATGCGGTAACATAACTGTCTCTCATTTACTAGTCCAAAAAACCACTCTTTTCCTTCATGTCTGTCAAGATGTCGCATTATCGAATTGGAGGTTGGGCGAACTGTTTCCGGAACCGTTCTACAACCCCCTGCGTTAGGGATCTCTTCAAGAACAGAATCCTCTGGCTTATCATACAGACCGACAAGCACATCACCTTCTCCTCTCCCTATGAGATCCCCCCACCATGCCACTGCAAGTTTTTTGTTATCTGCACAGTTAGGGAATCTAGCTGTCTTTTTGTTTAGTTCATTCTCATCATACTCATCTGCAAGAAATCCAAACGCATGTCCCATTTCATGAGTGAGTACCGCGGGGCTCTTGAATGACTTCGTTCCCCGCGCGATAACTATTTCATGAGTACCCATATCAGTCTGGGCTTTCGGAGAATTTATAAAACAAAGCGTCGTTGTAACCTTACTATTGAGAGGGCAAAAATGTTCCTCATCTTTTGAGGCTTTTGTTACGCACCGAAAATAATTCTGGTCATTAAACGACATTTCTATCATTTCTTCATCACTATGATAAGGGTTAAATGAGGCGAACCAGAGATTGAAACGATTCCTATTGTCAGAGAATGGTTTCTTGGTAAAAAGTCCATTCTGCGGAAATGCGGGGTGCTGGAAGAAGTTGAGCATCTTGAGCACCATAAACCTTTGCTCTCTGAGGGAAAGATCATCAGGAGTTCTTGTCATAACAAAGACGAGGTTAATTCTTTTTTTGATTCTTCTGTCCGCGATATTAAAGCCCGGAACGAGTTCTTCAAGACCTTCACAGCTATCAGGTAGGATTGGTGAAGGCTTGTTCTCAGTACAAATACCCCCTTCACATTGTAAGCCCTGTTGGCAACTGCTTGTTGAGGTACAATAATCAAATAATTTTGAGGTATCACACATCCTTGTTCTGCCTATTCCTTCGATGCACCTTCCTGATTCACACTGCTCATCGCGTTTGCATGGCTCTGTTGGCTTCTTAAGCATATTTGCGCATCGTCCATAAAATGTTGAACTACCAGGCATATTAGTCTGTCCATGATATCCTAAATAAGTGGTCCAAACAGGAAGACAGATTCCTGATCGGCATTGAAAGTCCTTGTTACAGATATCATTAGGATCAAGAATCCCCTTCTCAGAGGGAAATGAACATTTATCCCACACACAACCCGGACCCACTAACTGGCACCTTTCGCAAGGATACCTTCTTGAGCAATCAGTTAATCTACAACTTGTGTAAAAACCCGACTTACATATTCCTTCCTGACAAAGGACATAGGGTGCAACGTAATTTCCCTCACAATCCCGATCAGTCACGCATTGGTTCCCTATTGTATTAGGCATAATCAGTCCTGTTTCATAAGGTATACATGCCCCTTCCTGACAGATGAGGTTACTGGGGGGGCCTTGAGACTGAGGCTCCCTACAATCCTGATCAGTCATACATTGTCCTGCACCAGGTATAACTCTCCTTGGGTTTGACGGCCATTCACTACACACACCATCTTGACACGCCAACCCGAAAAGGCATTGGCTGTCCATCTCACATGCCGCGCCTGCGGGCAAGAGAGGCACATGTTCACATTTATTTGTATCAGGATTACAGATCATTCTGCCTTGACAATCAGTATCTGTTACGCATGAGCCATCACTCCCATAGCGAACGCATAGATGTTCTCCCCCGCACATAGAACTTACAGGACATTCAGCATCACTGAGGCAACTATCTACCTCCCCAACATGAGGCGGAGCCGGTCGTTCCGGTATTGCTTCACAACCACCTGCCTCATTACAAAAATATCCTTCTGGGCATTGACCGTCCCGTTCACAAGTCACACAACGCCCACCATCACATAGGGGGTACTCTAATTTACAATCATTTTCAGTCAGGCATGCACCGCAAATCCCCCTAAAACAGTTGAAATCAAGATCGCAATCACTGTCTGCTCTGCATTGCTGTAATTCACGTTCTGCCATGCCAGTGACTTGTAAGCTATCAACTTTTATATTCTGATTAATAAGACTTACAACAAATAAGATTGCCATAATAATAATAAAGTAGGTGGCTCTTTTTTTCATAAATGAAATAAATGGAACTGTTTTTATAAATTTTTTCTGTTTTTCTGCTGTGTTGTCATATCCTTCACTTTTTCCCGTCTTTTTATTCTATTTTGCCAGAATCTCGTAACGATGCGCTCACTTTCCTACGCTTCTTTCGTCATTTTCCCAAAATTTTTTTTCAAATCAGTTTGAGGGGTCTTTACTGGAGAAGCCCCTGGACATGATAAAACTGACCAGAAAAGCAGAGATGACGATAAGTTGACTTAATCTAAACATAGATACACTTAAATATCTAAACATACATACACTTAGATATGGTGACCAAAACCATTACCATTACAGAAGATGCCTATAGAATTTTGAAATCTTGGAAGCAAGGAAGCGAAAGCTTTAGTGAGACCATACGTCGTAAAGGGAAACGGAGACCCCTGAGCGACTTTTACGGAATCCTGAGCAAAGAAAGCGGAGAACGGTTTGAACGGGCGATTATGGATATGCGCGAAAAACGGAATATACTCCACCAAGAAAAGCGAGTCAAACTTAAACAAGCCATAAAAGAGCATTATCATGACCTGTCTTGAAACGAGTTTTCTTATTGACCTTTTTCGCGGTAAGGAAAAAGTAAATAAGCTTATGGATGAACTCAACAAACACGAAGAGCAACTTACGGTTGCAGCTCCCACTATTATGGAATTGTGGTCAGGTGCACTGCTCGCAATTCATTCTGAACGTGAAAAGGCAAAAATCAATGAACTTCTTCAATTTACAGATGTTCTTACTCTCGATGAAAAAAGTGCAAAAATAGCTGCAGAAATTGAGTATGATTTAGAACAAAAAGGGCAGATCATTCAACTTGAAGATATTCAGATTGCAGCGATCGCCAAAGCACATGGCGAACAATTAATTACTCGCGACGAACATTTTGCAAGAATTCCCGGGTTGCGGGTGTTGAAGTATTAACGTACTATTCAAATATTAACTATCATCCTTTTCTCTTCTGATCTCTGACAACTATTACAATTCGTCTCTGGACAGGATGAGGGGGTTACCTGATGTTTTGCACCCCATGTTTTCATTGCAACAACAAGACCATTCAATTCACCGCCTTTCTCAGTCAAGAGATATTCCACTTTCAAAGGATGTTGTTGAAGAACGGTTCTCTGGAGTAATCCTTCATGTTCCATTTGCCGAAGCCGTATTGAAAGAATCTTATTCGTTGGTTTTTTCACTGCTTTTTTCAATTGATTAAAACTGGATTGGGGGTGGTGGTAGAGCTCCTGCAGGATCAAGAAGGTCCATTTCTTTCCCAATAAGGTATTGACTTCATGCAATCCGCATCCCATGTGTATCAGAAATGATACCTTAATTTTAAATATTGTGAAGTTTATAGCCTCTCAGACCACATAAAAGACTGTATTCGGAGGTGTGAGATGGACAATTCCAAAAAAGTCGAATGGATTCTTCGCATCGGCATTGCCGGTGAATTTCTCGGCCATGGCGTTTTTGCCTTGCAAGTCAAGCAGAGTTGGCTGAGTTATTTTAGTGTGGTGGGCATCTCGCCTGAAACTGGTGCAGTGCTTCTCCCACTCATTGGTATTGCTGATCTTGCCGTAGCCTTCTTGATGCTGGTGAAACCTTTGAGAGCTGTGCTGGTTTGGGCAACGTTTTGGGGCTTTTTGACTGCACTCATACGACCTTTAAACGGTGAACCGATCTGGGACTTTGTCGAGCGCTGGGCAAACTGGGCTGCACCGCTGGCGTTGCTGTATTTGAGAGGCATTCCAACACGTGTGAAACAGTGGTTTGAGTGAGTCTTCGTTTGAGTAAGCCTTTGTGCTATCCCATTTTTAGTTAACATTGTAGATCCTGCCTTTGGCGAGGTCTATGTACAAACTGAGTTTTGAGAAGCGGATTTGGATTGTGAAGCAAGTTCCGAATGGTATGCCCATCAATAAAGTGGCTCTGGCGCAGAAAGTAAGCCGGATTACTGTTTATAAGATTATGGAAGTCCATAAAGAGTATAGTTTGGATGGTCTGAAAGATCATAAAACTGGCCGTTCAGAGACGGTGTTGAACCAATGCTGGAATCATCATTCTTGATTTGCGTCAACGTTTTGGTTATGGCGTATGCTGTATTGAGCATCTGCTCAAACTCAAGGGTTTTTCTATTAATCATAGGCAAATAGAAAAATTGCTTGTCAGGAATGGTCTTGTCATTCCTAACGTTAAGAAACAAAAGCTATAATGACTGATCATGGAAGCACCTATTATGCCAATCACCCAAACGCGATCCAAGAAAACA
>Ga0209343_10005828_pt1 | contig 14851 bp, 11 predicted proteins | sample RifCSPlowO2_02_FD_184026 | JGI IMG/M metagenome (GOLD analysis project Ga0209343, IMG submission 184026) | Groundwater microbial communities from Rifle, Colorado - Rifle CSP2_plank lowO2_0.2 (SPAdes) (version 2) | ecosystem: Environmental > Aquatic > Deep subsurface > Groundwater | place... | reverse complement strand
CCTGAAAGAGTTGCTGCATGAGTCGGGTGACGGACTGAACCGGGTGCGCCAAATCGTTCAAGACTTGAAGGATTTCTCCCATGTGGACACGGGCCAATGGATGGCCGTCAACCTCAACGCCTGCATCAAAAGCACGCTCAATGTAGTCTGGAACGAAATCAAGTTCAAAGCCAAAGTGGAATTTGAGTGGGGTGATCTGCCCGAGGTCCTGTGCAATGCCCCGCAAATCAACCAGGTGGTTTTGAATTTGCTGGTCAACGCGGGCCACGCCATCGAAACCCAAGGCCTCATCACGATCCGCACCGGCCACGACGAAACCATGGCGTGGTTTGAAATAGAAGACACGGGTTGCGGCATGAGTGAATCCGTGCAAAAGCGCATTTTTGAACCTTTTTTCACCACCAAACCCGTTGGCCAGGGTACTGGCCTGGGCCTCTCGGTGTCTTACGGCATCATCAGCAAACACGGCGGACGCATCGAGGTGTTCAGCACGCCCGGTGTAGGCACCCGCTTTCGGGTCTGGCTGCCCATCCAAGGTACCCCCGATACGCAGACAGCGTTACCCCAGGACCAGTGACCGAGAACATTGCAAAAATTCCTGTGTGCACTTGCGGTGCGCAAACTTTGTATCCGTATTTGAAAACGCTAAGATGTTTTCCAAACACAGAGGGCGACGCATGAAAGTTAAATTTTGGGGAGTACGGGGTTCCATTGCATCCCCGGGACCGAATACGGTGCGTTATGGTGGCAACACCACCTGCATTGAGATTCGCACCGACAACAACGAGTTGCTCATCATTGACGCCGGTACCGGCATTTTCCCCCTGTCCCAAACCCTGTTGGCCGAATTACCGCTGACCGCCAATGTGCTCCTGACCCATTCACACTGGGACCACATTCAGGGCTTGCCATTTTTTATTCCCAACTTCATACCAGGCAATCTCCTGCGGCTGCATGGCGGGTTTGACCCGGTAACGGGAAAAGGCGTGGAGCAAGTGATGTCTGTGCAACTGCAATACAGCTACTTCCCCGTGCGTGAAGCCGAGATGAAGGCACGCATTGAGTATGTCACGCTGGCACCAGAGCAAAGCATTCAGATCGGCTCTGCCACAGTGACACCTTACCTGATGAACCATCCGGTCATCGATTTTGGCTACCGGATTGAAGCCAACGGAAAATCCGTATTTTTTACCGGTGACCATGAACCCCCCCTGAACATTTATGAGCCCGGTGAAGATGGCTATGCCGAATACCAAACCTTCGTCGATGAAAAGGCCAGCGGCATCTTGCAAGCCATGCGCGGCGTGGACGTGCTGATCGCAGACTGCTCCTACACCGAGCAGGAATACGCCACAAAAAAGGGCTGGGGCCACGGCACCTTCAACTCCTGTATCCAGTACGCCCAGGATGCCGGTGCCAAAGTGCTTTTTTGCACGCACCATGAACCAACCCGCAACGACGACGCGCTGGAAGCCGCGTTCCAACAGGCCTTGGTCGCCAACCCACCCCCAGCCGGTGGCCCCCACTACCGATTGGCCCGCGAAGGCGAAACCTACGAGTTTTAGCCCCCCTATGCGTCCCGTTGACTTATCTGTGCGCCAGGCTTTGTACGGCATCGCCGCGACGCGCTGCATCGAACAGGCGGCGCAAGCGATCTTGCCCCCCCATACCCTGATGCAGCGTGCCGGACTGGCCGTGGCGCAGCTGGCCCTCGCCGTCGCCCCCCATGCCCGAAGTATCTGGATTGCCTGTGGACCGGGCAACAACGGCGGTGACGGACTGGAAGCGGCGCTACACCTGCAGCGCTGGGGCAAAGCGCCGGTGGTGACCTGGCTGGGCAGTCCTGACAACACACCGCCCGACGCCGCAGCCTCATACCAGCGTGCGGTGGATGCTGGGGTATGTTTCGCCGAAATGCCCCCCCATAGCTGCGATTTATGTATTGACGCCCTCCTCGGTGTGGGCGCCCATTCCCGCGCACCCGAAGGCCGCATGGCCGCATGGATCACCCTGCTCAATGCGGGGCTGGCGCCCGTACTGGCCATCGATCTGCCGACCGGCTTGCACGCGGACACGGGTCACCCGGCACTGCACAGCGTGAAAGCCAGCCACACCCTGAGCCTGCTCACCCTGAAACCCGGACTGTTCACCGCCCACGGGCGGGATGTGGCAGGCCAAGTGTGGTTCCATGACCTGGATACCACCCGTGGCGCAGGCGCCTACCAGCCGACCGCCGGACCAAGCGCTTGGCTGGCGGGTTTGCCCCCCATGCAGCCACGCCCCCATGCATCCCACAAAGGAAGTTTTGGTGATGTTGCCGTGGTCGGCGGCGCGCCGGGAATGACAGGAGCCGCCCTGCTGGCCGCGTCCGCCGCGCTGCACGCGGGCGCCGGCCGCGTCTTTGTGGGCTTGCTCGATGGAGGCTCCCTGAGCGTAGACCCCCAGCAGCCTGAGCTGATGTTCAGAGCGGTTCAAAGTTTGGATTTTTCCGCCATGGCGGTGGTCTGCGGCTGTGGTGGCGGCGATGTGATCAGCGCGTATTTGCCTGCGATTTTGTCGGCATCAGCCCGGGTCGTCATGGACGCCGACGCCCTCAACGCCCTCGCAAACAACACCCCGCTCCAAGTCTTGCTCACAGCCCGTTGCCAACGCCATGCGGACACTGTGCTGACCCCCCATCCGCTGGAAGCGGCACGGCTGTTAGGCGTCACCGCTGCACAGGTACAACAAGATCGCCTTGCTGCCGCCCAGGCACTGGCCAGCCGTTTTGCCTGCACCGTGGTGCTCAAAGGCTCTGGCACCATCATCGCGGCACCGGGGCAAACGCCAGTGATCAACCCGACTGGAGACGCCCGATTGGCCACGGCTGGCACCGGCGACGTGCTGGCGGGCATGGTGGGTGCACACTTGGCGGGCGGACTGGACGCTTTTGATGCGGCCTGCCAGGCGGTCTATCGCCATGGAATGGGTGCAGATCGGTGGCCCGCTGGGCCAACACTGGTAGCGGGCGCACTGGCACGCCATATACAGCCCAATTGATGCGTTGCTAAGGTTTTACGCGCCCTGGTAAAGCCAGGGCACATCCAATATCCGCTGGCCCAGCACCCGCAAAGCCATGTCGCGCCCCAGGCGGACAAGCCCTTTGGCATGGAAGATTTCGCCATTGCGAATGGACCGTGCCTGTACCCGCGCATTGCGCTGCCAACGCCTGGCGGCGTAGCTCCGCAGGGCCATGGGAACGGGTACATCAGGCACCGACAAGGCTTGGGCCAACTCCGCCGCATCTTCTATGGCCATTCCTGCACCCTGTGCCAAATAGGGCCGCATGGGGTGCGCCGCGTCGCCCAACAAGGCAATACGGCCATTGGCATGCTCGGCGGCACTGCGCATGGGTGGGCGGTCGCACAGTGCCCACAGGCGCCAGTCAGGAATGGCGTGCACCAGGTCCAACAAGGGTCCACTTGCGCCCGCCAAAAGAATCCGCAAATCGGCGGCATTGCCGCTGTGGTCCCAATTGGTCAGATCATCCGGCACTTCGCCATGCACAATGGCCACCACATTGAGCCAGTCACCACCACGCACCGGGTATTGCACCACGTGGAAATCGGGCCCCATCCACGCTCGCACCACCTGGCTACGCAAGGGCGATGGCAGGTCGCGTTGCGCCAGCATGGCGCGGTACGCCAGATGACCGGTCACGCGGGGGCCACCACCGTGCAACACCTGTGCGCGAACACGGCTCCAAAGACCATCGGCCCCCACCAGCGCGTCGGCGCGCAACACATCGTCTGCCGAAGACGGGCGCGCTATTTGCACCTGCACCGCGTGTTCGTCCTGGGTCACAGCCGTCACATCTGTACCCAGCATCAAGTGCGCCAGTCCGCCTTGGCACACCGCGGTTAACAACAGGTGGTGCAGGTCCGTTCGGGCAATAGTGGCATAGGCCGCGCCGTAACGCTGAGCCATCTGTGCCCCCAGTGGCAAGGTCCCCAGCAGCTTGGAACTCAGGGCATTGCGCACTTCCAGTTGTGAGGGAAAGGCAGCCACCGCTTTGAGCTGTGCTGCCTGACCCCAGCTTTCCAAAACCCGAACCACATTGGGTCCAAGTTGAACGCCCGCACCCACCTCCGAAAACACCGGACTTTGCTCCAGAAGATGCACCGGGATACCGCGCTGCGTGCAGGCCAGCGCCGCCGCCAGACCACCAATGCCGCCCCCCACAATCAAAAGATTTTTTACCATGGGCCACATTGTCCCCGCAAAGTGAACGTCAAAATTCGATGGCTAGCGTTCTCATATGAAACCACCCGCACGCAAAGCGTCCAGCGCCGCACGGGCCTCGGGTGCAGGGCTGCGCATCAGAAACAAGACCATGGCATACCGCGATGCAAATGCCTGCGGTTCTCTGGACTTCAGCAAGGCTGCATAATCCGCGCCAAATTCCCAGCGCCCCCAATTGCCAAGATCCGAGGCCACGAAACCGGCCCGTGCCTTGTTGTGGCGAACCAAAACCGCATACGCCTGAACCACACGATCTTTGCGCACACGCACGCCGTCGTTGCCATGCACGCCCAGGGCCAATATGGCGGCCTGTATCTCCAACTCACTACGGGCATTGTCGGCCAGGTAATGCTGCTCCATCCACCCCACCCCGTCAGCCCCTCGCAACTCCAGATACGCTGCAAACAACCCCGACAGTTCGGCCGCGGTCTGCGATTGCGATCCCGCAAGAATCCTTGACTCCAATGCTTCGGCAGTGCCTTGGCCACCCGCTATTCCCAGCAGCAACGCGTACAAGGGGTGTCGCGCCGCCAGGGAAGGAGTGTCCAGCCAACGCAGCAAATTGCGTGCATCCAGGCTGGGTTTGAGCGGGCGCATGGCCGTATAAGGTGCGAGCGAAATTTCCTCGTAGGCGGTTTGCGCCACCAGCGGCTCCGCGCTCTCCAGATCGGCGACCAGAAATGACAGGCGCGGCAACCAAGCAGCGGGCGATGCGCTGGAATTCAGCGCAGATGCCGGCCCCAAAGCCAGCAGGCGCTTTACCCAAGCGGTGCGTTCTTTCTTCAAAGTCCCCACGGTGCGCCAAGTCTGCGAGCCCGCGCTGTAAAGCAAGAGTTCACGCCCCTTGGACGGGGCAGCTTGTGGCGCGGCAGTGGTTTCATGCAACTGGATTGCCCCCTTGGGAAGTTCTCCTTTGATAGCCTCCTCAGCACGGTAACCATTCCCATCCGGTGAGGCCGCGGCAAGTACCACAACGTCGGCCGCAAACAGGCGTTGGGTCAAGGTGTTTTCCAGATCCGAAGGTGCGCATATGGCACACGCGGCCCCATGCGTGGCCCACCCCAAACAAGCCACCAGCACCAGCCACCGCAGCATTTTTTTCATATCAAAACATCCTTGCCATCTTCTTAGGCCTGTGCCATGTCACCCCAGCGGTATCCACCGCCGCAGTAGCCTCCGGCAATTTTAGGGTGCCTGGGCCTGAACGCTCGCCACGGCAGGATCGTCGCATAATCTCTCTACTTTCAGCCGACCATCGCACTGTCGCTTGCGACTTGGAATTCATCGATGGGTCACTTCTCAAAAAACACTGGAGACAACTGCGTGAAGCGTTTTTCATCTGCCCTGACATTGGCCCTTGTTTTTGCCGTACCCCAAGTTTTTGCCTGGAGCAACCACAGCTTTGCGACCTACCGGGCCCTGGAACAAATGCCCGAACTGGCCAACGCAGCACCGGTCACGGTGGAACCGCTGGAGGCATTTTTGAAAGCAGAAGAAAAAACAGTGGAAGCCCTTTTGGCCAGCCAAGAAGCGTGGGCAGCGGCCAATCTGGAAAAATTTCCCGCACGTCCTGCCGCTTTGGCTTTTGTTGCGAACGCGGATCGCCCCGACGATGCGCGGCGCCTCGCCTTCCTGATGGCCTTGCGCGTGGCGCCCAACAGCAAGTTTGCATTGTTCATTCAGCCTGACCCGCAACTCCAGAGCATCGCCGGAACCCGCATAGCGTACTCAGCCGTCAACACCCTGCCCGAACCACAAAACTCAGGCTACAAATTCATCGGGCTCAAACCCGGCGACCAAATTGCACCACTGGCGGTGGTTGCAAGCGCCTCCGATGAACCCGACTATGGTCTGGATATCAACCTGTGGGACGACAGCCCCTCGGACTGGGGCAAGGTGTACGGTTTTGGCCCGCTGCCATTTGGCAATCCTGCGCTCAACTACTCGACCCAGGCTCCATTTCACATGGGTTTTTACCATGAAGACCGCATTCTTTATGCGGCTGCGCCCTTCATCCAGCGAACGTTCCCTTTGCTGCGCTCTTACCAATATGGATCGCTGGCAGCACTGGCATTTCGCACCGGCCACGCCTACTGGGGCTGGCGCTTCGCGGGTCTTTCATTGCATTACCTGCAAGACCTCACCCAGCCCTACCACGCCAGCCTGGCACCCGGTAACTCCACCCTCCAGCTATTGGGCGCCAATGTGCTGGCCATGGTGGGTATGAGTGGAAAGAAAGATGACATGGTGGTGCTGCTCTCCAACCGCCATTTGGCGGTAGAAAAGTACCAAAAAGAGCTGCTACAAAACGCAGCAAACAACAAGCAGGACACCGCCATTGAAAAGGCTTTGCGCAATGCCGACAAAGACAACAGCTACCCTGATTGGAGTGACCGCTACGTGCGCGACGTGGTCAGTGCGCAGTCGGCGGCCTATGCCCCCCGCTTGGCACAAACTCTGGTAGCCACCGTACCCGAGCTGTTTGTTTCTGACCCTTCATTTGACTTTGGTGTCAAAGAAGCGGGCATCAGTATGGTCAATGAATTGGCCAAGCGTGATGCAGCCGGCCGAGCCCGGCTCGACAGTGCCGTAGCGGAATTGCTGGGCAACTTTGGCGCGCACTCCCGTAACGCGGTAAGAAGCATCTTGAAAGCCAGCAATCAGCAATAGAACGACAAAACTGTTATATTGCACTGCAACATTTTTTTCAAAAGCGAGGCTTCCATGCTTTACCAACTCTACGAAACTCAGCGCTCCCTCATGGAGCCGTTCACCGATTTGGCCCAGGCTGCGGCCAAGGCGTATGGCAACCCCCTGTCCATTGCGGGAAAAAACCCGTTCGCCCAACGGATTTCCGCAGGCTACGACCTGATGCACCGATTGGGGAAGGACTATGAAAAGCCAGAGTTTGGCCTGCGCACCATTGATGTGGATGGTGTGAACGTCGCCATTCACGAGCGGGTTGAAATCAGCAAGCCGTTTTGCGAACTGTTGCGCTTCAAGCGCTTTACCGACGATACCGTCACGCTGGGAAAAATCAAAAACCAGCCTGCAGTGCTCATTGTGGCCCCCCTCTCAGGCCACTACGCCACGCTTTTGCGCGACACGGTCAAGACCATGCTCAAGGACCACAAGGTCTACATCACGGACTGGAAGAATGCACGGCTGGTTCCGCTGTCTGAGGGTGAGTTCCACTTGGACGACTACGTCAACTACGTACAGGAGTTCATCCGCCACGTTCAGGGAAAATACGGCAACTGCCACGTGATGAGCGTTTGCCAGCCTACGGTTCCGGTGCTGGCGGCGGTGTCCCTCATGGCCAGCCGGGGTGAAACCACCCCCCTGTCCATGACCATGATGGGTGGCCCCATTGACGCCCGCAAGTCACCCACGGCCGTGAACAATCTGGCCATGAACAAGAGCCATAGCTGGTTTGAAAACAACGTCATTTACCGCGTGCCCAGCAGTTTTGCGGGGGCTGGACGCCGTGTTTACCCCGGATTTTTGCAGCACACCGGGTTTGTTGCCATGAACCCCAGCAACCACGCGAAAAGCCATTACGACTATTTCAAAGACCTGATCAAGGGGGACGACGCCAGCACCGAAGCCCACCGCAAGTTCTACGATGAATACAACGCCGTATTGGACATGGATGCGGATTACTACCTGGAAACCATCAAAGTGGTCTTCCAGGAATTCCAGCTGGTCAACGGCACCTGGGATGTGAAAAGCGTCAATGGCAAGATGGAACGTGTTCGCCCCGAAGACATCAAGACCACCGCCCTGATGTCTGTCGAAGGTGAGTTGGACGACATTTCCGGCTCAGGACAGACACAAGCGGTGCACGACATCTGTTCCGGCGTGCCCAAGGCGATGCAAAAGCATTTTGAGGCCAAGGGCGCAGGCCACTACGGCATCTTCTCTGGTCGTCGCTGGCGCGAACTGGTGTACCCAGAGGTCAAGGCTTTTATCAAGGCCTGCAACAAGGTAGCTGCAGAAAATGGGGCGGCCCCGAGCTCAGTTGCCCCCCAACCGGCAGTGGCCAAGAAAGTGAAAGCGGTAAATGTGGCTCCGCAGCAGGCCGAGCCCGCCCATCTGAAACCTGTAGAGGTGGAAGTCGCCGCCATGGCCTCCCCGGCCGCAGAGACTGCCCAGATGGAAGCCCTCCAGGAGACGCCAGTGGCGGCCATTGAGCCTGCTGCGGCCACACTGCCAGAAGCTGTTGCTCCAGAAAAACAGTCGAAAACGGCTGCAGCCCGCAAGAACAGTGCGAGAACAGCTACTAAAACAGTAGCAACCAAGCGTATTTCTGGCAAAAAGTGACCACCAGGGTAGCCCAGGGTGGCGGGCTTGCCGCCCGCCTATTGGACGCCCTGCCACAAACCCAGTGCACCCGCTGCGCCTACCCGGATTGTGCGGGCTATGCACAGGCCATGGCGCAAGGCGCAGCGGACACCAACCAATGCCCCCCCGGTGGAGAAGAAGGCGCTGCCAGGTTGGCCCAGATCATGGGACAGCTTGCCAAGCCCTTGAATCCAGAATACGGCCAAGAGGGTCCGCGCACGGTTGCCTTCATTGACGAGGACTGGTGCATCGGTTGTACCCTGTGCATCAAAGCCTGCCCCACCGACGCCATCATGGGCAGCAACAAACGCATGCACACGGTCATTGAAGCCTATTGCACCGGGTGCGAGCTTTGCCTTCCGGTGTGCCCGGTGGACTGCATCTTGCTGGAAAACGTCAGCGGTGCAGCGACGGGGTGGAAAGCCTGGTCACCCACCCTGGCCGACCAAGCCCGAAATCGCTATGAATTTAGTAGCTACCAGCGCAATAGGGATAAGGGCGAGAACGCTAAAAGGCTTGAAGAAAAGGCGTTAAGCAAGCTCGCAGACCTGCCCGCACACTCCCAGCACACCGACCCGGCCATTCTGGACAAAAAGAGGGCCGTCATCGAAGCGGCCCTGGCGCGGGCACGGGCCAAACGTGAGCCCGGCTAAAGTCCGGGAAATAGCCCCATCCCAAGAGAGTTCAGGACAGCACCAGGTGTTTGTAGACTCCGCAGCCCAGGTACATATCTTCTTGCATCTGCACAAAAGACATTTTGGTCTGCACCTTGCCGGTTAGGGGATTGTTGATGTCGTATTCCACCCACCCTGAACCCGCCCTGGCCTTGCTGATGATGGCATCCACCAAACCCTGGCCGTCTATGCCGGCAATGTCCTGCACCAGGGTACCCACTTTCGCCGGATTGCCCCCAAACGCCAAATAGGTCCCCCTGTCGTCCAGCAGGAACACATACATATCACGGTCGAAGAAGTGATTGGCGGCTGCCGTCAGCTCCCGTATATAGGTCTCCCGCGACGCACATTTGTGGCGATAGGCCGCTGCCCGGTCCACCAGGGCCCTTGCCTCATCCGCCGTGCCTTGCTGGAGTTGGAACACCGCCACCGACTCGGCCAATGTGGATGCCCGGGTCCCCAGGTCTGTGGCTTGCTCCACCGCAGTTTCCACCATGGCCGCGTTTTGTTGGGTAATGGTGTCGAGCTGGCGCACCGCCGCCGTAATCTCGGTCAGGCTGGCACTTTGCTCGCCACTGAACGCCGATATTTGCGACATCTTGGCCGCCACCTCACGAATGCCATCCACGATTTCCGTGAGGTTGGCGCCCGCTGTGCGAATTTGGGTCACCCCTACCGCCACCTGGGCCGATGAAGTGCTGATGAGTTGGCGAATTTCTTTGGCCGAGCCCGCCGAGCGCTGGGCCAAAGACCTAACTTCGCTGGCCACCACCGCAAAGCCCCGGCCCGACTCCCCCGCGCGCGCCGCTTCCACCGCTGCGTTGAGTGCCAGGATGTTGGTTTGAAACGCCAAGCCGTCAATCACCCCCACAATTTCATCCATGCGCCGGGTGCTGCTTTGTATCGCTTCTACCGATTCAATCGCCTGGGCCATACTCTGGGCGCCCTTCTCGGCCACGTCGCGCACCTGCCGCGCAGTGGCATCGGAGGCCTGCGCCGCTTGGGCATTCTCCTGCACCATGGATGACAGTTCCTGGACGCTGGCGGAGGTTTGCTCCAAATTGGCGGCTTGCTGCTCCGTGCGATCCGACAAAGACCTGTTTCCCTCGACCAAACTGCTCCCCGCGTGCGACACCAGGGCAGCATTGCTGCGCACACTGGCCACCATGGAAGAAAAATTGTGCACCATGGAGGACATCGCGGTGGACATATCGGCGAGTTCATCACGCCCCCGCACCCGTACCTTGTGCAGCAGGTTGCCGCTGGCGGTTTGCTCCATGAACTGCAGCACCTGGCGCAAATCCGACAAAAAACTGATCTCAAATGACAACATCAGGTAGAGCATGACCAGAACACCGGCGGCACTGCCCACCGCAGTCAGCCAGAACATGCGCCGGGCGCCTTCCAAACGGCCTTGCAGGAGATGAACCACCCCATCCACCGCTGAACGCTGGTACACAGTCACCGCCTCAATAGTTTGGCTTCCCAGCGCAAAATAAGCCTGCGGATCACCCGTGGCTGCACCTGCGGCAAATCGTTCATGTGCCATACGCGAGAAGGCCGCGCTGGCCTGTATGGCTTTGTCCGCCAAGGGATCAGAGACACCAAAATCTGTCATTTGCTTGACCGCGTATTGGAGGTCCCGGCCCAAGGCATCCAAGGCATCCAGTTGGGTCCGAACACGCACGGCACCGCCCTCGTCCAACTCTGGTTTGCTCAGCAAACCCGCACCTTGGCCCCGCAATTTTCCCAATTGTTCGGTCCAAGGAATGGTGCGCGACACCACCATGTCCATTAACAGGTACGTGGCGGGATCGGGGTCAAACAACAGGCCGGACTCCTTCCCAAGTCCGTACACATAGCGGTTGAGGTCTTCGATCAGTTCGGTATGCAGCGCAAAGCTGGTGGCTGCATCTTTTCCCTCCAAGGCAGGCACCAGACCATCGATCCGTGCCCGCAGCGGGCCCCATTCAACGGAGTTCACTTCGGCTTTGGCAGACTGCAAATTGCCATCCAATGCGTCGCGGCTCTGGCGGACAGCCTCCCGGGTCTTGTCGCGAGCGGCCTGTGCTGCGGTATTGCCTGAGAGCACCATATTGGTTTGCCCCCGGTGGCTTTGAAGTTGACGAATCAATTCACCCGCATCACTCACCAAACGAATGCCAGCGATCTCGGAACGGGTAATGAGCAACTCCTGGTTCTGCCGGGACAGGAGCTGCGTCAACACCACCAACATAGGCACCAGCACCACGACCGCCATCAAGGCAAGCTTGGTCGCAAAGCGCATCTTGCGCATAACCCACATGCCCACATAAAAGAATTTTAGGGAGCTAATAATCGTCTCTCCTGACACTGGGGCTCACGCTCCATACACCGGACAAGTTGTCACGTTAGCGACATAGTACAACCCGAACTTACACCAACTTGACCGTACTCACAATACTGCGGGACACAGGCTTTGAATGGCCATTTTCTCGGGGCCTGCGCAGGGAGCGTCTTGTGTATTACTGCGTTGCAAATTGTGCAAATGCAGCCACCACCTCCGATGGGGCTTGTACCAATTCAATCAGCACCCCCTCACCCGCGATGGGAAACTCCTCGTTGGATTTGGGATGCAAAAAACAGATGTCAAAACCGGCCGCCCCCTTGCGGATACCACCGGGCGCGAACCGCACGCCCTGTGCGGTGAGCCACTGCACGGCCGTGGGCAGATCGTCAATCCACAAACCAACGTGGTTCAAAGGCGTGGTGTGCACGGCGGGCTTTTTGTCGGGGTCCAGCGGCTGCATCAGGTCCACCTCGACCTTGAATGGGCCCCGCCCCAGGGCGCAAATGTCTTCGTCCACATTTTCACGCTCGCTCCTGAAGGTGCCGGTCACCTCCAGCCCCAGCATGTCCACCCACAGCGTTTGCAGCTTGGTCTTGTCGGTGCCACCGATGGCGATTTGCTGGATGCCCAGCACTTTGAAGGGGCGTTGTACCATGACCATCGTCCTTATACAAATTCCACAATCGGCTGGTCCACCGTCAGGCTCTCGCCCTTGGCCGCCAGCACCTTGCCCACCACGCCGTCGGCCGCCGCAAACAGCACGTTTTCCATCTTCATGGCTTCGATCACGGCCACCCGTTCGCCGGCCTGCACTTTCTGGCCCACCACCACCGCCACATCGACCAGTAAGCCGGGCATGGGCGACAGCACATAGCGGCTCATGTCCGGCGCCGCTTTGAACGGCATCAGCGCATGTAACTCGGCCATGCGGGGCGACACCACCAGTGCGTCGATACGGGTGCCGTTGTGCTGCAAACGCATGGCCAATGGGTTCTTGGGCGTGCCGCGCTCCACCTGCGCCGTGAAGGGCTGGCCGTTGACGGTACCGCGAATGCAGATGTCGTTCAAACGCGAGTTGCTACGAATTTCATAGCTGGCTGCGCCCATCCTGACCCGCGCAGAGCCCGTTTCGCCTACAAACTCATCCACATGCACCGGGGTGTAGCTGTTGTTGCCATCAGCACCCAACGACACCACCACGTAGTCCTTGCCCGCGTTCACCGAGTAACCGGGCAGCTGGCCACTGATACCGGCGGCGCGCTCACGCGACTTGCGGCGCACAAACGCCGCCAATGCCAGCAGGAAGGAGGGATCTTCGTGCGGTACGTCTTCGGCAGAGAAGCCCTTGGCGTAGTTCTCGGCAATGAAACCGGTGTTGAAGTCCCCCGAAACAAACTTGGGGTGCGCCAGCAGAGCTGCCTGGAACGGAATATTGCTGCTGATGCCACGAATGACAAAGCCATTCAGGGCTTCGCGCATCTTGGCGATGGCGTCCAGCCGGTCGGTCCCGTGCACGATGAGCTTGGCGATCATCGAGTCGTAGTACATCGGGATTTCGCCACCGTCTTGCACACCGGTGTCCACGCGCACGCCGAACCAGTCCTCGGTATTGGCCTGGAACATGCTCTGCTCGGGTGGCGCAAAACGCACCAAACGGCCAGTGGAGGGCAGGAAATTGCGGAACGGGTCTTCGGCGTTGATGCGGCACTCCATGGCCCAGCCATTGCGTTTGACATCGGCTTGCGTAAGCGGCAGCGCTTCTCCGGCGGCGACGCGGATCATCAGCTCCACCAGGTCCAGCCCGGTAATACATTCGGTCACCGGATGCTCCACCTGCAAACGGGTGTTCATTTCCAGGAAGTAAAAACTCTGGTCCTTGCCGACCACAAACTCCACGGTACCTGCGCTCTGGTACTTCACGGCCTTGGCCAGCTGCACCGCCTGCTCGCCCATGGCTTTGCGGGTCGCGTCGGTGATGAAGGGGCTGGGCGCCTCTTCAATGACCTTTTGGTGGCGGCGCTGGATCGAACATTCGCGCTCGTTCAGATACACCACATTGCCGAAGCTGTCGCCAATCAGCTGGATTTCGATGTGGCGGGGTTCTTCGACAAACTTTTCCACAAACACGCGGTCGTCGCCAAAGCTGTTGCGGGCTTCGTTGGTGCAGCTGGTGAAGCCTTCAAAGGCTTCCTTGTCGTTGTAGGCCACGCGCAGGCCTTTGCCACCACCACCGGCACTGGCCTTGATCATGACGGGGTAACCGATGCCCTTGGCGATTTCGACGGCTTTCTCGGCGGATTCGATGGCGCTGTTGACACCGGGGATGCAATTGACACCGGCGCTGCCCGCCAGTTTTTTAGACTCGATTTTGTCGCCCATGGCCGCCATGGAGTAGTGCTTGGGGCCGATGAAGACGATGCCTTCTTCTTCCACCCGTTTGGCAAATTCAGCGTTTTCGCTCAGAAAGCCGTAGCCAGGGTGCAAGGCTTGCGCGCCGGTTTGTTTGCAGGCGGCAATGATTTTTTCACCGACCAGGTAACTCTCCCGGCTGGGGGGCGCGCCGATGTGGACAGCCTCGTCGGCCAGCAGCACAAAACGGGCATCTTTGTCGGCATCCGAATACACCGCCACGGTTTTAATGCCCATTTTTTGGGCGGTGGTGATGACACGGCAGGCAATCTCACCGCGGTTTGCAATTAGTATTTTTGTAAACATAAGTTTCCTAACTTGATGAAGTCGGCACGATTGGATTTCAGTACAGAACTAAGTTTTCGCCCGTATGACAAGGGCAGCGTTTTTGCTGAGCCCGCGGCAGGGTGGAGGCACCCGCCGCCGTTCGTGTCCCCCGGCCTGCGGCCTCCTCCTTTACCTCACTTTGGCGGGCACCCCCACCCTGCCGCTGCGAAGTGCTGACTTTGTTTTTCGCACTCGAATACCAAGTGGCCGGGATCGGGCTGCCTGGGTGTTCTGCGTAGGTAAAGGAGGAGGCCGCAGGCCGGGGGACACGCAGCAGAGCACCCAGGCAGCCTGATCTCGCGCGCAGCAAGTAGACACAGAAGTGCGCCATTAGCGTCAAGCCTCAAAGAGGAATATTGCCGTGTTTGCGCCACGGGTTCTCAAGCTTCTTGTCGCGCAGCATGACCAGCGAGCGGCAGATGCGTTTGCGGGTTTCGTGCGGCAGAATCACATCGTCAATAAAACCCCGGGCTCCCGCCACAAACGG
>Ga0209343_10005827_pt1 | contig 14852 bp, 12 predicted proteins | sample RifCSPlowO2_02_FD_184026 | JGI IMG/M metagenome (GOLD analysis project Ga0209343, IMG submission 184026) | Groundwater microbial communities from Rifle, Colorado - Rifle CSP2_plank lowO2_0.2 (SPAdes) (version 2) | ecosystem: Environmental > Aquatic > Deep subsurface > Groundwater | place... | reverse complement strand
AAACCCTGCGCATTGCCACGGTGGGCGACTATGACTCGGCCCTGGCCAAGCTCAACCTGAGCCAGCGCCAGGTGTCCATCGTGGTCAAGCTCGACACCGATGCGCGCCAGGACCTGGACCTGCTGGGCCGCCTGATGGTGCCCGGTGTCAAAGGCCCGGTCATGCTCAGCCAGGTGGCCACGCTGGAAATGTCCGGTGGCCCGGCGGTGGTCAGCCGCCTGAATCGGGTGCGCAACGTCAACTTTGAGGTGGAGCTCTCCGGCGTGCCCCTGGGCGAGGTCACCGAGGCCGTGGCCAAGTTCCCCAGCATCCTGAACCTGCCGGCCGGTGTGCAGCAGCTGGAGGTGGGCGACGCGGAAGTGCAGGGCGAAATGGTGGCCGGCTTTGGTGTGGCCATGCTCACCGGGGTGCTGTGTATCTACATCGTGCTGGTGCTGCTGTTCAAGGACTTCATGCACCCCATCACGATTTTTCCAGCGGTGATTCTGTCGTTCGGCGGGGCGTTCATGGGCCTGCTGGTCACCGGCAAGATGCTCTCCATGCCGTCCTTCATCGGCCTGGTGATGCTGATCGGGGTGTCCACCAAGAACTCGATTTTGCTGGTGGAGTACGCCATCATGGCGCAGCGCGAACATGGCCTCTCCCGCTTTGATGCCCTGATGGACGCCTGCCACAAGCGCGCACGCCCCATCATCATGACCACCATTGCCATGGTGGCCGGCATGCTGCCTTTGGTGATTGGCATAGGCGATGCGGACAACAGCTTTCGCGCACCGATGGCGGCGGCCGTGATCGGCGGGCTGATCACCTCCACCATATTGAGCTTGCTGGTGACGCCCAGCTTCTTCACCATCGTGGACGACATTGAGCACTTTGTCGGGTACATCAAGCGCTGGGTGCGGCGGGAGAAAACGGCAACGTATGCCGTATCGGACCAAGGCGTATAGCTCACCCAGCCTGCTGCGGTGGTGTCCAACGCCACGCATCACCGCATCCATGGCAGAAGTCACTGGCATCGACCACGTCTACATCGGCGTCACCAGTCTGGTGGCGTCAGAGCCGTTTTACGGCCGCGTGCGGAGGGAAGCGCTGGGCTTGCCAAAGTTCGAATTTTTAGCGCAATCTTTTAGCAGGGCTGCTTGCCGGGAGACGGTAAGTGCCTGCTGCGGCAGGAGAGTCGTCCAGGCGATTCAGCTTGAAGGTGCTGACGGCAGCTGAAAGCTGCATCGCCTGGTTCTTCAAACTTTCTGCCGCCGCAGCGCCTTCTTCCACCAGTGCCGCATTTTGCTGCGTCATGCTGTCGAGCGATGCGATGGCGGAATTGATCTGGCCGATGCCCTGGCTTTGCTCGGTCGCCGCCGCAGTGATCCCGCCAATGGTGTCTGTGACACGTTGCACGGAGTTCACGATTTCCGCCATTGTGCGACCCGCATCGGCCACCAATCGGTTACCACGCTCCACGCGCTCAACACTGGCGCCAATGAGGCTCTTGATTTCTTTGGCAGCTTGTGCCGAACGGCCGGCCAGGGTGCGCACTTCAGATGCCACCACCGCGAAGCCCCGGCCCTGCTCGCCCGCCCTTGCCGCTTCCACCGCAGCATTCAGGGCCAGGATATTGGTCTGAAAGGCAATGCCATCGATCACGGTGATGATGTCGGCAATCTTGTTGGAGCTGACATTGATTTCATTCATGGTACTCACGACCTCGGACACCACTGAGCCTCCGCGTGCCGCCACGGTAGCCGCCGATGAGGCAAGCTGGTTGGCCTGCTTGGCAGACTCCGCGCTTTGTATCACGATGCCGGTGAGGCGCTCCATCGAATGGGCGGTCTCTTGCAAACTGGACGCGGCCTGCTCGGTGCGGTGGCTGAAGTCCAAATTGCCGGAAGCCACTTCGCCACTGGCCGACTGGATGGAGTCGGCCGCGCTGCGGATGCCTCCGACCAGGTTTTTCAACTTGTCCTGCATGGACGCTATGGCCTGCAGAAGACGGCCGGTTTCGTCGAAAATCCGAACTTCGACCTGCGATGACAAATCCCCCATGGCAATGCGTTCCGCCACCACGACCGCGCGTCCAATGGGAGCCGTGACGCTGATGGTGATGCGCCATGCGATCAGGCCACCGGTAAGCAGGGCAATCAGCACCAAGCCGCTCTCCACCGTCAGTGCCTCTTTTTGCAGGGCAACCGCCTCGCTACTGGCCGTATCCGTTTGTTGGCGTTGCAGCTTGATCAGTTCCCTAACTTTGGCCCGCAAGACAATTTCCGGGGGGAGAACCCGTTTCATCAGCGACAACACCGCCGCCACGTTGTCGGCGTCCATGGCCTGCTTGAGTGCATCGGCGGTTTCAGGGAGCACCTGTTTGGCCGCCAAGGAAATATCTGCCATCAATTGACGCTCTTGCTCTGAGCCGTTGGCACCAGACAGCAAGGCAGTCAATTCATTCTCGATCTTGAGGAACTCCACCTCCGCTTCCTTGGCGGACTTCATTTCCACGTCCAGCTGCTTGCGATCCATGTCAGTGAATAAAACCACGGACCGGCTGCGAATGGCCAGATCACTGATGCTGCTCATCAGCTTATTCGCCAGCTCGGTCTTTTGATTATTCACCTCCACAATGTGCTGAACATGCCGCCCCAAAAGTCGTATGGCGTAGGTGCTGGTCAGCGCGACCGCGAGAAGCAATACCAGAACACTGATAAAGCCTAGCGACAACCTGCTGGCCAACGACATCGATTTAAAAAGGGAGCTGAACATGGAGAGCCTCTGTTTAGATGTGCCGTGAATGAATACGGGTCAATGTTGCAGGATCTTGTTAAGGAAGTCCTTGGTACGTGGCTGGCGGTTCTCCGGCTTCCCAAAAAACTCGTCTTTGGAGCAGTCTTCCAGGATGTGGCCGCCGACATCGATAAAAATAACACGGCTGGCAACCTTGCGCGCGAAGCCCATTTCGTGGGTGACCACCATCATGGTCATGCCTTCTTTGGCCAGGTTCACCATCACGTCCAGGACTTCCCCCACCATTTCGGGGTCGAGCGCCGAGGTGGGCTCGTCAAACAACATCACGACCGGGTCCATCGACAGGGCGCGGGCAATCGCCACACGCTGCTGCTGACCGCCGGAGAGTTGCCCGGGAAATTTGTCCTTGTGGGCCATCAGGCCCACGCGGTCCAGCATTTTCAGGCCCCGGGTCTTGGCTTCGTCTGGGCTGCGGCCCAATACCTTGATTTGCGCAATCGTCAGATTCTCAGTGACCGACAAATGCGGGAACAGCTCAAAATGCTGGAACACCATGCCCACACGGGAGCGCAGCTTGGGCAGGTCGGTGCCGGCGTCGTACAGCGACACGCCGTCCACACGGATGGTGCCCTTTTGGATGGGCTCCAGACCGTTGACGGTCTTGATGAGTGTGGACTTGCCGGAGCCCGAAGGACCGCACACCACCACCACGTCACCTTTGTTGATGTTCACCGTGCAATCGCTCAGCACCTGTATCGGTCCATACCATTTGGACACATTCTTGATTTCAATCATTGCTTTTCTCCGACGCTTAACGAACGATGGCGATCTTGACCTGCAGGCGCTTCACGAGCCAGGACAGGGCGAAACAGATCGCGAAATAAATTACCGCAGCCATCACATAGGCCTCCTCAGGACGGCCATATAGCTTGCCCGACAGTGTGACACCCTTGAGCAGGTCATAGGCGCCAATGGCATACACCAGGGACGTGTCCTGAAACAAAATGATGGTTTGCGTAAAGAGCACCGGCAACATGTTTCGGAAGGCTTGCGGCAGCACCACCAGGCGCATGTTCTGGCTGTAGGTCATGCCCATAGCCTGGCCTGCATGCACCTGACCGCGTGGAATGGACTGGATGCCTGCGCGCATGATTTCACTGAAGTAGGCCGCTTCAAAGGCCACAAAAGTGATGATGGCAGACAGTTCGGCACCAATGTTGCGTCCAATCAGGGTCGGAATCAGCAGGAAGAACCACAGAATCACCATCACCAGGGGGATGGAGCGCATGCCGTTCACGTAGAAGGTGGCCGGCACCATCAGGACCTTTTTACCGGAGAGGCGCATGAGCGCCAGCAAGGTACCCAGCAAAATTCCGCCCAGGGTCGCGATGATGGTCAGCTTGACACTGAAAACCAAACCGCCCAGCACAAACTTGTCAATAACATCCAAACTGATGAAGGAAAAGTCAAGGCCTAACATGTCAGTGCCCCCCGCCTGTACCGCCGGCAACAATGAAGCCGGGGATTCGTACTCTTCTCTCAATCCATGAGAACACACGGTTGACCGCGAAGGCGGAAATTGCATACAGCACGGTCACCGCCAGATAAACCTCCACCCCGCGCGAGGTTTCCTCTTGCGCCTGCATGGCAAACATGGTGAGTTCGGCAATGGACACGGCAAACGCCACGGACGAGTTTTTCAGAAGATTCATGGATTCACTGGTCAGCGGTGGCAGGATGATGCGAAATGCCATGGGCAAGATGACATAGCGGTAGGTCTGTGCCGTGGTGAATCCCATGGCCATGCCCGCGTAGCGTTGGCCCTTGGGCAGCGCCTGGATACCGGCCCGTACCTGCTCCGCAATGCGGGCCGATGTAAAGAAGCCCAGGGCAAACACCACCAAAACAAATCCAGGTACCAACTGGAAGGCGGGGAAGATTTTTGGCACCACAAAGTACCACAGGAAAATCTGCACCAGCAGGGGGATATTGCGGAAAAGTTCTACCCAGACATTGGCCAGCCGGACCAGCCAGGGGCTGGTTGGCAAGGTGCGCAGCGTGCCCATCAAAGCCCCAATCAGCACGGCCACTACCCATGAACAGCCCGCCACCGCCAGCGTCCAGCGCCAGGCGTCCAGCATCCATTCCAGGTAGGTTCGGCCACTGCCATCGTCATTTAAAAATACTTGCCAGTCCCATGTCATTCTGTTGTCAGCAAGGTTGCCTTGCCGTCCGTCAAATAGCTCACACGTTGCGGTTGTATCGCCAACTCAAAAAACCCGCCAGAGAGTCTGGCGGGGTCGGTTTTTTAAAGCAGTCTTGACAACTTATTTCTTGGCGTAGTCTTCCATGGGTTTGTCATTGAGATTGGCCCACGCATTCTTGCTGCTCTCGCTGGCAGGCAGACCCACTTTGGTGTTCTTGGGGGGGATAGCTTGCATAAACCACTTGTCGTAGATTTTCCCGATTTCGCCAGACTTGGCCAGTTCACGGATGCTGTCGTCTGCCAATTTCTTGAAAGCGGGATCATCTTTGCGCAGCATGATGGCAATGGGTTCTACCGACAGAACTTCCCCCACGATTTTGAAGTCAGCCGGGTTTTTGGCCGTGGCAATATTGCCTGCCAGGATGGCGCCATCCATCACAAAAGCTTCTGCACGGCCGGACTCCAACAGCAAGAAGCTGTCGGAATGGTCCTTGCCGAACACTTCCTTGAATTCGATGCCCGTGGCGCGTTCGTTTTTGCGCAAGGTCTGCACCGAAGTGGTTCCCGTGGTGGTGGCCACGTTCTTGCCATTGAGTTGGGCGATCGAAGTGATGCCTGAGTTGGCTTTGACCGCAATACGGACTTCTTCCACAAAGGTGGTGAAGGCGAAGGCCACGTCTTTTTGGCGGGTTGCATTGTTGGTGGTGGAGCCGCACTCAATGTCGACGGTCCCGTTTTGCACCAGTGGAATACGGTTTTGCGAAGTGACGGGCTGGTATTTCACTTCCAGCTTCTTGCCGACTGCTTTTTCCAGGTTGGCAATGATGCGCTGGCAAATCTCGACGTGGTAGCCGACGTACTTGCCGTCGCCCAGGGTATAGGACAAAGAACCCGAGGAATCGCGGACTCCCATGGTGACGACGCCTGAGGCCTTGACCTTGGCGATCGTGTCAGTGGCTTGGGCATAAGCGCCAGAGGTCAGGGCTGCCAGGATGGCTGCGGCGAGAAAGTGCTTCTTCATGAAAATCTCCTTTATGGAAGCGGTTGAGTAGCAGGGAAAAAGACCAATGGGAATCCATTGCAGTGCTGAATGGTCAACTCAAGCAAAGAACATGCCGAAATTAACGGCGTCTCCATTTGTTGGCCTCTGAGGATGACTGTAACCGGAGTGTTTTTTTGCGCATTTCAGGGTTTACCCCCGAACTCCATGCAAAAAATGCATTCCGTTAGTCACACCTCGTGCGCCATCAAATAAGGGACATGTGTTTCGATGAAAACGGCCTGGAAACGGAGTTAAAACGGAACAACGTCGCTCGGATATTTCCATAAATCCTTGAGCAAATAGCTCACAGGCATGTTGAGCGGGGTGTTCTTGGGGGGGATAGGCTTCAAGAACCAGTGTTTGTAGATGGGATAAATATCCTTGGAGAGGATCAAGCGGCGCATTTCATCATCGACCAGTTTCTTGAAGTCGGGATCGTTCTTGGGCAGCATGATGGCCAGGGGCTCGGTGGTCAGGAACTTGCCCACCACTTTAAGGGCCGCCGGGTTGGGCCGGTTGGCCGCCAGACCGAACAAAAGCACGTCGTCCATGGCAAAGGCATCGGCTTCGCCACTTTCCACCATCTCCACCGCCTTGGCATGGTCCGGTGCTTCAAGAATGGTGGCGCGCAACAAGCGCTCCTTGTTGGCTCGCTCGACCGCTTTCAATGGTGTGGAGCCTTTGGTAGACACCAGTTTCTTGCCGCCCAGGTCTTCAATCCGTTGTATGGAGCTGTTCGCGCGTACCAGTAAGCGGGCGCCAGTGATGAAATGGGGGATGGTGAAGGCGACGGTTTGGCGCCTTTCCGCATTGTTGGTGGTGGAGCCACATTCCAGGTCCGCCTTGCCTTCTGCAACGGTAGCAATCCGATTGGCCGATGTCACCATCAAAAATTCAATGGGCATATTCTTGGCCCCCGTCTTTTGGCGCACGGCGTCCGCAAGCTTGAGACACAGATCGATGGCGTAACCCACGGGTTTTTTGTCCGCGTCGAAGTAAGAAAAGGGAACCGAGGACTCCCGGTGGGCAATAACCAACTTGCCCCCCGCAGCGATGCGTTCCAGAACTGTCTCCGCGCTTGCAGAAGACATACAGCCTGCAAGCCCTACAAACAAAGCCATGCTCCAACGCATTGTGTTCATTTTGATTCCAGTCTCTGTTATGAGGAGGGCCGACTCTAATTGACATTTATCAATCCTGCTAATGCCATTAGTTTTCGTAATTATGCAAATAATTAATGAATTGTCACGTTGCCTGTTGGCAGCGTCAAGGTCTTGCCCACTGCGGCGTGCTAGTGTTTATTCGCTTGTTTTTTCGGCCAAACGGGAGCATTTTTTGCTGGCCCATTTAACTTCTCATGGGACCCTGTGGAAGCTTTGGGGTATGGTGTGAGCCATCACCTTGAGGAGCCCCAGTATGGCTGAAGTCACCGGCATCGACCACATCTACATCAGCGTGTCCAATCTGGCAGTGTCAGAGCCTTTTTATGACCGAGTGATGGTCGACGCGCTCAATTTTCGCAAGAACACCTTTACCCTGGCGGGGGATCCGCACATCCAGTACTTCAACCGCCACTTTGGCTTTGTCTTGCGCCCGGCGCGGGTGGCTACGCCGCACGAGCCCTATGCACCCGGCCTGCACCACTTTTGCCTGCGTGTGGACTCCACCGCCGAGGTGCATTCGGTGGCCACACAGTTGCAGCAGGCGGGCATCGCCGCCACAGACGCCAAGTTGTACCCCGAGTACGCCCCTGACTACACCGCCACCTTTTTCACCGACCCGGACGGTGTGCGGCTGGAAGTGACCAACTACCGCCAGGAACGCCGCGATAGGCACGACCATTGGGAGTCGCTATAGCGGTTGGGCCGGCTGCGCTGTCGTCGCCTGGGACCGCAGCGGGTTCACTTGCACGGCGTTGCTGCGGGTGAGGTGAGAGTTTTTATGTCCCTGCGGAATGTCATGGGGGGCCATGGCCTCCATTCAATTTCGCGTCTTGGATGCTTCGACAAGTACCGCTACACAAAATGCAAAAAAACACTCTGAAATACACCTGGTGGGCGCTCTTGGCGCTAACCCTTGCCTTGGGCGCAGTGATCGCGATGATTGATGAGGGCATCAGAACACATGCCGCGCCACTGGGCATCGTCTCTTTTGAACTCTGCGCCTATACCCATGCATGTGCAGCCATTATGGAAAGCTGGAGTTCACATGCAAGGCAATTGACAGCGCTCAGCCTGGGCATCGACTATTTATTCATGGTCCTTTATCCAGCCACCATTTGTGTCGGTCTGTTGCTTGTTGCTTCACTTGGACCGCCTAATCTCCAGAAGTTCACCCGTGGGTTCGCGTGGTGGGCATGGGGTATGGGCATTGCGGATGCCTTTGAAAATTACTTTCTCACCCAAATGCTCCTGACGGACTCAGTACAAGGCCTTGCTTGGCCCGCCGCCGTCTTCGCCAGCATCAAATTCGCCATCTTGCTCCACACCCTATTGTGGTTCGTTTACATCTGGGGGGTGTATGGGGTCATCCAATCCAAAAAACAGAAAACTGCCTAAGGAGCAAAGAGTCGAGGGGTTGGATTTTTCATGGATGCTACTAATAACATAGCAGCATGCGCCCGTTCTGTAAGGGCGATAGGGCGCAGGCCTGCATCACTCACGCAGCAGGGCTCAGTTTGCGGACGGCTCCCCAGGCCAGCATCAGTCCGGCACAGGCAGCGCATACCCACAAAAAGCCGCGGGGGTAACGCACATACAGAGTGAGTGTGTTGTGCAAGCGCGCATCCAGCAGCACGGCTCCGGCACCGTGCGGTCCTTCCACGCGGGTTCGCCCATCCGGGCCGACCACAAAAGCCGACCCGGTCAGGTTGGCACGGACCACATCGCGCCGGGTCTCCACTGCACGCAGTCTCGCAAACTGTGCGAACTGGTAGCCGTAGGGGCCTTCCTCTGCGAGCTGGTCATTGGTCAGCCAGAAAATCGCGCGGCTGCCGCGCGCCACCACCTGGGCTACTTCGCCCGGGAACAGCAGTTCAAAACAAATCACCGCACCCAGCGGCAAAGCTTGGCCTTGCCACAGGATGTAGAAGGGCTCCGGTGCGGTCGAGCCCGGCGTATAGCCGCCATTTTTGACAAGCCCCACGGAGTCGGACACCGCACGGTAAAGCCAGGGCAGCTGATCTGCATACGGTAGCCACTCCGCAAGTGGCGTCAGCCTGCGCTTGCGGTCCATGCGCACAGGCCAGGAGCGGGTGGGTGCATTGTCCAGAACATGGGTGGCCAGCTCTGGCGTCAGCAATGCGGATATGCCGTAGCGCTGTGACGGACGATCCGCAGCCTGCTCCATGGCATGCAGCAACAGTGGTACATGCCACCGCTCTACCGACGCCAGCAACAGGTTGCGGCTCTCGATTTGCGTTACCAAAGGGTACATGTACACCGACTCTGCCCACACCAAGAGATCAGGCCGATGCTGGGCCACTGCGCGTTCACTAATGTCCAGTGCCCGCTCAAACTGGGCGAATCCATCATCAGGGGTGTGCCCTGGTGCAACAGCCGCCGCACGCAAGGTGCCTACGGGCACCAGCGGTTCCGTCAGACGCCAACTCCCATACAGCCACGGTACCAGCACCATAACGGGCAACAGAGCGAGGGCGGTTCGGCTGCGTTGCAGCAGACAATACGCAAGCAAAGCATTGCACGCCAATACCCAGCCGGTGATGCCCCATACACCCGTCAGGTCTGCCAACTGGATGAGCCAAATCAGCCGCATTTGGCTGGCGCCCAGTACCCACCATGGCGCAGCCATGGCCCAGTACTGCGTTAGCAGGGACTCCGCTACCACGGCCAGCAGCACCCAGCACAGCAAGGCAGCGCGCACATCCAGCAGGCGGCGGGCCGCGCCATAGGCCAGTGCCATTGCGAACGGAACAGGCACATAGCCCAGCCACAGTAAAACCACGCCGGCACCGCGCCATGCGGCCAGAGGAAGAATACACAGCCCACTGAATACCAAGGCAAACACCAGGCAAAGCAGGGTATGCCAGCGCAGACCATGGCTGCGCTCTATTGCCCAGATAAGGGGCACCAGACCGCACCATGCCAGCCCTTCGAGATGCAACCCGGCAAACCAGGGGAAGGCCCCGGCAAGCAAGGCACCCGACAGCATGGCCGCCAGAATGGACGCCATCTAGGATTTGTGGGGCGGCGGCACCAACTGCAGATTTAACACCTCGGGGGGCACTGCCACGACCGGCGGGGCCGCATAGCGCAGGCTGGCGCGGGCCTGTGCCTGGCCTGTTCGGGTAAATCGGTTGTCATTGATCACCTTCCCATTGGTGTTGGTGATCTGTCCATCCGTCTTGCAGGGCGCAGGTGTTGCAAAGGCCTGCGGACTCAGCAGAAGCAGGGCAATGCCAAGCGGCAGAAAATGATGGTGCGTTAAGCGGTGCATGGCTATTCCTTGGTTCAAACAGGGGTTCAGCAGAAAACGGGGCTATGGGGTTTGCCAAGCAATATCCAGGGAATGTGTGCCATTGAGCTGCAACTTGTAGCCTTTTGAGCGCATCTCCACAAAAGCCTTGGTGCCACGGGCGCCATTGACCGCAACCGTTCCCGCGTTGGGAATCCCCTCGTCATCAAAAAATAGGGCTACGGCGCTGGCCACGTCCAGCAGGCCATTCATCATCTCGTCACCATTGAAATAACGGCCCCAGCCACCTACACGGCCTGCAAACGTGACGCCAGTCTGTGGATCACTGGTGAAGGCCAGTTTTTGCGCGGCCTGTGTGTAGTTATAGGACAGGCCTTCGTACGTGCCTTGGTCGGTAAACGTGTAGTCCGCGTTCTCCAGCCGCAGGCGCTGGTCCTGCTGGAAGTAACGCATCCTGGCCTGCAGGTGTTCAACATAGGTGGTGGCTGAGTCGCCCGTCACACTGAAGGTGGTGTCTTCTTCAATGGCGTATGCCTCGTCAAACGCCTCACTCGACAAAGCGGTATAGCGAGCCCAGCCGTTTTGCTCTGTATTGAACACCGTGCCGTTCTCTGCGGTCTGGACCTCCCGGCAGGCCTGGTACCAGACGGTGGCAACGCTGCCCTGGGTCTCGATGATCACCTCGCCGCCCGCGCCGCAGGCCTCGACGTCACGCTCCAGCTCCGTGCTGGTGTCGCCAACCCCCATGGTCGATTGTGACGATCGGACGGCGGCCATGGCCCGTTTTGCTGTGACTGATGCAACGGTTTGCCCTTGTGGCAACTGGACGAAATCACCACTCACACTGAGCACCTGCATCGGCATCAGTATGGCTACCGCGGCAGCGGCGTACTGACTCTCCTCATCCAAAGACACCAGCGACGGCTCGGCGGAGGTCGGCGTATTGGCGCCACCATCGCCGCCGCCGCAGGCGCTGAGCAGCAAAGTGGCAAATAAAACGCTACCCGTGGCAGTGTGTGACAGACGTGACATGGCGATCCTGTAAATACTTGCCAGCCCCTTGCCAGCGCAATGTTTCGTTTGTCCCATACAAGCGTAAGAGGCGCGTAAGAGGGCGTGAAACACGGTAGGGCATATTCAGAAGTGGAACCCCGCCCCCACTCGCAGGAGATTCATACCGTTCCCGGAAAGACCCATCCCCGCATTGAGGTTGATTCGCGCTCCTACCTGATGCGCGAGGGCAATGCCCCCGGCCTGCTCACCGCCGTAACTTGCAAAACCCACATTTACCGTGGTGTCTCCGGCACCAGAAGGCGCCAATGGAATGATCGCCGCTGCTTGGGCAATACCCCGGTTGGTCTGGCTTCTTAACTGATTTAGCTGGCCCATGTTGACTGCATCGGTAGCGCTGACACCTGCTGCCACATTGGTAATCTGCCGCTCATTGCCGACCGAGCCTACCGAGACCGTGTTTGCGGCTGAGGTGACCGAACCGTTGCCGATTGCGATTGAGTTCGTATGGCTGGCGACTGCGTTATTGCCGACAGCGACAGCGTACTGTCCAGAAGCCACCGCGTTGTCACCCAATGCGGTGGTGTTGGTGTTGATGGCTTGCGCGCCCGTTCCCACGGCTACAGAGGACAGCGCAGTTGCGCCTGCCCCAATGGCCACCGAATTGGACTGTACGGCAGTGGCACCGTTACCCATAGCAATGCTGCCGGATGATTGTGCATTGGCGTTCTTGCCAATCGCCACAGCGTTGGTCGCACCAGCAGCAACAACCGCCCCAGTCCCTACCTGTACGGCTCCAGCGGCGGGTGCGCCGCAACTGACGCTGCTACCACTGATCTTGCAGACCCCACTTTGAACCAGCTGTGCCATGACGGCCTGCAATTGCGCAAAGTTAACCGCTTGGTCTGATGTTGTTGCTGCCGTTACACCCGAAATTTGGCCTGCGCTGGCGATACCGCCATTGTTGAAATTGGCGGAGGCAAAGCTCGCATTGACCGTTCCTCTGGTGAAATTGGCAACAGCTGCGTTGGCCGTGCCTTGAGCTGTATTGGCCGTACCCAAAGCGGTTGCGGAGTTAGTCTGCGCAGTGGTTGCGGTCGTTTGCGCGGAGTTAGCTGCGGTCAGCGCCGTGCCAGCTGTGGTATTTGCAGTAGTGGCCGTCGTTTGCGCTGCTGTAGCGGTGGCATCTGCAGTGTTGGCTGTGGTCAGCGCTGTATTGGCCGTGTTTAAAGCGGTTGCGGCAGTCGTCTGCGCAGAGTTGGCTGCGGAGAGCGCCGTGCCTGCGGTGGCATTTGCGGTGGTGGCCGTCGTTTGCGCCGCGGTAGCAGTCGTTTGTGCGGAGTTTGCTGTGGCGAGCGCCGTGCTAGCAGTGGTATTCGCGGTGGCGGCTGTGGTGAGCGCTGTATTGGCAGTGCTTAAAGCAGTTGCGGAGCTAGTCTGCGCTGTGGTGGCGGTCGTTTGCGCAGAGTTGGCTGTGGTGAGCGCCGTACCAGCAGTGGTATTCGCGGTGGCGGCTGTGGTTAGCGCTGTATTGGCCGTGCTTAAAGCGGTTGCGGCGTTAGTTTGCGCTGCGGTAGCGGTCGTTTGCGCAAAGTTGGCTGCGGAGAGCGCCGTGCCAGCATTGGCATCTGCAGTGTTGGCGGTGGTCAGCGCTGTATTAGCAGTGTTTAAAGCGGTTGCGGCATTCGTCTGCGCTGTGGTGGCGGTGGTATTTGCGGTGGTTGCGGTTGTTTGCGCTGCGATAGCAGTCGTTTGTGCAGATGTTGCTGTAGTGAGCGCCGTGCCAGCGCTGGCATCTGCAGTGTTGGCAGTGGCCAGCGCTGTATTTGCCGTGCTTAAAGCGGTTGCCGAGCTAGTCTGCGCTGTGGTGGCGGTCGTTTGCGCAGAGTTGGCTGTGGTGAGCGCCGTTCCAGCAGTGGTGTTTGCAGCTGTGGCCGTCGTTTGCGCTGCTGTAGCAGTGGTTTGTGCGGAGTTGGCTGCGGTGAGCGCTGTGCCAGCCCTGGCATCTGAAGTGTTGGCAGTGGTCAGCGCTGTAGTGGCCGTGCTTAAAGCGGTTGCGGAGCTAGTTTGCGCTGCTGTAGCAGTGGTTTGTGCGGAGTTGGCTGCGGTGAGCGCTGTGCCAGCCCTGGCATCTGAAGTGTTGGCAGTGGTCAGCGCTGTATTGGCCGTGCTTAAAGCGGTTGCGGAGCTAGTCTGCGCTGTGGTCGCGGTCGTTTGCGCGGCATTGGCTTCGGTGAGCGCTGTGCCAGCAGTGGCATTTGCAGCAGTGGCCGTCGTTTGCGCTGCGGTAGCAGTCGTTTGTGCGGAGTTGGCTGCGGAGAGCGCCGTGCCTGCGGTGGCATTTGCGGTGGTGGCAGTGGTCAGCGCTGTATTGGCCGTGCTTAAAGCGGTTGCGGCGCTAGTTTGCGCTGTGGTGGCGGTCGTTTGTGCGGAGTTGGCTGCGGAGAGCGCCGTGCCAGCAGTGGTATTCGCGGCGGCGGCTGTGGTGAGCGCTGTATTGGCCGTGCTTAAAGCGGTTGCGGAGTTAGTCTGCGCAGTGGTCGCGGTCGTTTGCGCGGAGTTGGCTGCGGTGAGCGCTGTGCCAGCAGTGGCATTTGCAGTGGCGGCGGTGGTCAGCGCTGTATTGGCCGTGCTTAAAGCAGTTGCAGAGCTAGTTTGCGCTGTGGTCGCGGTCGTTTGCGCGGCATTGGCTTCGGTGAGCGCTGTGCCAGCAGTGGCATTTGCAGAAGTGGCCGTCGTTTGCGCTGCTGTAGCAGTGGTTTGTGCGGAGTTTGCTGCGGTGAGCGCCGTGCTAGCGGTGGTATCTGCTGCAGTGGCCGTGCTCAAAGCGGTTGCGGCGCTAGTCTGCGCAGAGTTGGCTTCGGTGAGCGCCGTGCCTGCGGTGGCATTTGCGGTGGTGGCAGTGGTCAGCGCGGTATCGGCCGTGCTTAAAGCAGTTGCGGAGCTAGTTTGCGCTGTGGTCGCGGTCGTTTGCGCAGAGTTGGCTGCGGAGAGCGCTGTGGCAGCGGTGGTATTTGCAGTGGCGGCGGTCGTTTGCGCAGAATTGGCTGCGGTGAGTGCCGTGCCAGCAGTGGTATTTGCAGTGGTCGCGGTCGTTTGTGCGGAGTTGGCTGTGGTGAGCGCCGTGCCAGCGGTGGTATTTGCAGTGGCGGCGGTCGTTTGCGCAGAATTGGCTGCGGTGAGTGCCGTGCCAGCAGTGGCATTTGCAGTGGTCGCGGTCGTTTGCGCAGAATTGGCTGCGGTGAGCGCCGTTCCAGCGGTGGTATTTGCAGTGGCGGCGGTCGTTTGCGCAGAGTTGGCTGTGGTGAGCGCCGTTCCAGCGGTGGTATTTGCAGTGGCGGCGGTCGTTTGTGCGGAGTTGGCTGTGGTGAGCGCGGTGCCAGCAGTGGTATTTGCAGTGGTCGCGGTCGTTTGCGCAGA
>Ga0209343_10005826_pt1 | contig 14852 bp, 11 predicted proteins | sample RifCSPlowO2_02_FD_184026 | JGI IMG/M metagenome (GOLD analysis project Ga0209343, IMG submission 184026) | Groundwater microbial communities from Rifle, Colorado - Rifle CSP2_plank lowO2_0.2 (SPAdes) (version 2) | ecosystem: Environmental > Aquatic > Deep subsurface > Groundwater | place... | reverse complement strand
TGAATAGCCAGAGCGACAGCAAGCCGAGCAGCACAGTGCCACCGCCGACCAGGCTCAGCGCCAGGGACTGGGCATCGATACGGCCCAACCAGCGCTGCAAGAACTCCAGCTGCTGCGCACTCTGATAGCCCAGCACCCAGCGCTGCCAGCCATAGTTGAGGTTGTCCCAGCCCATGCGCAGCTGGTTGAGCCAGCTCAGTTGGCGATAGCGCAAGGGCGACAGCGGCGAACCCTCGAGAAAGCTCTGCTCGGCGCTCAGGGCTTCCTCTATCCCCATCTCGATGCGCTCGGGGGCCACCTGGTAGGTCGGGTCGACGCTGACCCAACCGCGCCCGGCCTGCCAGTACTCGACCCAGGCATGGGCGTCGAACTGGCGCACCTGCACATAGTTGCCCGCCGGGTTGAATTCACCGCCCTGGTAACCGGCCACCACCCGTGCCGGAATCCCGGCGGCGCGCAACACAAAGGTCATGGCCCCGGCGTAATGGGCGCAGAAGCCACTGCGGGTGACGAAGAGGAAATCGTCGATATTGTTCAGCCCCAGGGCAGGCGGGCGCAGGGTATAGGCGAAGGGCTCACGATTGAAATGCTGGAGCACGGCCTGCACCAACTGCTCGGGCTGCGGGTAGTCCCGCTTGAGCTCGGCGGCCCAGGCCCGGCTGCGCGGCTCGCCCCGGGCCGGCAGTTGCAGGCTGCGCTGCAAGCCAGCGCCGATCTGCTTGGGCTCACGCCGCGCCTGCGGCCAGGAGCTGACCCGGTAGAGCAGAGAACGCTGCACCGGCTCGCGCCTTTGCAGGCGGAAATCACTCATCAGCTGAGTCTGCTCCAGGCTGGTTTCGGCCACATCCAGGGCAAACAGCCAGCGCTGCGCACTGGGCTGCATGACGATGCTGTAATGCAGCGCCTCACCGCGCTTTTCCCAGGCCGGCGCGAGGGTCTGCTGGGTAAGGCGGGACTGCGACCAACGCCGGCCGTCGAACTGTTCCAGGGTCAGGGCACGCCAGTACAGCTCACTGCGCGGCGGGGTCTGGCCGTCGAAGCTGGCGCGAAAGGCCAGCTCCGGCGAACGGCTCAGCTCGGCGATATCCGCCGGGGTCATGCTGTCGGCCAGCCCTGTCACGCCCTTGTCGCTGGGCATCGGCAGGCTCCACAACGGCCCCAGGCGCGGAAAGAAGACGAACAGCAGCAGCATCAGCGGCAGCGCCTGCAGCAACAGGCCGCCGGCCAAACGCAGGGTGGGCCAGGGTTGGCTGGCCAGGCCGCTCTGCTGCAGGCCAATCAGCGCGGCCAATAGCGCGGTGACCGGCAACAGGCTGAACAGTGCCATCGGCATGCTGTCATCGAACAGGTAGGCGGTCACCACCGCGAAGAAGCCGAGGAAGATCAGCACCAGGGCATCGCGCCGCGTACGCATCTCCAGCAGCTTCAGGACGAAGGCGGCGATCAGCAGCACCACCCCGGCGTCCAGGCCGACCAAACTGCCGCGGGAGAACAGCACGCCGATCAGCGCGGCCAGCATCAGCCCGGCCTTGGCCCAGGCATTGGGATAGCGCGCGCGCATGCGGTAGATCTGAATCCGCCAGCCGGCGCAGCCCAGCCACAGGGCCATCACCCACGGCGGTAGATGCCCCAGGTGGGGCAGTATCACCAGGGCCTGGGCCACCAGCAGCCAGGTCAGGCCGATGCGCGGAATCATGCTGATGCGGCTCATGCGGGCTGGCCGAACAGCGCCAGGGCGCGCAGGCAGGCCTCACGATGCTGTTCGCCACTGTCGGCCGGCAGCTCGCAACCCGGCAAGCTCAGGGCGAAGGGTTGTTGGTTCGTGGACAGTTGCAGCACCCAGTGACACAGCAGGGACAGCCGCGCCTCGACATCCCCGGCCAGGGCCGTGAAGTCCAGGTGCAAGTCGCGCCCGCTGATCGAGGCGAAGTCCTTGACCAGCAAGCCCTGGCCGCGGGAATAGGCCTTCCAGTGCAGGCGCCGTTTGGAGTCGCCGGGCTGGTAGGCTTTCAGCCCCTGATAGTCGTCCACACCCTGGCCATGGGGACGGCTGCCCTCCTCGTCCTGATCGTCGCTGGCCCCCGCGGTCAGCGGCAGTTCGCCTTCGATGGGACGCGGATAGACCAGCACCGCCAGGTCCAGATCGACCCAGCTCCAGGCCACCAGGATACCCAGGGGGAAACGGCTCTCCACCCGCAAGCGGCCCGGACGCAGCCAGCCGCGCCGCAGCGCCGGCTGGGTCAACAGGCACTCGCTGAGGCCCAGGGCGGTGACATCCTGGGTTTGCAGCTCGGCCGGCGGCCAACCCAGACCGATCGCCTGATGGGCTTGTGCGCTGCTCTCCAGACGCACGCGAAAGCCGGCCTGTTCGCCGACGAACACCGCCGGGGTGCTGCCGGCCTTGAGGATCAACCCAGACAAATTGCGGTAGGTATGCAGGATGGCGACCACGAACACCGCGGCCAGCATAAAGGTCAGGCCATAGGCCAGGCTGTTCTGGTAATTGATCGCCGCCAGCAGCATCAACAGCAGCGCCAGCATAAAAGCGCCGCCGACCCGACTGGGGATGATAAAAATCCGCCGTTGATTCAGGCGCACGCTGGCGGCGGCGGGAATACGCCTGGCCAGCCAGCGATCCCAGCGCGACTTGAGCAGGGCGATCAAAGCGCCGGCACCTCGCGCAGCAGCCACTGCACCAGGCTGCCGCCGCCATGCCCGGCGGGATCGGCGCGCTCACGCAGGCGATGGCTGACCACCGAGGGCAGCACCGCCTGCACATCCTCGGGAATCACATAATCGCGCCCGTCCAGGAAGGCCCAAGCCCGCGCCGCCGCCAGCAAGGCCAGGCTGGCGCGCGGCGACAGGCCCCAAGCAAACTGCGGCTGGCTGCGGGTGGCGTCGACCAGGCGCAGCACATAGTCGACCAGGGCATCGCTGGCGCGCACTTTCGGCACCTCGGCTTGCAGCAGCGCCAGCTCGCTGTGGTCGAGCAGCGGCTCCAGGCGCGGCAGCAGCGAACGCCGCGAATCGCCCAGCAGCAGGGCTTTTTCCGCCGCCTTGCCCGGATAGCCCAGGGACAGGCGCATCAGGAAGCGATCCAACTGCGACTCCGGCAAGGCGAAGGTGCCACCCTGGCTGACCGGGTTCTGCGTGGCGATCACGAAGAAGGGCTCGGGCAAGGGCCGGGTCGCGCCCTCGATGGTCACCTGCCCCTCCTCCATGGCCTCCAGCAGCGCGCTCTGACTTTTCGGCGTGGCGCGGTTGATCTCATCGGCCAGCACCAGCTCGGCGAAGATCGGCCCGGGGTGGAAGACGAACTGCCCGCTGTCCTTGTCGAACACCGAGGTGCCGAGGATATCGCCGGGCAACAGGTCGGAGGTGAACTGGATGCGCTGGAAGCTCAGGCCCAGCACCCGGGCCAGGGCCTGGCTGAGGGTGGTCTTGCCCATGCCGGGCAGGTCCTCGATCAACAGGTGACCCTCGGCCAGCAGGCAGGTCAGGGCCAGGCGGACCTGCGGCTCCTTGCCCAGCAAGACCTGATTGACCGCTTGCAGCACAGCTTCCAGTTTGGCGCGCATCTATCACTCCTTCAGTCAGAGTCAGGATGCTACTGCGCCGTGGCGCCCCGGCATAGCCGCCGGTAACCTTTACTGACGAACTTGTCAGCCCGCTAGTGTTCTGTCTCGTAATGATCGTTTTCCCGGTCGAGCCACTGCCTGCAGGGGGGCGCCGAGTTTGTAGGAGCCAGCTTGCTGGCGATCCGCCAACAGAGGGCAAAGCTCGCCAGCAAGCTGGCTCCTACGCAGTGCTATCCGCACTATTTTGTCAGCATCAGTATTCTGAGACAGCACACTAGTTGATCCAAGCCAACCCCCTCAGCACCCAAGGCTGTAGGCTGGAAGTCTGGACACTTCTGGAGCATGCCATGCAAGCCCCACCTGCCGATAACTGGCACGCCCAACCCGCACAGTTCAGCCTGGAACAACTGCACAGCTGCGCACAAGGTTTGCCGAGCAGCGAGGCCGCGCAGCGCCTGCGTCACTACGGTCCAAATCGGCTGCCGCAGCGACAGCCTGCCGGACCGCTCAAGCGTTTTGCCCTGCAGTTTCACAACCTGCTGATCTATGTGCTGCTGGTCGCCACGCTGGCCACCCTGCTGCTCGGCCAGTGGCTGGACAGTGCGGTGATCTTCGGTGTGATCCTGATCAACGCCATCGTCGGTTTTATCCAGGAAGGCAAGGCCCAGCACGCCATGCAGGCGATTCAGCAGCTGCTCAGCCTGCAGAGCCGGGTACGCCGCGATGACCAGCTGCAGAACATCGCCGCCGAACAACTGGTGCCCGGCGATGTGGTGCTGCTGGAGGCCGGCGACCGCGTGCCGGCGGATCTGCGTTTGCTGGAAAGTCGTGATCTGCGTATCGCCGAAGCGGCGCTGACCGGCGAATCGCTGCCGGTGGACAAGGGCTGCACGCCGGTCGCTGCGGATGCCAGCCTGGGCGACCGCAGTTGCATGGCCTACTCCGCCACCCTGGTCAGCGCCGGCAGCGGTTGCGGCGTGGTGGTGGCCACCGCCGGGCACACCGAACTGGGCAAGATCAGCCATATGCTCGACCAGGTGCACAGCCTACAAACCCCGCTACTGGCCGATATGGCGCGTTTTGCCCGAGACCTGACCCTGATCATTCTCGGCCTGGCCGCAGTGACCTTCGCCATAGGCGTAGGGCTGCGCGACTACAGCGCCAGCGAGATGCTGATGGCCGCCGTCGGCCTGGCGGTGGCGGCCATTCCCGAAGGCCTGCCGGCGGTGCTGACGATCATTCTCGCCCTGGGCGTACAACGCATGGCCAAACGCCAGGCGATCATCCGCCACTTGCCTGCAGTGGAAAGCCTGGGGGCCGTTACGGTGATCTGTTCGGACAAGACCGGCACCCTGACGCGCAATGAAATGACCGTGCAGCAGGTGTTTACCGCCGCCCACCACTACAGCGTCGAGGGGGTCGGCTATGCGCCCCAAGGCAGCATTCACTGCGACGACGGTCGGCTCTGCCAGCTGGACGCCGCCGATGATCTGCTTGAGCTGGCGCGCGCCGGGCTGCTGGCCAATAACGCCAGCCTGCGTAGCGACGTCGACGGCTGGAGCATCAGCGGCGACCCGACCGAAGCCGCGCTGCTGACCCTGGCCGGCAAGATCGGTCTGGAACACGAACATGAGGCGCGCAACCTGCCTCAGGTCGACAGTATCCCCTTCAGCGCCGAACAACGCTGCACCGCCAGCCTGCACCATGACCACGCTCACCATGGCCTGATCTATCTGATCGGCGCCCCTGAACGTCTGCTCGCCCTGTGCAACCGCCAATGGCGCGATGGCCGCCCGGAACCCTTGCACCCGCAACACTGGCACCAGGTTCTGGATAGCGCAGCCAGCCAGGGCCTGCGCATGCTCGGCCTGGCCATGCGCCCGCTGGACGTGCCGCAGCACGAACTGAACTACGCAGATCTCAACGGCGACTATGTGCTGCTGGGCCTGGTCGGCATGCTCGACCCGCCGCGCGCCGAAGCCATAGCCGCCATCGCCGAATGCCATAGCGCCGGCATCGCGGTGAAGATGATCACCGGCGACCATGCCGGCACCGCCACGGCCATCGCCGCCCGTCTCGGTCTGGCCGGGCACACCACGCTCAGCGGCGCACAGCTGGACAAACTCAGCGATGCCGAACTGGATCTGTTGTTGGCCGATACCAGCGTATTCGCCCGCACCAGCCCGGCGCACAAGCTGCGCCTGGTCGAGCGCCTGCAAGCCGGCGGGGCGCGGGTGGCGATGACCGGCGACGGGGTCAACGACGCCCCGGCGCTGAAACGCGCCGATATCGGCGTGGCCATGGGCATCAAGGGCACGGAAGCCGCCAAGGAAGCCGCGCAGATGGTGCTGGCCGACGACAACTTCGCCACCATCAGCCATGCCATCGAAGAAGGCCGCACGGTCTACGACAACCTGCAGAAATCCATCCTGTTTATCCTGCCCACCAATGGCGGCGAGGCGATGAGCCTGCTGGCGGCCATCACCTTGGGCCTGACCCTACCCATCACCCCGCTGCAGATACTCTGGGTCAATATGATCACGGCCGTGACCCTGGCCCTGGCCCTGGCCTTCGAGCCGGCCGAAGCAGACCTGATGCGCCGGCCACCACGCGACCCGCGCGCGCAGCTGCTCAGTTCACACCTGCTCTGGCGGGTGCTGTTTATGACCGTGCTGATGACCCTGGCCAGCCTCGGCCTGTTCTATCAGAGCCAACGCTTAGGCTGGAGCCTGGAAACCAGCCGCACATTGGCGGTGAATGCCATCATCGCCTGCGAGGTGGGTTATCTGTTCAGCAGTCGTAGCCTGGAAGCCCCCGCCCGCTTCGGCTGGCGCGACAACCCCATGGTTTGGAGCATGGTGCTGCTGGTTGTCCTGCTGCAAGGGCTGCTGACTCACTGGAACCCGCTGCAAAACCTGTTCGCCACCCGCGCCCTGCCCCTCAGCGCCTGGGCGCTTTGCCTGCTGCTGGCCGCACTGGTGTGCGCCTTGGTCGAGCTGGAAAAATACCTGCTGCGTCGACACAAAGGCCGCCACCCCCAGCCTGACTGAGCGGGCGGGAGGCCGCGGCGTCACAGTCGAGGCCGGCCCGCGATACTCCGCCAGCGCGCTTGGCTTGCTGAAACCCAACAGCATGCAGCGCTCCTCGGCGGCTCAGTAAAGACCTCTGGCCTTAACGCCCGGCGCGGGATTCGCGGATATAGAAACGCGCGCGCTCCGACTTGGCCGTGCAGCCCTTGTAGCCCTCGAACTGCTGCTGGGTTTTCGCCGCGGTGAGCAACGACAGCGCCTTGGAATAACTCACGGTACCGGCAAAGCCTTCGGCCTTGGCCAGATCCAGCTCACGCCAGGCCGACTCCAGCTGATTGGCGCAGGAGGCGCGGTACGCGGTTTTACCCGCACAACCGCCGAGCGCCAGTACCAGCAGGGGCAACACTATCCACAGCTTCATCATCCAACTCCCAGAATAAAAAATGTTATTGCTCACAGACTTATGACGAGTGGCTGCGCTAAAAGTGCCGTGGCGCAGCAGCCTGAGTTTCCCGCGCGGTTCAGGTCGCCGCGCGCTGGCGCAAAAACTCCAGTACGGCGGCCTGTTCACCGACGAACTCGATGCGCCCGGCCTTGTTCTCGCGCTGGAACCCGTACATGGGGTCGTAATACTCCACCAGCAGCGCCTCGATCCAACCGCGGTGGCTATCGACCTTGCCGCTGCTGGCCTGCTCCAACAGCGCCTGATCCATGATCGCGGCCAAGCGCTGGTAGCGCTCACCGCCCAGACGCTTGAGGATATTCGTCAGGCTCTGCTGCAGGCGTTCGGCATAGGCCTTAAAGCCCTCCTCCGCACCCTGCAGGGCGATAAATTCGCCGCTCAGGTCAATCACGTAATCCTTGAGGATGCGTTCCACCCGATTGGCCAGACTGTCTTCCAGCCAGACCAGGGGGAAGGCCTGCATGCCCTGGTACAGCTCCAGTGGCAACGAGCATTTGCCGATAATCCGCCCCTCGTCCTCCAGCACGAATTGCGCGAGGCCCACGGCGCGCTTTTTCAGGATGTCGATGGCCAGGGCGTTCTCGAAATCGATCTGCGCCGGCTGGGCGGTGGCGCGCTTGCCGAAGCTGGAGCCACGGTGATTGGCGTGGCCTTCCAGATCCAGGCTGTGACCAAGCGCAGCTAGCACCTCGGTCTTGCCGGTACCGGTCATGCCACCGACCAGGATGAAATCGCACTGCTGCAGCGCTTGCTCGGTGGTTTCCAGCAGGAAGCTGCGCATGGCCTTGTAGCCGCCGATCACCCGCGGGTAGTCGATGCCGGCCTCGTCTTTCAGCCACTGCTGGACTATCTGCGAACGCAGGCCGCCGCGAAAGCAATACAGGTAACCCTCGGGATTGGCGCGGGCAAAAGCGGCCCAGGCCTCGATACGCTCGGCCTTGAGCGGGCCGCTGACCAACTGGTGGCCCAGTTCGATGGCCGCTTGCTGGCCGTGCTGCTTGTAGCAGGTGCCGACCTTCTGCCGCTCGAGATCGTCCATCAGCGGCAGATTGACCACCCCCGGAAAGGCGCCCTTGTGGAATTCGACCGGGGCGCGGGCATCCATCATCGGCGTGGCGTTGAGAAACAGGCTGCGGTAGTCGCTGCTGTTATCGCGCATCAGAGCACCTCGACCGCATGGCTCTGGCGTTCGAGCAATTGGCCTATAGGCTCAAGAGCCAGGCCCAACTCATTGGCCACGGCGAGAAACTCCGCCTCGCCCTCGGGAGTAACGGCCACCAGCAGACCGCCGCTGGTTTGCGGGTCGCACAGCAGCTGTTTGTGCAACTCGGACAGCGGCGCGATCTTCTCGCCGTAGCTGTCGAAGTTGCGCAGGGTGCCGCCGGGTACGCAGCCCTGCTCCAGGTAATAGTCGACGCCGGGCAGGCGCGGCACCTTGGCGAACTCGATGCGTGCGGTCAGGCCGCTGCCCTCGGCCATTTCCAGCAGATGGCCGAGCAAGCCGAAACCGGTGACATCGGTCATGGCGCTGACCCCGACCAGTTTGCCGAAGCGGCTGCCAGGCTTGTTCAGGGTGCACATCCAGTCCCGCGCCAGGCCGACATCCGCGGGGCGCAGCTTGGCCTGCTTCTCGGCGGTGGTGAGGATGCCGATGCCCAGGGGCTTGGTCAGGTACAGCCGGCAACCGGCCGTGGCGCTGTCGTTGCGCTTCATATGGCGCTTGTCCACCAGGCCGGTGACCGCCAGGCCGAAGATCGGCTCGGGGGCATCGATGGAATGGCCGCCGGCCAGGGCAATGCCGGCCTCGTCGCAGATCGCGCGACCGCCGCGGATCACCTCGCGGGCCACCTCCGGGGGCAATAGATTGACCGGCCAACCGAGGATGGCGATGGCCATCAGCGGGTCGCCGCCCATGGCGTAGATGTCGCTGATGGCATTGGTGGCGGCGATACGGCCGAAGTCGAAGGGATCATCGACTATCGGCATGAAGAAGTCGGTGGTCGACACCACACCGCGCTCCTCGTCTATGGCATACACCGCCGCATCGTCGCGCGAGGCATTGCCGACCCAGAGTTTCGGGTCGAGATTCTGCGCGCCGCTGCCGGCCAGAATCACCTCCAGCACCTTGGGGGAAATCTTGCAGCCGCAGCCAGCGCCGTGGCTGTACTGGGTCAAACGTATGGGTTCGCTCATGGCATCGCTCGTATCGCCTCGATAAGCGGCGCAGTCTAACAAATCGTGCCTTGGCGGCGGGCAATGCTGCGCGTATGTTCGAGGGATAATGGATTGGGGGTGCCGGATGAGTAAACGCATAGCGCTGGTATTGGGTTCCGGGGGTGCGCGGGGTTATGCGCATATAGGGGTAATCGAAGAACTGCAGGCCCGCGGTTACGACATCGCCTGTATCGCCGGCTGCTCCATGGGCGCGGTGGTCGGCGGTATCTACGCCGCCGGCAAGCTCAAGGAATACCGCGACTGGACCCAGAGCCTGGATTATCTGGATGTGCTGCGCTTGCTGGATGTGAGCTTTCGCCTGGGGGCGATTCGCGGCGAGAAGGTCTTCGGCAAGATCCGCGAGATAGTCGGCGAAATTAACATCGAGGAGCTGCCGATCCCCTTTACCGCGGTGGCCACCGACCTCACCAACCAGCAGGAAATCTGGTTCCAGGAAGGCTGCCTGCACCAGGCCATGCGCGCCTCGGCGGCGATTCCCAGCCTGTTCACCCCGGTCATTCAGGGCAAACGCATGCTGGTCGACGGCAGCCTGCTCAACCCCTTGCCGATCATCCCGGTGGTGTCCAGCCACTGCGATTTGATCATCGCGGTCAACCTCAACTCGAGCAACCAGCGGCATTACGAGTTGCCGGTGATCGAACGCCCGCCCGCCTTGAAAGGCCGCATCGACCAGCTGATGAGTTCGCTGGGGGCGCGCCTGCCCAATTTCAAATGGATAAATGGCGATGACGATGAGCTGCTGCTACTGGAATCCCAGGCCAGCCAGTTGCGCGGCGAAACCCTAAACCCCTGGCAACAAAGCAGCCGCAGCGCCGACGACAAAGCCTCGGCACCGAAATCCGCCAGTGGCTCGCGGGTGGCCGACCTCAGTGGCCCGGCCTCCCTGCTGGAGCTGATCAACCAGAGTTTCGAGGTGATGCAGACCTCATTGGCGCAATACAAGATCGCCGGCTACCCGCCGGACATCCTGATCAATATCCCCAAGCGGGTCTGCCGCTTCTTCGAGTTCTACAAGGCCCCGGAGCTGATCATGCTCGGCCGGCAGATCGCCAGCGATACCCTGGACAAGTACGAGCGTGGCGATCGCTGAGCGGCGGCTCAGGCCGAGTCGCGCAAGCGATAGCCCGCGCGTACTCCTGCCTAAAGCAAAACGGCCAACCGACCCGCTGCGGCGGATAGCTTGGCCGTTAGTGAAGTCCGTCTAGGCTAAGTCTTACAGCTGAGGCTCTGGGATTTCAGCCCTGCTGTTTTTCCTCGGCCTCGGGCACGACCTGGACAACCTGCCCCGGCCCGCTGCCGACCCAGTCGCCGAGCAGGCTATAGGCCACCGCCAGCAGGGTCGGGCCGAGGAACAGGCCCATAAAGCCGAAGGCCAGAATGCCGCCGAACACCCCGAACAACACTACGATCAACGGCAGGTTGCCGCCGCGACTGATCAGGTAGGGCTTGAGGATATTGTCCACGCCGCTGATCACGAACAGCCCCCAGATGCCGAGGAAGATCGCCATGCCCACCTCGCCCTGCCACACCAACCAGGCCACGGCGGGCCCCCAGACCAGGGGTGGCACCATGACCAGGCTGGCGGCGAAGGTGAGCAGGCCGAGAAACAGCGCGCCCGGTATGCCGGCGATCATAAAGCCGATCCAGGCCAGCAGCGCCTGGGCGGCGGCGGTGCCTATCACCCCGTTGACCACCCGCTGCACGGTGCCGGCAATCAACTCCAGGTAGTGTTCGGCGCGCTCGCCTATCAGGCGCTGCAACAGACTATGGGCGAAGGCCGCCAGGCGCGGCCCGTCGCGGTAGAAGAAGAACACCAGAATCAGGCTCAGGGCCAACTCCAGCACGCCGCCACCTATCTGCGCGCTGCGCGCCAGCAACCAGTTACCGACTTGACCGAGATAGGGCCGCACGGCGGCAAAGAACGCCGCGCCTTGCTGATCCATGGTTTGCCAGAAGCCCAGCAGACGCTCGCCGATCAGGGGCACGCCAGCCAGCCAGACGGGGGGCGGCGGCAGGCCTTCGACCTGGAAATCCTTGAGCAAGGTGGTCATATCCTTGATGTGGTCGGCCAGGTTAAACCCCAATACCACCAGGGGTACGGCCACCACCACTGTCCAGGCCAGGGTCAGCAGGCCTGCGGCCAAGGCTTCCCGGCCACCCAGGCGACGGGTCAAGACGCGCATCACCGGCCAGCTGGCGAACGACAGCACCGCGGCCCAGAACAACGCCGACCAAAAAGGCGCCAACACCCACAGGCTCGCGCCCAGCAAGCCAAGCAGCAGAATCTGCACCAGCAAGCGATCATTAGTAGCCATGCACACAGCTCCAAACACCAAGAAAAACGGCTCTGCGCCTAAGCCCAGAGCCAAGAGATCGATTCGGCAACATGCCGCCAGTGCCCCTAGCGCAGCACCTCGATGCGCAGACCGCTGCCAGTCGGCTCGCCCAACTCCAACCTGGCCGCCCGCACGCGCTGCTCGATCAAGGCTGCGCGCCAGGCTTCGGCCTGCGCCCCACTCAGGCTCACGCGCTGGGTGCTGTCCTGATTCAGGCTGCGCGCCAGCAGCGCCACCCAGGCCTCGCTCGGTTCGCTCAACTGGGTCAGGCGTAACTCACCGCTGCTCTTCAATTGCCGCTGCAAGGTGGCGGGCGTCGGCAGGATTTCGCCCAAGGGGGCACTGGCCTGCAGCAGTTCGGCATGCAGGTAGGCCCGTTTGCTGCCGCGGGTGATGCTGTAGAGCGCCAGCAGGCTGTCCCGGTGTGGCGCGGCCAGGCGCAGCAACGCATAGGCTTGCTGCTCATCGGGGCCGTACAGGGTGGCATTGGCAAATACCGCATTGGCCCACAGGTTGCTGGAGCCGCACTCGCGGCCCACGCACCAGTACAGCAATTCGGCGGCCTGGGCCTGCAAGGCCTCGCGGGCCGCGGCGAACACTTCCTCGGCGGCATGGCTGCGCGGCAATTCGTAGGTCAGCGCGGTCAACTGCCCCTGGGCCACCACTTCGCGCTCGTAGCGCAATTTGTCACTGATGCGGCGGATCGACCCTTGCGGGTAGATGCGCTCCTGCGCGGCGACTTCCTTGAAACGGACAATCTGGCTGCCGGCAAAGCGTGGCAGCACGTCCAGGTCCCGACTGCCGGCGATATCCGCCGCCCAGCCCGCAGCGCTCGCCCACAGCAGCGCCAGCCCAAGCACACAACGCAGCGCCGGACTCATTGCATCAACATCGACTGGGCGGCTTTGATTACTTCAGCGCCGTCCTCTTCGCGGCGCGGCACCAGCAAACCGCGCTGCACCGCGGGGCGCTCATTGAGGGCGGCCATCCAGCGCTGCAGATGTTCCAGCCCCTCGACGGAAACACCGGCCCAGTCGTGCACCCGCACCCAGGGATAGGTGGCGATATCGGCGATGCTGTAAGCATCGGCCAGGTATTCGGCCTCGCCCAGGCGGCGATTGAGCACCTCATAGAGGCGACGGGTTTCGTGCTGGTAACGGTCGATGGGGCCTTGCAGCTTTTCCGGGAAATAGCGCAAGAACACATTGGCCTGGCCCTGCATGGGGCCGACCCCGCCCATCTGAAACATCAGCCACTGAATCACCCGCGAGCGGCCCTTGGCGTCGCTGGGCAGCAACTGGCCGGTTTTTTCGGCGAGATAGAGCAGGATGGCGCCGGACTCGAACACGGCGAAATCGCCGTTGTCGCGGTCGACTATGGCCGGAATCCGCCCATTGGGATTGATCTTGAGAAAGGTCGGGGATTTCTGTTCCTGCTGGTCGAAACTCAGCGCGTGGACCGTATAGGGCAGCTGCAGCTCTTCCAGCGCGATAGACGCCTTATGGCCGTTGGGGGTGGCGGCGGTGTACAGGTCGATCATGTGCATCTCCATGACAATCCGCCACACCTTTCCCCAGTTGCCTTCGGCAAGTCAAGACGCGCGCAGGAAAGCTTTGCAACAGTCTGCTACCAGCTGCGCCCCGGCCTCGTCATCCAGGTGCAGGTGGTGACCGCCCGGCAGCGCGACGACCTCCAGCGGCAAGTCATCGAGCAAGGCCTTGAAGCCAGCTTGAGCGAACAGCATGCCCTGCTCGGCCATGATCAGTTTGACCGGGCATTGCAGCGCCCGCACGAAAGCCATGGCATGGGCCTGGGTCAGGCGTAGCGGCGAGGGCAAGGTCAGGCGGCTGTCGGTGCGCCAGGTGTAGCCGCCGGGCACCGGCATCAGGCCGCGCTGCGCCAGCAACTCGGCCGCCTCAAAGCTGACCGCGCCGACGCCGCGCATGCGCGCCTGCACGGCGCGGGCAAACTCGGCGTACACCGGCTTGCTCTTGCCCGCCAGGGCCAGCTGCGCCTTGAGCGCCTCGCCGAGCTTCTGCGGCGCGCTGTCGGGCTCACCGGTATAGGGAATCAGGCCATCGATCAGCGCCAGGCGCTCGACCCGCTCGGGCATGGCCCCGGCCAGCAGCACCGAGACTATGGCGCCCATGGAGTGGCCGAGCAGGGAAAAGCGCTGCCAGCCGAATTGCTCGGCGACCTGCAGCACGTCATGCGCGTAATCCCAGATCGCATAGCTGGCGCCCGGCGGACGGTGGTCGGAATGGCCATGGCCGGCGAAATCCAGGGCGACGATGCGCATCCCTGGCAGCTTGGGCGCCAGGCGGGCAAAGCTGGCGGCGTTATCCAGCCAGCCATGCAGGGCGATCAGGGGTTGGCCATCCACGGGGCCATAGAGATGGGCGGCCAGTTCGATATGCGGCAGGCTCAGGCGCACTTCTTCAAAGTTCAGGCTCATGCGGATTGCTCATCGAGGGGTTGGCCGGACCAGCGTTGGAACAGCTTTTTCAGCAGCTCGGCGGTGGCCTGCGGTCGCTCCAGGGGAAACATATGGCCGCCCGGCAGCGTCAGGTACTCGCCTTGCGGCACGCGTCGCACCAGGTGGGTGTGATGGGGCAAGACCACCCGGCTATGCCGCCCGCGGATCATGGCCAGCGGCACCGCCAACTGTTGCGGGCGCCCCGGGCTGGTATGCGGCACGCTGCGGTAGATACTGATTTCCGTGGCCGGATCGAAGCGCAGGCGCAGCGTCTTGCCCACCGGCCGCAGGCCATGCTGCACATAGGCCTCCAGGCACTCGGGGTCGAAGCGGCGAAACAGGCTCTTGCCGGCGAAATAGCCACGCGCCTCGGCCAGGTCGACGAACTCTTCACGGCGCCCCAGGGTGCGCCCGGCCGGGGTGATGCGGTCGATAAAGCCGAAGCGCTTGGCCGCGCGTATCACCAGCTGGTCGGCCAGGGTCAGCACCGGCGAGTCGAGCATCACCACCCCGCGATACAGCTCCGGACGCTTGAGCGCGGCGTGATAATGCAGCACGCCGCCCAGGGAATGGCCGACGCCCCATACCGGCTGCGGACTTTGCTGCAGATGGTGAATCAGCTCATCGACCAGATTGCCCCAGTTGTCGTTCACCGGAAAACGCGGGTCGTGGCCGTGCTGCTCCAGGTGCTGCACCCGATAATCCGGCGCCAGGGCGGCGAACAGCTTGCCGTAG
>Ga0209343_10005823_pt1 | contig 14854 bp, 15 predicted proteins | sample RifCSPlowO2_02_FD_184026 | JGI IMG/M metagenome (GOLD analysis project Ga0209343, IMG submission 184026) | Groundwater microbial communities from Rifle, Colorado - Rifle CSP2_plank lowO2_0.2 (SPAdes) (version 2) | ecosystem: Environmental > Aquatic > Deep subsurface > Groundwater | place... | reverse complement strand
CTACAGCTTGTGCAGCATGGGATGGCGGCATTCCCGCCGCGCGAATTTCGTGAAGCTCTAGATCGACTGCGTTATGATCATCCTGCGCTGCAACTTTGAGGGGAGACCTCAGGGTCAGAGTGATTTGTTTTTGAGTGCCATGAGGGTTAGAGACATTTATTAAATCACCTCTACCAACTCGGAGTACTGGCGCAGCAATCCATCTGCGGTCAGCAATTTCAACGGTTCGGACATGGCTTGCGCGATGAGCATCCGGTCGAACGGGTCACGGTGGTATTCCGGCAGGTTGGCGGCCAGCGCGCCTTGCGTTGCGGTAATCGGTAGTTCGATGAACCCGCTGGAGGCTATTCCGGCGATCAGGTCGTCAGTGTTGACTTGTAATCTGCCTTGCTTGATTTTGATGCTGGCTTCCCAGACGGATGCGGCGCTGATGAATACGGCATCGGCAATTTCTATTCGGTTAATAACGGACTTCGGCAGTTTGCGCGATGCGGCGAGGTACCACAGGAAGATGTGGGTGTCGAGCAGCAGGCGCATCAGGATTTTCCTTCAAAGGCATCCAGCAGGTCTTCCGGCAGCGGCGCATCGAAGTCGTCAGCGATTTTTATTTTCCCTTTCAGGAAGCCGGGTTTGCGTATGGTCTTGGCGGGGCTGAGGCCCGTCAATTTCGCCATCGGTTTCCCAGATTTTGCGATGCAGATTTCCCGCCCCTTGCTCACCTCTTCCACCAGTTTGGAGAGGTGCGTTTTTGCTTCGTGGATATTAACTGTATGCATGATGTACTCCGCTTAAGTTGGTTTAGTTTAGTCCAGTTGTGATAGCCGAGCAACTTTAATTGTGTTAACACACATAGGCCGGATGTACGAAGCCTTGCGATGGAAGCTTTGTCCGGCTGGCGCTGCGTTGTGCACAGGGCGGGACTCCATCCAAGTGCTATAATCCGCGCCTCTTTAAAGGTGCCGTTTCATGTCTGTCGTATTGAATTTCAAATCCCATTTGTCCGAATTGTTCGCGCAGGCGTTGCGCGAGGTCGCGCCCGACGCGATACAAACCGAGATACTGATCGAGCGTCCCAAGCTGGCCACGCATGGCGATTACGCCTGCAACCTGGCGATGCAGCTGGCGAAGCCGCTGCGCAAACCGCCGCGCGACATTGCGAAAGCGCTGATTGCGGCGTTGCCGGAATCCGACGTCATCGAGAAGATGGAAATTGCCGGTGCGGGCTTCATCAATGTGTTTATCGCCACTGCGGCCAAGCAGGGTGTGGTGCATGGCGTATTGCAGGCGGGCGCGGGTTACGGGCACGTCCATCTCGGCGCGGGACGCAAGGTGCAGGTTGAGTTTGTTTCCGCCAATCCGACCGGGCCGCTGCATGTGGGGCACGGGCGCGGTGCGGCGGTAGGCGATTGTTTGTGTAACGTGTTGCACGCGGCGGGCTGGAACGTGACGCGCGAGTTCTACTACAACGATGCGGGCGTGCAGATCGATAACCTGACGCACTCGGTGCAGCTGCGCTGCCTGGGGATCACGCCGGACGATCCGTCCTGGCCGGAAGCGGGGTATCGCGGCGATTACATTGCGGATGTGGCCAACGCGTATCTGGCGGAAGAAACGGTGGAAGCGGACGACCAGCATGTGCACGCCTCCGGCGATGTGAACGATGCCGAGGCAATCCGCCACTTTGCGGTGGCCTATCTGCGCCGCGAACAGGACATCGATTTGCGCGCTTTCGGCGTGAACTTCGATGTATTCTCGCTGGAGTCCGCGCTGTATACCGATGGCAAGGTGGAGGAGACGGTCAATAAGCTGATCGCCAGCGGGCACACTTACGAGCAGGACGATGCGCTGTGGTTGCGCACCACCGATTTCGGCGACGACAAGGACCGGGTGATGCGCAAGAGCGACGGCACCTACACCTATTTTGTGCCGGATGTAGCCTATCATCTGGACAAGTGGCGGCGCGGATTTACGCGCGTCATCAACGAGCAGGGCGCGGATCACCACAGCACGATCACGCGTGTGAGGGCAGGGTTGCAGGCGCTGGATGCCGGCATCCCGCAAGGCTGGCCGGACTATGTGCTGCACCAGATGGTGACGGTGCTGCGCAACGGCCAGGAGGTGAAGATTTCCAAGCGGGCTGGGAGCTACGTTACGCTGCGTGACCTGATCGACGAAGTTGGCTGCGATGCGACACGCTATTTCCTCGCGGCGCGCCACCCGGATTCACAACTGGTGTTCGACATCGATCTGGCGAAATCGAAAAGCAACGAAAACCCGGTGTATTACATCCAGTACGCCCATGCCCGTATCAGCGCAGTGCTGGCACAATGGGGCGGTGAGCACAAAGCCTTGTTGCAGGCTGATGTCAGGCTGCTGGATAGCGAATACGAGACTGCGCTGCTGCAGCAGATGATCGATTATCCGCAGGTGATCGAAAACGCCGCGCTTGATCTGGCTCCGCACCTGGTCGCTTTTTATCTGAAGGAGTTGGCGGCGAATTTGCACAGCTACTATAATGCCGCGCGCTTTCTGGTCGAGGACGAAGCGGTCAAGTTGGCACGACTGGCGTTGATTGCCGCGACGGCACAGGTAATTCGCAATGGCTTGGCGATACTTGGCGTGAGTGCGCCAGAAAAGATGTGAAGCGAAAATGCAACGCGAAAATGTATCGAAAAGGAACGGATAGAAGATGAGCAGAAACCCAGGCAGCAGGCCGACTGCATCACGCAATCGCGTTGATCCGTTATGGACCGGTATCTTCATCGGCATGGTAGTCGGTGTCAGCTTGGCTGCCGGATTGACCTGGTATCTGATGAAATCTCCCAGTCCGTTTGTGCAAAAAGAAAAGATAACGGTCAATCCGCCGATAGATGCTGCCAAGCCTGCCGAAATCGCGACACCCGCTGCGAATTCCCCTACGGCGGTTCCCGGCGAACCCGGCGGAAAGCCGCGATTTGAATTCTACAAGGTGCTGACCGATAAACAGGATGCGACTGCCGCCGCACCGGTCAAGCGCGCCGACAAACCCAAGCCGGCGGATAACAGGGCGGCGGATACCAAGTTGGCTGTCGCCTATGAGCCGCATCTTCTGCAGGCGGGTTCTTTCCACAAGGCGGATGATGCCGAAAAACTCAAAGCCAAGCTTGCCTTGCTGGGTGTCGAAGCCAGCGTCCAGTCCGCCAGCATTCCCGACAAAGGCGTTTGGTACCGCGTACGCTTGGGGCCTTATAAGACTGAGCAAGAGTTGAGCAGTGCGCGCAGTTTTCTGAAACAAAACGGGGTGGACAGCACTCCAATCCGGGCGCAATAAGTACCGGCAGCGGGTGCGCCCATATGATGAATACCGCGTTTCCGTTATTTGCGCGAGGTTAGGAGTATGGACTTTCATTCTTCTGCAGCGCGTTGAACATTACTACAAGGAGCAATCTATGAAAAATTTGATTAAAAGTCTGGTTGTTGCAACATTATTGCTGGTTGGCGGTGCGTCGCTCTCCGCAGCTGAGCTGGGCAAAGATTACAAATTATTGAACGTCGCGCAGCCGACCAGCGGCAATAAAATTGAAGTGCTGGAATTTTTCTTTTACGGCTGTTCGCATTGTTTCGATCTTCATAAACCGTTGAGCGCGTGGGAGAAGACCATGCCCAAGGATGTCGAGTTGATCTACGTGCCAACCATATATCGCGATTCAATGGAACCGCTGGGGCGGGCTTTTTTCGCGCTGGAAAGTCTGGGGCAGGATCACCAGTTGCACGACGCGTTGTACCGCGCAATGAATGTGGACAACATGACCCTGCACGATGAGGCAGCCATCAGCGATTTTGTGGCGAGAAACGGCGTGGATCGCGCAAAATTTTCCGCCGCTTACAACTCCTTCTCCATGCAGAGCAAAGTGACACGCGCCAAGCAAATGATCCGTAGCTATGGCATCGCCGGCACACCCACTTTGGTTGTGGACGGTAAATATCTGATCACCGGCCTGCAGCCGGAAGACACCATCCGCGTATTGAAAGAAGTAATCGTGATGGCGCGCCAGGCGCGATTCGGGAAAAAGTAAGCCCCGTTAAGGCAACACAAAAATGCGGCGTATTGGCTACGGTGAATGATGGAAAAATGCCGCAGCGTGTAGTAATCAGTGGCGCGTCAAGTGGCATAGGTCTGGCACTTGCGCGCCATTATCTTGAGCGCGGCGCAATCGTTGCCGCCTTCGCGCGACGCGGCGAATTGCTGCAATCCCTTGGCGCAGAATTTGCCGGTCGGGTCTATTGTTACCAGCTGGATGTGCGCGATGCGCCTGCCGTGCAGAATGCGGCAGACGATTTCATCACGCGTGCCGGCGGGCCTGACGTGGTGATCGCCAACGCCGGCGTAAGTGTAGGCACGCTCACCGAATACGCCGAGGACATCGATGCTTTCCAGCAAGTGCTGGATATCAATGTGCTGGGGATGGTGAAAACCTTTCAGCCTTTTGTTGCAGCGATGCGCGAAACCAGACAGGGGGTGCTGGTCGGTATTGCCAGCGTGGCAGGCTTTCGCGGGCTGCCCGGCGCGAGCGCCTATTCCGCCTCCAAGGCAGCGGCGATATCCTATCTGGAATCCTTGCGGGTCGAGCTGCGCGATAGCGGGGTGAAGGTCGTCACGATCTGCCCCGGATACATCAGAACCCCGATGACAGCCAACAACCCTTACGCAATGCCGTTCATGCTGGATGCCGGCGAGGCAGCAAGGCGCATGGCATATGCCATCGAGAGGGGAACCGCATTTACCGTGATACCTTGGCAAATGGGCCTGGTCGGGAGAGTGCTTAAATTCCTGCCGCGCTGGATGTATGACCGGTTACTTGCCAAAGCGCCGCGCAAACCGCGCAAATATATATAGGGCACCCTTTAGCCGGCCAGTTTCCGCTTCAGCACATCATTCAACTGCGCAGGGTTGGCCTTGCCCTTGCTGGCTTTCATCGCGAGGCCGACGAAGAAACCGAACAGCTTGTCCTTGCCGCTGCGATACTCCGCAACCTTGTCGGCATTGGCGGCGATGATCTCGTCCACCAGCGCTTCGATTGCGCCGCTGTCTGAGACCTGCTTCAGTCCCTTGGCTTCGATGAGGGTATAGATGCCTCTGGTTACCTCTTCAAGCGAATCACCAATGATTAGCTCGGCCACACTTGGTGTCCAGAGGTGATCGAATATCTGCTTTGCGGCACTATTTGAAATCGTCCCATCGACGATTCGGCCAATCAGAACAGCTAATTGTATGGGCTTGATTGGTGCGTCGGTGATGTTCTTGTTTTCACGGTTGAGCCGCGCGGAAATTTCCCCTTGTATCCAGTTCGCGCACAGCTTGGCTTGGCCCGGCGCTTTGGCGAGTGCGGCCTCGAAGAAATCCGCCATCTCGCGCGACGCGGTGAGGGTGCTGGCGTCATAGGCGGACAGGCCGAGTTCGTTGACATAGCGTGTCTGCTTGGCCTGCGGCAATTCCGGCAAGGTCGCGCGCACCTGCTCTTTCCATTCTTCGCTTATATCCAGCGGCAACAAATCGGGATCGGGGAAGTAGCGGTAGTCGTGCGCTTCTTCCTTGCTGCGCATAGCAAGCGTCTCGCCGGTATCGGGATTGAACAGTACAGTGGCTTGATGAATCTTGCCGCCATTCTCGATGGTGTCTATCTGCCATTGCGCCTCGTAGTCGATGGCCTGCTGCATGAACTTGAATGAGTTGAGGTTCTTGATCTCGCGCCTCGTACCGAGCGGTTCGCCGGGACGGCGCACCGAAACATTGACGTCGCAGCGGAACGAGCCTTCCTGCATGTTGCCGTCGCAGATGCCGATCCAGCGTACCAGCGAGTGCAGGGTTTTTGCGTAGGCTACCGCTTCGGCGGCGGAACGCATGTCCGGCTCGGAGACGATCTCCAGCAACGGCGTTCCGGCCCGATTCAGATCGATGCCGGTCATGCCGTGAAAGTCTTCGTGCAGCGATTTGCCCGCATCTTCCTCCAGATGGGCGCGGGTGATGCGCACCACTTTTTCGTAAGCCTGTGCTGAGCCTGCCGAAGCAGCGTCGCCGGAAAGTGGCTCGACTTGGATGGTCAGCGCGCCTTGCCCCACCACCGGCAAGTCGAACTGGCTGATCTGGTAGCCCTTGGGCAGATCGGGGTAAAAGTAATTCTTGCGGGCGAATACCGAACGAGGAGCGATGTGTGCACCAACGGCGAGGCCGAACTTGATCGCGCGCTCCACCGCACCCTTGTTTAGTACCGGCAGCACGCCGGGCAGCGCGATGCTCACCGCATCCGCCTGGGTGTTCGGCTCCGCGCCGAACGCGGTCGGAGCGCCGCAGAATATTTTGCTGCTGGTCGAAAGCTGCGCGTGTACTTCCAGCCCGATGACGATTTCCCAGGTCATGTCTATGTCGTTCCCTTATGGTCCTTACAGCTCTTGCGGCGCGCGGCTGTGCCAGTCGGTCGCCAGTTGATATTGGTGCGCGACGTTCAGCATGCGCACCTCGTCAAAATAGTTGCCGATGATCTGCAAGCCGACCGGCATGCCGGGATTGCCATTGTTGGCTGCGCCGAAGCCGCAGGGAATCGACATGCCGGGCAGCCCGGCGAGGTTCACCGCGATGGTGTAGATGTCGGACAGGTACATCTGCACCGGGTCGTCGCCCTTCTCGCCCAGCTTGAATGCGGTGCTCGGGCTGGTCGGCCCCATGATGACGTCGCACTGCCTGAACGCGTCGGTGAAGTCCTGCGCGATCAGGCGGCGGATCTTCTGCGCCTGCAGGTAATAGGCATCGTAGTAGCCGTGGCTCAGCACATAGGTGCCGATCATGATGCGCCGCTTCACTTCCGCGCCGAAGCCCTGCGCGCGGCTCTTCTCGTACATGTCGGTGAGGTCGCTGTATTCCGGCGCGCGGTAGCCGTAGCGCACGCCGTCGAAGCGCGACAGGTTGCTGGAGGCCTCCGCCGGAGCCAGCACGTAATACACCGGCACGGACAGTCTGGAATTCGGCAGGCTGATTTCGACGATGGAAGCGCCAAGTTTCTTGTATTCGGCGATGGCGGCATTGACGGCTTGCGCCACATCGTTACTCAAACCCTCGGCGAAGAACTCTTTTGGCAGGCCGATGCGCAGGCCGTCCAGCGGTTTTGCCAGGTCGCGCGCGTAGTCTTCCTTGGCGCGTTGCAGGCTGGTGGAATCGCGCTCGTCGAAACCGGTCATCACGTTGAGCATCAACGCCAGGTCTTCCGCGCTGCGCGCCATCGGCCCGGCCTGATCCAGGCTGGAGGCAAAGGCGATCATGCCGTAGCGCGACACTGTGCCGTAGGTCGGCTTGAGGCCGGAAATGCCGCACAGTGCGGCAGGCTGGCGGATCGAGCCGCCGGTATCGGTTCCCGTCGCGGCGGCGCACAGCCGCGCGGCTACCGCACAGGCCGAACCGCCTGAACTGCCGCCGGGCACGGCGTCTTGGCTGTACGGGTTCTTTACCGCGCCGAAATAGGAGGTTTCATTGGAAGAACCCATGGCGAATTCGTCCATGTTGGTCTTGCCGAGATTCACCGCGCCGACGTTATTGAATTGTTCGATAACGTGCGCGTCGTAGGGAGAGACGAAATTCGCCAGCATCTTCGAGCCGCAGGTGGTACGCCAGCCCTTGGCGCAGAAGATGTCTTTTTGTGCGACAGGGATGCCGGTCAGGGCATCGGCCGTGCCAGCGGCAAGGCGGGCATCAGCATCGCGCGCCTGTGCCAGACTGGCTTCGGCGTTGGTGGTGATATAGGCATTCAGTACGGGATTGAGCGCGGCGATACGGTCAAGGTAAAGCCGTGTCAATTCGACACTGGAAATCTTTCTGGCACGCAGCGCACTGCCGAGTTGCTGCAAACTGGAATTAAGCATGGCTTTATTATTCAATTACTTGCGGAACAAGATACAGCCCCGCTTCTACTTGCGGGGCAATCGACTGGAACAGTTCGCGCTGATTGGTTGCTGTTACCACGTCCTCACGCAATCGTTGCGACACGTCCTGGGCATGGGACATCGGGGCGATATTTCGGGTATCTACGGCCTGCATTTCGGCGATCAGGTCAAAAATTCCGGCAAGTTGCGCGCGCGCGGTCTCGATTTCCGTTTCGCTCATGGCCAGACGGGCCAGGCGGGCGACTTTCCGGACATCGGTATTGGTGATGGACATAGGTAAAAACTTTATTGAAATAAGGCTAATAGGGTATCATACAAGGCATTATTGACGCACCTTTTTGACTACAGGACACAACATGCTAGGATTTTTTAAAGATTATTTTTCTAATGATTTGGCGATTGATCTCGGTACGGCGAACACGTTAATCTGGGTGCGCGGACAAGGCATCGTTCTCGATGAGCCTTCGGTGGTGGCGATCCGCCAGGAGGGCGGGCCGAATGGCAAGAAGGTGGTGCAGCAGGTCGGGATTGCCGCCAAGCAGATGATGGGGCGCACGCCGGGAAATATCACCGTGATTCGCCCGATGAAGGATGGCGTGATTGCCGACTTTACCGTCACCGAGCTGATGCTCAAACATTTCATCCGCAAGGTTTACAAGGCGGGCATTTTCAGTCCCAGCCCGCGCATCGTGATCTGTGTGCCGTGCGGTTCCACGCAAGTGGAGCGGCGTGCGATTCGCGAATCCGCCGTCGGCGCGGGAGCGCGTCGCGTGGAGCTGATCGAGGAACCGATGGCTGCGGCGATCGGTGCCGGTTTGCCGGTGGAAGAGGCGACCGGTTCGATGGTGGTGGATATCGGCGGCGGCACCACGGAGGTGGGCGTGATTTCTCTGGGTGGCGCGGTGTACTCCGGTTCGGTGCGCGTTGGCGGCGATAAATTCGACGAGGCGATCATCAACTACATTCGCCGCAATTACGGCATGCTGATCGGCGAAACCACCGCCGAAGAAATCAAGAAGACCATCGGTTCCGCCTTCCCGGGCAGCGAAGTGCGCGAGATGGAAGTAACCGGTCGCAATCTGGCCGAAGGCGTGCCGCGCAGCTTCACGATTTCCAGCAATGAAGTTCTCGAAGCCATGACCGATCCGCTCAACAATATCGTCAGCGCAGTCAAGACAGCTCTGGAGCAGACACCGCCGGAACTCGGTGCCGATATTGCCAGCAAGGGCATGGTATTGACCGGTGGCGGCGCGCTGCTCCGCGACCTGGACCGCCTGCTGATGGAAGAAACCGGCCTGCCGGTTTTGATCGCCGATGACCCTCTGACCTGTGTGGTGCGCGGTTCCGGTATGGCTCTCGAGCACATGGACAAGTCGACCAGTATTTTCACCACCGAATAGCTGTTCCAGCATAATCCCCAAGAAGCCGCGATGGAACGTCGTTGATAGACAACACGCAATCTTTCCGATTTTTCAATCGCGGCCCCAGTCCTGCGGTGCGGTTGGTGTTTTTTGCCGCGCTTTCGTTGCTGCTGTTGTTTATCGATGCGCGCTATCGCTATCTGGAATCCACCCGCAGCGCGTTGTCGGTGCTGATTTCCCCGGTGCAGCGGCTGGCGGCCTGGCCGGGCGCATTGTGGCAACATGCTGGCGATTTTTTCATCACTCAGAGCAGGCAACGCAGCCTGATAAAAGAGAACGATGATCTGCAAAGGCAGCATCAGGGCGATGCCGCGCAATTGCTGCAACTGCAATCCATGCAATTGGAAAACCGGCAATTGCGCAACCTGGTTGCGTTGCCGATACGCAGCGAATTTACCACCCAATTAGCCGAAATCGTTTATGCAGAACGCGATGTGTTCAGGCGCCGGGTACTCGTCAACAAGGGTGCCGACACCAGGGTGCTGATCGGACAAGTGGTGATGGATGACACAGGTATTGTCGGGCAGATCACCCGCGTCTATCCCTGGCTTTCCGAAGTCACCCTGATCACCGAAAAGGACCACGCCGTGCCGGTGCAGGTATTGCGCAACGGGTTGCGCACCATCGTGTTCGGCGCGGGCGATACCAGTCAGTTGTCGCTGCGCTATATGCCGGTTAATGCTGATATTCAGAACGACGACATACTGGCCACTTCCGGAATAGACGGCATCTACCCGCCGGGTATCCCGGTCGCCAGGGTGATAAAAATCGAACGCGATGCCGCCTACCCCTTTGCACGCGTTACTTGCCTGCCGATCGCCGGTGTGGATAAACATCGCCATCTGCTGATACTGTCCGATCTGCCCAAGCCGCCCGAGCGTCCGGTGGAAAAGTCCACGGCAACAGATATCGATAAGCGTGCGAAGACCAGGAGAAAGAATTAAATGCCCAGCACTGCCATACACGGCAAGGCGGAAATCCAGCGTCCGGTCAGCAATACGCTTATCGGGTTGAGCGTGTTGGCCGCGCTATTTCTGAACGGATTGCCATGGGGTGGCATCTGGTTGATGTTGCGCCCCGACTTTGTCGCAGTGGTGCTGCTTTATTGGTGCATGCACAAGCCATGGCGCGTCGGTATCGGGCTATCGTGGGGTGTGGGAATACTCGCCGACGTCGCTGACGCCAGCCTGTTTGGACAGCACGCCCTGGCGTATGCGGTACTCGCATTTGGTGGCGTGGTGCTGAGCCACCGCTTGCGGATGTTTGATTTGCGCCAGCAAACCACCCAGGTGAGCGGTATTTTTGCGCTGACCTATGCGGTCTATGCGCTGGTGCATTGGCAGTTGAACGGCTCGGTGGTGTGGCCGTATTTCCTCGGTTGCCTGACGTCGACTTTGCTGTGGACACCGCTCAGCATCATGTTCCTGGCAATGCGGCAGAAGCGCGTGGATCGTGAATGAACAAGCAAGTCGAGTTTAAAAACCATCAGCGCGAGATATTTCACTTTCAATTGCGCCTGGTCGTCAGCATCGGTTTTGTATTGGTGTTGCTGGCGATTCTGCTGATCCGTTTTGTCTATCTGCAAGCGGTGCGCCACAGCTATTACCAGACTCTTGCGGAAAGCAACCGCATCTTCATTGTTCCTATCGTTCCCAACCGCGGCCTGATACTTGACCGCAACGGCGTGGAACTGGCGCGCAACTTTTCAGGCTACACGCTGGAAATCAAGCCGAACCAGACAGCAGATGTGGAAGCCACGATAAACGAACTGTCCACGCTGATCGAGGTAACCCAGAAGGACCGCAAACGCTTCAAAAAGCAGCTCGCCGAGAGCCGCAACTTTGAAACGCTGATGATTCGAAGCCGGTTAAGCGATGAAGAGGCCGCGCGTTTCGTCGCGCAGCAATATCGTTTTCCGGGTGTTGAGATCAAGGCGCGGCTGTTTAGGGATTACCCGTTCGGCGAGAAGACTGCCCATTTGATCGGATATATCGGGCGTATCAATCAAACCGATATGAAACTGCTTGAAGACAGCGATCTTGCATCCAACTATCGCGGCTCTGATTACATTGGCAAAACCGGCCTGGAGCAGAGTTACGAAAGCGAACTGCATGGCACTACCGGCATAGAGCAAGTCGAAGTTGATGCGGGCGGGCGGGCGGTGCGTATGCTATCGAGCGTCGCGCCGGTTTCCGGCAACACGCTGGTATTAAGCATTGATGTGAAGCTGCAGGAAATCGCCGAGCAATCATTCGGCGATTACCGCGGCGCGCTGGTGGCGATCGATCCGAACAATGGCGACGTGCTTGCCTTTGTCAGCAAACCGGGATATGACCCCAATCCGTTCATCGATGGCATCGATACGCAGAGTTGGGACGAGTTGAATAACTCGCCCGATGTGCCGCTCAACAACCGCGCGCTGCGCGGCCAGTACCCGCCCGGTTCGACCATCAAACCCTTCATGGCGCTTGCGGGTTTGAATTTCAACACGCGCACACCCGAGGAAACCATCAGCGATCAGGGTGTGTTCTATTTGCCGGGCAGCAGCCGGCAATATCGCGACTGGAAAGTGGGCGGCCACGGCAGCGTGAATATGTTCAAGGCCATCACGGTGTCGTGCGACACTTATTTTTACGGGTTGGCGACCGAACTGGGTATAGACAATATCTTCAATTACCTGTCGCGTTTCGGTTTCGGCAAGAAAACCGGCATAGACCTCGAGGGTGAAACACCCGGTTTGCTTCCCTCGCAGGAATGGAAAATGAAGCGTTACCAGCAAATCTGGTATCCCGGCGATACGGTATCGGTTGGTATCGGGCAGGGATACAACCTGGTGACACCCTTGCAACTGGCGTTTGCCACTGCCACGCTGGCGAACAACGGCGTGGCATATAAACCCCATCTGGTAAAAGAAGTGCGCAGTTTACGCAGCAGTGAAAACCGTTTTATCGCCAAAGATCCCATATACGGGCTCAACATCGATCCGGCGCATCTTGATCTGGTGAAACGCGCCATGGTGGCCGTCACACAGCCTGGCGGCACGGCGGTGTATGCCTCTCTGGGTACGCCCTATCACATTGCGGGCAAGACCGGCACGGCACAGGTGATTGCTATGAAGCAGGGTGAAAAATATGATGCCGATAAAATCGACGAGCGGCATCGCGACCATGCCTGGTTCATCGCTTTCGCGCCTGCCGAACAGCCAAAAATCGCGCTGGTTGTGCTGGTCGAAAACGGCGGGCACGGCGGCAGCACGGCGGCACCCATAGCGCGCAAGGTGCTCGATTACTATCTGCTTGGGAAAGTGCCCAAGCCATTGGCTGTTGCGGAAGTGAAGGAGGCTGGCGAACATGATTAGACGGCAACTATGGCAGCGCCTGACCGCGCACATTGACCGCCCGTTGATGCTGGGTATCGTTTTGTTGCTGCTGACCAGCCTGCTGGTGCTGTACAGCGCGGATAACGCAAGCCTGAGTCAACCGCTGAACCAGGTACGCAACATCGCGGTGGCTCTCACCTGCATGTGGCTGGTCGCCAATCTGCCGTTGCATTATCTGATGCGCACCGCCGTGCCGATCTATGTGTTCGGTATGGTATTGCTGATCGCCGTGGCGCTGTTCGGCGAAATCAGCCACGGCGCAAGACGCTGGTTGAATCTTGGCGTGACGACCATCCAACCCTCCGAGCTGATGAAGGTCGGCGTGCCATTGATGATGGCCTGGTATTTTGAGAAAAACGAAGCCACGCTGACGCTGAAAAATTATTTCGTCGCCGCGCTGCTGCTGCTCTTGCCGGTGGCTTTGATCGCGCGCCAGCCCGATTTGGGAACATCGCTGCTGATCTCGGCCAGCGGGTTTTACGTGTTGTTTCTGGCAGGCCTGAGCTGGCGGGTGATAGGCGGCCTGTTCGTTGCGGGCCTTGCCAGTGCGCCGATATTGTGGTCGGTGCTGCACGACTACCAGCGCCATCGCATCCTGATGTTGTTCGACCCGTCGCAGGATGCGCTGGGAAATGGTTATCACACGATCCAGGCAACCATTGCCGTCGGTTCCGGCGGCATACTCGGCAAGGGCTATTTGAACGGTACGCAAACGCATCTCGACTTCCTGCCGGAACGCACCACCGACTTTATTTTTGCGGTGTACTCGGAAGAATTCGGCCTGATCGGCAACCTGATCCTTTTGTCGCTGTATGCTTTTGTGGTGATGCGCGGCTTCATCATCACCGGGAATGCCTCGACATATTTCACGCGTCTGATGGCCGGTTCCATTACGCTGACCTTCGCCACCTATACGTTCGTCAACATGGGTATGGTCAGCGGCATCCTGCCAGTGGTCGGCGTGCCGCTGCCGTTGATAAGTTATGGCGGCACATCCATGCTGACCCTGCTGCTGGGTTTTGGTTTGCTGATGAGCATAGAAACCCACAAGAAACTGGTAAAAACCTAGGAGTTGGCATGGGCAGGCAAATCGCAGTTTTGATCTTGGCAACTTTGGCGCTCGCCGCTTGCGGCAGCGCCCCGCAGCGCAAAGCGGAATCCGGTAAAGTCACCACTGCGCCGGGAGGAGGAGGTTACCTTGCCGGAGACGGGCCGGGCGCGGAGACAGCCGTCAATCTGGATGCGATACCCGATCCTGTGCCGAGAAACGAGCCGTTGCATCGCTATGCCAATCGCCCCTATGTTGCGCTGGGCAAGACCTACACGCCGCTGACTCGCATGGGCAATTTCAAACAGCGCGGCAGCGCCTCGTGGTACGGAAAGAAATTCCACGGCCAGCGTACGTCCAGCGGTGATGTATACGACATGTATGCCATGACTGCCGCCCACCCGACCCTGCCGATTCCCAGTTATGCGCGTGTGACGAATCTCGCCAATCAAAAATCAGTGATTGTGCGCGTCAACGACAGGGGCCCTTTCTTGCATGAGCGCGCGATTGATGTTTCATATACTGCCGCGCACAAACTCGGCATCGTCGGCAGCGGCAGCGGGGAAGTCGAAGTGGAGAGCATTGCCGCCAGCGGCCCGGTGCAAAGCAAGCCGCCGGAAAACAGCGCACCAGCTGCGATGACTGCGGCTCCAGTTGCGCTGACGTCGCTGGACAGCAGCGAAACACGCGTTTATCTGCAACTTGGCGCATTCAAGTCGCAACAGGGCGCGGAGAGTTTCATGGCGCGCATGCGCAGCGACCTTGGCGACTTCGGCAAACAGTTCAAATTGTCTGCGAAAGACGGGTTGGTGCGGGTGCATATCGGCCCGTATCGGAGCCAGAGCGAAGCGCGCGCAAGCGCAGAGAGTATGAGGAGAACGCTGGGGTTCAAGCCTATGCTCAACCTGCCGTGATCAAGCGCGCAGCGGCATTTTTCATGGGCGGTACTTATCCCTGTGAACCCGGGGACTGACTCTGAGGTCTCCCCTCAAACGTTGCAGCGCAGGATGATCATAACGCAGTCGATCTAGAGCTTCACGAAATTCGCGCGGCGGGAATGCCGCCATCCCATGCTGCACAAGCTGTAGCGCCAAG
>Ga0209343_10005820_pt1 | contig 14855 bp, 12 predicted proteins | sample RifCSPlowO2_02_FD_184026 | JGI IMG/M metagenome (GOLD analysis project Ga0209343, IMG submission 184026) | Groundwater microbial communities from Rifle, Colorado - Rifle CSP2_plank lowO2_0.2 (SPAdes) (version 2) | ecosystem: Environmental > Aquatic > Deep subsurface > Groundwater | place... | reverse complement strand
CCTGGCCGGGAGCGACAAAAACAGGGTAGAAGACATCAAGTCGTCGCCTTCAGTAAGCGCGGCGCGCACTTTGAGCGCGGCTGATGAATTAAAACTGCTGACTTTGGCTGATTTTAGGGGCTGGGGAGGAGGCGCCGCGGCCGCTGGGGAAGTTATGCGCCGGATAGGCTTATTGGCTAAGGAATCACTGGGGAGCAAGTCGCAGGGCATAAAACAGTTCCGCGCTAGCGAACTTTTTAAAGATTACGTGAGAATCGGGCAACAGAGCCTGTCTTCGGGCAAAAAATTAGCCCAGGCACTGTCTGACCCGGCGATTAATCCTAATGGACTGACTGAAGACGAGTTTTACGCCATCGCTTCATTAAATAGTAGATTAAAATAAAGTACGTCATCCTGAGGCGTAGCCGAAGGATCTCGTGGGTATAAAACGAGATGCTTCACTTCGTTCAGCATGACGGTATGTAAATGCAGCAGTTCGTAGTGCCTCAATTTATAGATGTTGAAGACAAAATTATCGGGCCCATTACCGTCCGCCAGTTTATCATGGGCATTGTGGCGGCTTTGTTTTTTTTCTTGGCTTACAAGTTTGCCGACCTGGCTTTGTTTGTTTTAGAGGCCGTGGTGATTATCGGTTTTTACGCCTTGTTTGCTTTTATCAAGGTTAATGGCCGGCCGTTCTATTATTTTTTATTGAGCATTATCCGCTCAATCAAGCGGCCCCAGCTGCGGGTTTGGAACCGGGAAATGACCTTTTTGCAAAACGTGCCTTGGCGCGAGAGCGCGCCGACGCCAGTCCTAGTGGCGCCAGAGCGGGTGCGCCTGGTGGAGCAGGAGTTAAGCCAGCTGTCATTGCTGGTTGATACTGGGGGAAGGTATAGGCCGGAGGAGATACTGCAAAGGCAGAAGCAAGAAAAAATTTCAAAATAAATACCAATGAATAAAATTTCCAATAACCAATTTCCAGTAAAGCTCCAATAGCCAATAATCAAATCGTCATTCCGACCCCCTCGGGCATACTCGGGGCAGGCTGGAGTGGAGGCCAGCCAGAGGCTGGTCAGCCTTTGGCCGAAATCTCGTGGAAAACCGAGGAGATCCCTCGACTCGGCGAGTACGCCTCGCTCGGGATGACGGCTCTAAAATTTGGTGATTGGAAATTTACTGGAGCTTGGAAATTGGAATTTGGAAATTATTTATGCCTAAATCAAAACTGGCTAATAAAAAAACAGCAGCTTCTACTCAACAGTATCTGGATATTGCCGAGATCAAGGATGACTTGGTGGTGTTAAAAGACGGCACCATGCGCGCCGTCATGCTCGCTTCTTCCATTAATTTCGCGCTTAAGTCCGAAGACGAACAAAACGCCATCATCGCCGGTTACATCAGTTTTTTAAACTCGCTTGATTTTTCAGTGCAGATAGTCATCCAGTCGCGGCGGCTCAACATTGACGGTTATTTGGAAAACTTGCTGGTTAAACAGCGCGAACAAACCAATGAGTTGCTGCGCACCCAGATTGCTGAATACCGCGAGTTTATCAGCCAGCTGATTACCTTGGGAGAAATCATGGGCAAGCGGTTTTACGTGGTGGTGCCATACACTCCTGAAGGCAAAGGCCGGGCCGGATTTTTTAGCCAGTTGGGCGCGGTTTTTTCTCCGGCCAAAGTCATCCGCCTTTCCGATGCCACTTTCCGCAAATATCAAGAACGCCTGTTGGCTAGGGTGGAAAAAGTAACGAGCAATCTTTCCAGTTTAGGCATAACCGCTGTTCAGCTCAACACCCAGAGCTTAATTGAGCTGTATTATAACTGTTACAATGTTGATCTGGCATATAACCAAAAATTGCCGCCTACCGAAAAACTTAGTGTGGAAGAAACATAGTTGTCATCTCGAGGCCTCAATGAACCCAATAAATCACAAGGAATTTTGATTGCCTATGAACTCACAAATCTCTAAACCGCTTGGCAGGCCGAGGAGATCCCCTAGTGTGTCGCTCGGGATGACAATTATTATAAAATCATGTTTGATCCAAAAAACATAAAAACCCAGCCAGTTACGTCCCAGCCGGAAGCGCCGGACTCGGCTCCGGTCAATGAGATGGAAGTTGTTACTTCCGAGAAAGTTTTAACCCAGGGCATGGTGGCTATCCGCGATTTAATCGCCCCGTCTTCATTGCGGGTGCAAGCCGACCATTTGGAGCTCAACGGCCAGCTGGTGCGCAGTTTTTTCGTGGTTGATTATCCGCGCTACATTAACGTGGGCTGGTTTGCGCCCATCATCAATTTATCGGCCACCATGGACATTGCCATGTATTTTTATCCGGTGTCAAGCGCCATTGTTTTGAACCAATTGAAGAAAAAAGTCGGCAACCTGGAAGCCCAATTAACTCAGGATCAGGAAAAAGGCGCGCCCCGCGACCCGTTGCGCGAAACCGCTCTGCGCGACATTGAACAGCTGCGGGATGATTTAACCCAGGGCCTGGAGCATTTTTTTCAGTACGCGCTTTATGTTACGATTTACGCTAAAGAAACCAAAGATTTAGACGCTTTGTCCGAGCGGCTGGAAACTCTTTTGGGCTCAAAGCTGGTGGGCACGCGCCGGACGCTTTGGCAGATGGAGCAAGGTTTTAATTCCACTTTGCCGCTGGCTAACGATGAGCTCTCGGTGGCCGTCAATATGAACACTTCGCCGGCCGCTTCGTCGTTCCCGTTTGTTTCCTCAGAGCTGACTTCAGACAATGGCATTTTATACGGCGTCAATCGCCATAACAACAGCCTGATTCTTTTTGACCGCTTTAGCATGCCCAACGCCAATGCCGTGGTTTTTGCCACTTCCGGGGCGGGCAAGAGTTACGCGGTGAAACTGGAGGTTTTGCGCAGCATGATGATGGGCACGGACGTTATTATCATTGATCCGGAGCGCGAATACGGGCACCTCTCCGAGGCCGTGGGCGGAACTTACGTCAACATCTCGCTTAATTCCGAAAGCAAAATCAATCCCTTTGATTTGCCGCGCGCCGTCACTTCCGGCGCCACCACGGCTGACATTATTCGCAGCGCCGTGATTACGCTCAAAGGTTTGGTTAGATTGATGCTGGGACATCTTTCCAATGAAGAGGATTCCATTGTTGATCGGGCGCTTTTAGAAACTTACGCCAAAAAAGACATTACCGCTTCCAGTGATTTGAGCGCAGTGGCGCCGCCTTTGATGCAGGATTTTGAGGAGGTTCTGGACGGCATGGAGGGCGGCGCCAGCCTGGCCGAGAGGCTGCGCAAATACACCCAAGGCACTTTTGCCGGACTTTTGAACAACCCCACCAACGTTGATATTGGTAACCAGCTGGTTATTTTTTCGGTCCGCGACTTGGAAGATGAGCTGCGGCCTATGGCTATTTATACCATTGTCAACTATATTTGGAATATCGTCCGCTCCAATCTTAAAAAACGGATTCTGGTGGTGGATGAAGCTTGGTGGCTGATGCAGAACGAGGACAGCGCCAAGTTCATATTCGCCCTGGTTAAGCGCTGCCGCAAATATTATCTGGGCGTGACCACTATTACCCAGGATGTCAATGATTTTTTGGCCTCGCCTTATGGCCAGGCCATTGTCACCAACTCTTCATTGCAGCTTTTACTGCGCCAGTCGCCGGCCGCCATTGACACGGTTACTAAAACTTTCCTTTTAACCGAGGGCGAGAAATACTTGTTGCTTGAGAGCGGGGTGGGGGAGGGCATATTTTTCGCCGGCAACAAGCACGCGGCCATTAAAATTGTGGCTTCTTACGCCGAGGATCAGATTATCACCACTGACCCGCGCCAGCTTTTGGAAATCGAGCAAGCCAAAAAAGAATTCGCGGAACAAAACGCTCAATCGAAATAAAAACCGTCATTCTGAGCGTAGCGAAGAATCCCGCGGGTAACCGATGAGATCCTTCACTTCGTTCAGGATGACGATAAATAAATAATATTTTATGCTTTCATCACGAACAAAAATTATAATTTTAATAGTCGGAGCAATAGTTGTTATGGGCGTGATTATTGTTGCGGTTTGGGATTTTTTCCCGGGAAAAGAAGCTTCCCAGCCCCAGGCCGAAGGTCCGGCAGCTGATTTGTCTTTTTTAAACGAGCCGCCAACTGTGACTGGCCAGGAGTTTGATGCTGATAACCGCGATGTTTTTGAACAGACAATGGGCGGCGCGTCCGGAGAAACTATTTCGCCCTTGGAACAAGAAGCTCGCTCTTTGGCCACTTTTTTCATTGAGCGCTTTGGCACTTATTCCAGTGACGCTGATTTTGCCAATATTGACGATTTGCAGTCTTTTATGACCCCAGCCATGCGCGGTTGGGCCGAGCGTTTTAAGAAAAGCCAGCCCCAAAGCCAGGGTTATTCAGCAATTGTCACCGAGGTGGCCTCGCTTGCCACCAAATCGTTCGCGCCCTTGGAGCGCCGGGCGGTTTTTGACATTATTGCCAACCGCACCGAGTCTAAAGGCGGCCAGAGCGAGGTTTATCGGCAAAAAGCCACAATAGAGTTAGCGCAAACGTCTTCCGGCGCCTGGCTGGTCTCTAGTTTATATTGGGGCGAGCGGCTGTAATAATTCATTAACATGGCATTACCAGCTTTAAAATTTGAAGAACACGAGAGTAAAGATGTTTCACCGGGTCAGGAGGACGAAATCAGGCTGGAGTGGCAATTGCGCCTCAAGCCAGCCATCAAGGTCAAAAATCACCAAGACTTAAAACCAAAGCCGGAAGAGGCAACTGGAACAGAAAAAAGTAAGGCAGGGGAGAAGCCCGAGGGTGGGAAAGCGGCGGGACCGAGCAATGAAGCCAAGTCACCCGAGACGCCAGAAGTTCCACCTGGCGAAGAAGCTGGCATGCGCGCGGCCTGGCAAGGCCGGGCTCGCGCCGATGCAGAGACAACTCAAGCTTCTAAGACTAATAGGCCACGAACAGATATTCAGCCCACTCCCAGTCTACCAATCCAGCCTGGCCAAGAAAAAAAAGAAACCCCAGAACAAACAGAAGAGCGCCAAGAAAGCAAACTAGCGCGCTGGCTGCGCCAGAAGCAGAAAGCCAAGCGCCAAGCTCGGTCCAAGGAATACGAGGCCTCGGGCTTGAGCGGCTCAGTCGAGGGCAAACTCAAAAAATTGCGCCAGATTAAAAAGATAATCCGCGTGATTAGAGCCGGTTCCTTGGTTGGCGTTTCTTTGGCAGATATTTTTTTCTCTTTAAGCGCTCTTTTTCTGTCTTTGGTTGGGGAGTGGCTTATTTCCAAATTTATTCCCGGTTATCAGCTGTTTCCCAAAGACGACCCGCTTGTCATACTTGATAAAATTTTATGGTATGTCGGCTGGGCCGTGGTGGTCAGCGCGCTCCTATTGATTGTTGCTCTAATTATTATTATTGTCTATATAAACCAGGCTCCAACCAACGCTCTTCGCTTACTTATTTCTTAATAGATTTTTTATGAAATTCAGGCGTAATTTATTAATTGCAATCGTGGCCCTATTTTTGGCCTGGCCAGCTTTGGCTTTGGCCCAGCCTTTTCAGAGTCCGAGCGGAGCCGACGGGGCTTCAGCGACCGCGGACCCGGCTAAAGAGGAGCCAAAAAACGCGGCTGAAAACATTAATGTCAAATTGCAGATTCCTTTGCCATTCGTAAAACTTTCTGCTGGCGGCGAGGTGAGCAACCTTAAAGACTACATTGAAGGCATTTACCGCCTGCTCATTGGCGTGGGCGCTTTGTTCGCGGTGGTGATGATAATCATTGCCGGGTACCAATATCTGACTTCCGGCGGTTCGGCTGATAAAACCGGAGCCGCCAAAAAGCGGATTTTCAACGCCAGCATCGGCTTGATTTTGGCTTTAATGTCTTATGTGATTCTTAATGCCATCAGCGCCCGCTTGGTGGACATGGAACTGCCGATAGTGGCGCCAGTGCAGAGGTTTGAGTTTAATTTAGGAGATACGTGCCAGACAACATTTGCGTATAAAGACGGCAAGTTTCAAAATAATGCATTTAATCAGTATAAAAAGATTGAAGTTAAGGCTAAGGAAAGCGCGTTAGATGCATCAGCGAAGCCAGTAGATATCGAAGCAACTCTGTGTGGAACAGATTATGTTGCGTATGGAGATGGAAAAGAGATTGCCCAGTGTGCTGGCGGTTACTGCAGTAACAACAAGGCATGCATACTTGGGAAATGTCGAAATACTTATCTTTATGGTAAAGTTAACATGGGTTTATTCTCTCGCGCTTACATTGAAAAAATAGGAGTTTACAAAATTTTCGGCGCTAGGGGTATAAGGGTCCATGAGAAAAGTTTTTCCGGCGGGTCATCTTATGCTATCCCGAAGCCGGAAATTATTGAATCAGGAAGCGGCGCCGCGATGCCGGCAATAGATAAAGAAGGGCATCTTTTTGGAGGAATTAGCTATCCATTTGGGGAGTTTAAAGGTTACGCCTTGCGGGTGGAAGTCAATGATGCATTAGCTATAGATAATGAATTTATAGTTGGCCATAATTGCTCCAAAGCCCTGCATGCTTTTAAAGACACTTTTTTAAGCGATCCTTTCGTTTCTCTTTCTGATATTAAGCCAGAGCAGTTAATCTCGCAGGAAGAAATTGACAGAAGCTATCAATGCAATATTGATTTTGAAAACTCTTCTTTTAGCGATTTTGATTAATTTATGTCTCATCGGTTAAAACTTTTTTTGGAAGTTAGCGGCTTTTTGATCATTGTGGCTCTGGCGGGCTGGGGGATTTGGGCTCTATTTTTTCGCGCCCCGGGCGCGCCGATTATTCCCGGGCAGGAAGTGCCGCCTGAACAAGGCGGTTTGCCGCCAATCGGCCAGGCCGGGGAGCGCAATCTGGCGGCCGAGGGCGTGTCTTTGCTGGAGCCAGAGCCGCCAGCGGCTGTTTCCGAGCCGGACGTGGTGGCCCGCGGCGGCCGGACCCAGGTGGATGCTTTAACCGAATCTCGGGCCGAGTTTAGCGCTTTATTTGGCAATGGCTTTAATTATTATAACGAAGATGATGGCCGTTTTTACCGCCTGTCTTCAAGTGGCGGAGAGCCGGTATTGCTTTCGGACGAGGTGTTTAATTCGGTTGAGAACGTAACCTGGTCGCCTGCAGGCAACCAAGCAGTGCTGGAGTTTCCGGACGGCTCCAACATTTTTTACGATTTTAAAACTAAAGAACGAGCCACCTTGCCGCGCCGGGCTCAGGATTTTTCTTTTTCGGGGAGCGGCGAAGCTTTGGCTTACGAGTATATTGGCGAGGGCGTGGACGACCGCTGGATTGTGGTATCTCAGCCCAATGGCGAGGGCCAAGAGCTTATTCAATCGCTCGGCGACGAGGCCCGGAACACGCAGATTGCCTGGTCGCCGGATAATCAAGTGGTGGCCATGTACCGCGAGCCGACCTCGGCTTTGGGAGAGGAGGTTTTCTTTATTGGCTTGAATAATGAGAATTTTTTGTCTTTGCAGACCAATGGCCTGGGTTTTAAAGGCCAGTGGTCGCCCGCCGGAGAGCAGATTCTGTACAGCGTCTTCAGCGCCAAAACCAATTTCAATCCAGCGCTTCATATTGCCGGAGCCCAAGGAGACAATATCGGCGCCGCCAACCGGTCGCTTAAAATCGCCACCTGGCCGGACAAATGCGCGTTCGCGGATGAGACTCTGCTTTACTGCGCCGTGCCTCAAGGCCTGCCTCAAGGCAGCGGCCTGTATCCGGAGCTGGCGGCCAGCACGCCGGACGCTATCTATAAAATAGATTTGCAGAGCAATTTAGCCTCCTTGGTGGCCATGCCTGAATCAGGCGCCAATCCATCATTCAATGTTGATAAATTGATGATTTCGGAGAACAGCAGAGAACTTTACTTTACTGACCGCGTTACCGGCCAGCTCCGTCGGTTGAGATTGAGATAGAGAATAGAGGATGGAAAATAGAAAATAGAGAATGGAAAAGAGTATGTCCCATAAGCACAATATAAGTATTTTTTTCTTGCTGGCCCTGGGGATAATCATAATAATTTTTTTTGGCGTCAGCACTGTTCGCGATAGGCAGGCGCGCGTTGCCAAAAACAATCCTTTTGAAGGCATTGCTCGGCCGCAATTTTATTCCGAAAGCCCAAATGAGGGCGAGGACAGCGCCAGTTTGGTTTTGTTTGAATACGGCGATTTTGCCTGTCCGGCCTGCCGCGAGATGCATCCGGTAGTTGAGCGGATTTTTGCCGCTTACGGGGACCGGGTTTTACATGTCTGGAAAGATTTTCCTTTGCATCCGGGATTTTCGCAGGGAGCGGCAGTGGCGGCCCGTTGCGCCGACAAACAAGGCAAGTTTTGGCCTTATCATGATTTGCTTTTTTCCAAGCAAGTGGAGCTGGGCGAGATTGACCTGACCAAAGCCGCCCAATCACTGAATTTAGACTTGGATAAGTTTAGCAGCTGTTTGAAAGACCAAGCTGTGGCCGAGCTGGCGCAGCGGGATTTTTTGGAAGGCCAGGCTTTGGGAGTGAATTTGACGCCCACTTTTGTGATTGGGGACCAGGCTTTCAGCGGGGTGGTGAGTTTTGAGGATTTTGAAAGCATTGTCTTGGCAGAACTGGCTAAGTTATAGTAAGATACACAAGACTTGCGCGTCTATTGTCATTGCGAGTGACGCGGCAATCCCGAAATTAATTCTGGGATTGCCGCCCAAAGGGTGGCCAGCCTCTGGCTGGCTTCAGTCGCCACCCTTCGCCAGTAGGCTTCGGGTGGCTCTCTCCCTCCAGAGGCGGGCAGGCGCAATGACAACGATATTTTGGGCAAACGAGTAGGTTATAATATAAACAAAAACAAACAGCAAAACGATAATTGAACAAGGCTGTTTGTTTATGACTGGCAAATTGCTGTATTATTGCACCCATTGCGATGCCCAGTATCTTAAATGGCAGGGCCAGTGCGCGGAGTGCAACAAATGGGGGACAATCAAAGAATTCGCGGTGGAGAATGGTCCACTGATTGCGCCAGTGGCGCTTAATTTGGGTGAGGGTATTTTTCGTCTTCAAGTCGGGCTTTTGGAAGTGGATAATGTTTTGGGCGGCGGAATTGTGCCGGGCTCGCTGGTGCTTTTGGCCGGGGATCCGGGCATTGGCAAATCAACCTTGGTGTTGCAAATCGCGGCCGGGATTTTATCGCGGGGTAAAGGCGAAATTTTATACGTCTGCGGCGAAGAGTCGCCGGCGCAAATTGGGCTGCGTCTGGGCCGGTTGAAGCTGGGGCCGGAAAATTTCAGTTTTCTAGCAACAACTAATCTGGGTTCAATAATCGGCGCTATTCAAAATCGCAAACCGTGTTTGGTGATTGTTGATTCCATTCAGACAATATCAAGCGACAAGAACGATTCTGAAGCCGGCAGTATAACCCAAATCAAACTGTCCACTTCCGAGCTCTTGCAAATCGCCAAACAAACCCAGTCGCCGATTATTATTATTGGCCATGTTACCAAAGACGGCGCTGTGGCCGGGCCGCGCTCTTTGGAGCATCTGGTGGATGTGGTTTTGTATCTGGAAGGCGATGATATTCACGCTTACCGCCTATTGCGCAGCGTTAAAAACCGGTTTGGCCCCACCAATCAGGTTGGGGTTTTCAGCATGGGAGAAAATGGTTTGGAAGAAGTCCGCAATCCTTCGGAATTGTTTTTGAGCCAGCGGCCCGAAACTTTGCCCGGCTCGGTGGTGAGCGTGATTATGGACGGCTCGCGGCCGTTTTTGGTGGAAATTCAGGCTCTGACCAATAAAACCAGCTTTGGCTACCCCAAGCGCGCCGTGTCTGGTTTTGATTTGTCGCGCTTGGAATTATTACTGGCTGTTTTACAGCGCCGGGCCGGGTTGAGGCTGGAAAATCAGGATGTGTTTTTAAACATTGTTGGCGGCTTGCGCGCCAAGGATCCGGCTCTGGATTTGGCCGCGGCTTTGGCCGTGGCTTCGTCTTTGGCTAATATTTCTTTGCCGGAAAAATCCGTGGCTCTGGGCGAGATTGGTTTGGGCGGGGAAGTGCGGCTGGTGGCTCATTTAGAAACTCGGATGCGCGAGGCTCGCCGCTTGGGTTTTACTAATTTTTTTGTGCCGGAGAAAATCAAAGACATCCAAGGAGCTTTGCGTATTTTGGGGATTGAAAAATAATCCGCCTCTTCGGCGGATGCGCCGCCTGCCCGCCGAGGAGGCAGGAAGAGGCGCAAAAAAAGAGGGACCAAGAAATATTGGTCCCGTTCAAAAGTGCAAAACAGAGGGCTGGCTAGGTCTGACTGACCTAGGCTACTCGCGGTTGGTGGGGAGCCCAACGCACAAGTAGTAATCCAGCGGCACGCAGCGCTGCGCGCCTGCTTGGACCCCAGCCCCCAAGAAGTTATATTGTCATTAACTAACCACGGTCCAGCGTTCTTGTCAATGCCGGTTTATTCCAAATGCAGTTCTCGGTTAATATTTTGCAATTCTTTTTTGAGCTCCCTGAAGCGTGCCAGCAAGGGGTCTTGGTCCATAATCATTTTAGCGAAATTTTTAGTTTCACTAATCAGCTCGCTGTCAGAGAGTGAGGCGATTTTTAAATTCTCCACAAATCCGGATTGCGTGGTGCCGTAAATTTGGCCTGGCCCGCGCAGCTTTAAATCCAGTTCCGCAATCTCAAACCCGTCGCGGGTGTTTATAAACGCTTGCAAACGATGTTTCACTTGGGCGCTTGAAGTTGTGGGAAATAAAAAACAGAACGAAGCCTGCTCGCCCCGGCCCACCCGGCCGCGGAATTGGTGAAGCTGGGCCAAGCCAAACCGCTCCGCGCCCTCAATAACCATAATACTGGCATTGGGCACATCAACTCCAACCTCAACCACAGCGGTGGCCGCTAAAATCGCGGTTTGGTTAGTCCGGAAATCGGCCATAACCGCTTCTTTTTCTTTGGACTTTAATTTGCCGTGGAGCAGTCCGATTTTTATATTGGGAAAAATTTTTTGAAGTTTCTCAAATTCAGCTGTGGCTGATTTTACCCCCAAAACATCGCTGTCCTCAATCAACGGGCAGACCACGAACGCCTGCTGGCCAAGTTTAATTTTATCGGCCATGAATCTGTAAGCCTGGGCCCGGCCGGAGCTCTCAATAATTTTCGTGTCAATCGGCACTCGACCCACTGGCAGTTCGCGGATAGTGGAAATGTCCAAATCCCCATAGACAGTCAGGGCCAAGGAGCGGGGAATAGGGGTGGCGGTCATGGAAAGCAGGTGGGGGACCAGCCTAACAACGGATTTGTCTTTAAGTTGTTTGCGTTGTTCCACGCCAAAGCGGTGCTGTTCATCAATGACTATGAGACCAAGTTTTTTAAAAATAACGTCATTTTGAATAATGGCGTGCGTACCGATAATAATATCAACCTTGCCCTCACTGATGGCTTTTTTAATGTCATTGCGAGACAAAGTTTGCAGACCGTCATCCTGAGCGGAGTCCCGCGATAGCGGGACGGAGTCGAAGTCGGCCAGAGGCCGACCAGCCTCTGGCTGGGATCCCGTGGATAAACGCTGGGATTCTTCACTGCGCTTCGCTCCGTTCAGAATGACGCGGGTAGATAGGCGCGAGTGTTTGCTTGTAAGCAAGGCTACTGGTTTATCGGGAAAAAGCTGGCTGATGGTCTGATAATGCTGTAAAGCCAAAATCTCGGTCGGCGCCATCAGGGCTGTCTGGAAACCACTCTCCGAAGCGTTTAAGGCCGCTATGGCCGCTACCACGGTTTTTCCTGAACCGACCTCGCCTTGCAAGAGCCGATTCATGGGCCGAGCCTGGCTTAAATCTTTCAAAATCTGCCAGGCCGCTTTGCGCTGGTCAGTAGTCAGTTTAAAAGGCAGGGAGCTGACTAATTCTTTAGTGGCTTGCTCCTGAAAAGGAATGGCCGGAGCCGTGGCGGACTGCAAAGCGCGGCGCGACTGCTCGGTTAAAATTTGGGTTAAAAAAAGCTCCTCAAATTTTAGATAGCGCAAAGCTCGTTGCCAGCCAGCTTGATTCTCGGGCAGGTGAATGGCGCGGATGGCTTCAATTTTATCAATCAGCTTGGCTTGTTTTTTAATTGCCTCCGGTATAATCTCCCAAAATTCAGCCACCGCCGCCAAAGCCTGGCTGACCAGAAAGCGGAGCTGTTTTTGCGTCAGCCCGTAAGTGGCTGGATAAATCGGCACCAAGCGGGCCGTATGCAAGGTTTGGCCAAGAGTAGCTTTTTCATAGGCCGGGTTTTTTATTACCCAGCCATTGAAATCGCGCTCTATGGTTCCGGCCGCAATAATCCGGTCGCCTTCTTTGAGTGTTTCAGTGATGAACGGCTGGTTGAACCAAATCAGTTTTATGATTCCATAACCATCATCAAGCTCGGCTTCAGAGAGCTTCATGTGTTTATGGCTGGTTTCCCTTTTGGCTATGGCAGTTATTGTCCCAACCATGCTGCCCGCCAGTCCGCTTTCAAGATGCCGGCTGTCAAGGATTTTGGTGTAATCCTCGTAGCGCAGAGGGTAGTGCTGCAGCAGCTCCCGGACATTGGCAATGCCGAGCTTGGAGAGCCGTTTAGCAGTAACCGCGCCCACGCGGGTTAGCTGGGAAATAGGGGTCGCCAGATGGATAGCCATACCAACATCCTATAACTAAATCTGCCTCTTCCGCAACCAGCGGGTAGGGGTTTATCGGCCTCGGCCTTTAATTTATTTTAATTTAAGGCTAATCTTTGTTGGTTAACAAACGCTAGATTACGAATGTCAATTTTTTCAATTTTAATTTCGGGGAGGGCTTCTGTTTTACCGTTCTTGTGAATTAAAAATAAATATTCTTTGTTTTTGCCGTTAGTATCGTTAATCCATTCATTTGTCGTCCGGGTTATCGTCGCCATGACGTTCTTTTTGTAATCCATTTCAATAATGGATATTTTTTTCTTTAAATTCTTTAATATATCCTTTATCGCCTGAAAAGTAGCCCGGCCGTTATTGTTGTAAGATAACACCACGTACTTGGTCGGCGTATTCTTAATTAATCTTTCTATTGCCTCAATAACAATGTATTGTCCCTCGTCATTTTTTCTGAACTCCTCAAAAATAGAGCCGGAAATCGTATCGCCCACGTCTTCTCGCCTGTTCGCCACGCCAACTAATTTTGGCTTGTCATTTAAGCAAATGGTTTTCCAAAGATGATAATAAGAGGCGTATCTAACGCGGGATGGCGGCATTAAATCATTTGAAGAACCATAAGGCGGATCAAAGTAAGCTAAATCCGCTTCAACGTCATTTACTAAATCAAAAATATTTTTTTGATAAACTTGGTGCTTTTTATCATCAATTATTAAACGAGGTACTTCCATTTTCATTGTGTTATACGCGCGAGGCGCCCATTTTCTCAAATACGAAACTTGATGGCCAACGGAACTGTCAACTTTATCCATCGCTATAATTAAACTGGTTAACAACACTGATTTTTCAATTTTATCTTTGGCGATTTTATCAATTTCTTCTCTAATGACGTCTAGTTTTTTGGTGTTGTGCAATTGCCAAATTCTTTTTCGGCCATCTGGCTGCGTAGCCGAGCCGCCATTCGGTTCGCCGCCATAATTGGCCGAAAACCAGCCGTATTTTCCAGGCAAATTGTTAAGATGATTTATAAACGGCAAATAATAACCCGCCGGTTTTCTATTCAATAAATAACATTCGCCGAACACTTTTGACCAATCGGCAATGTCGTTAGCGTGGACGATATAGCCAGCTTGCTTTAATGCTTGGGAAACCCTGGTGGTGCCGGAAAAACCGTCTAAAACCGTTTTTACTTTAAGCGGCTTTATCAATTCCAATAAAACAGGGAGTATTTCCCTTTTGGAACCAGTGTATTTTATGCCCTGTGTTTCCATACGCGTGCGCCTCTTCTAGTAAGCTAAAAGCGCTAGGCTATCTTCTAGCGTCATTTTAGCATTTTAAATTCTTTTGGTCTATTTGGGAGGAGCGAAAAAATACTTTAGTATTTTTTCGTGCGTATCCTTGCGAGAAATGAGAATTTTGGCGATTAACATAATAAGCGGCTCGTTGATTGTATAGCCGCCAGCGAGCAGTTCTTTGAAAAAGGATTCAGCGTTTTCCGTGTGCGTCCACATGCCGCGTTGCAAAGCATTAGCTTTAGCGCCGCCATATCTTATCTCAAAAATATATTCGCTTTTATTAGTTTTCAATACCCCGCCCGCTTGCGGCGGGGTCCGGGGCGGGATATGATGCCGGGAGTATGGAACTTGGAAAAACTTCATCCTGCGTCTATAAAATACGCTACCACATCGTCATCATCGTCAAATACCGGAAAGCGCTGTTAAACCCTGGCGTGGAACAGTGCATTAGAGAGACAATCACGGGCATCGCCGAACGCTATGAATTTGTCTTTGATGAACTTGGTTTTGACCAGAATCACGTCCACATCTTCTGCGGGGCCAAACCAACCATAGCGCCGATGAGCATTGTTGCCATCGTCAAGTCAATCACCGCCCGGCAAGTCTTCAAAACGTTCCCAAAGCTGAAACGAGAAGAACTGTGGGGCGGCGAGTTCTGGAGCGATGGCAAGTACATCGGAACCGTTGGCGAACAACAGACAGAGGACATAGTCAAACGCTACATTCAGAATCAAAGCCTGGACAAAAAGGAGGTAAACAGACGCACCAGCCAACTCCGTCTTTTCAAACTTTAATCAACGCCACAGCGGAGCCGCAACAGATACCCCGTCCGCTTGCGGCGGGGTTCTTCATTTGGCATTTGAGCTTTGAAATTTGACATTTCTGTGCACGTCCTGTGCACTCAATGTGAATTCCTATTCTGACAAAATCAGGCT
>Ga0209343_10005819_pt1 | contig 14855 bp, 6 predicted proteins | sample RifCSPlowO2_02_FD_184026 | JGI IMG/M metagenome (GOLD analysis project Ga0209343, IMG submission 184026) | Groundwater microbial communities from Rifle, Colorado - Rifle CSP2_plank lowO2_0.2 (SPAdes) (version 2) | ecosystem: Environmental > Aquatic > Deep subsurface > Groundwater | place: Rifle... | reverse complement strand
ACATCATAGACGATCCAGCTATCGGCGCCTTCCGGATCGGCATGTTCGATCGCGCTGGTACTCTGGACCGCGTGAAGCCAGTCCAATGTCCGGCGAAAGCCCGGTATGATCGTCACGCGCGTGGCAAGCGCTCGGCGCGCCGTGCCGCGCTCGGGAGGAAAGGTCGACCAGTGCGCCTCCAGATGTGCGAGCACCGATAGAACGGTCTCGTTGTCGAAGTCGCCGCCGAGGTACACGTCAACGGGAAGGGTTCCCTTTTCCTTGACTTCCTGTGCCAACGTGCGCAAGCCTTGCGCCGCTTCTCCGGCACCGAAGAAACGCGTCGTGGGCCCGCGGTTGATACTCTTGTACGCCCGCGCCGGTGGTATGTGCATCGACAGATCAAAGAAGAAGGGGAACCCAACGGCGGGCTCGGGCCGGATAACGAACGCGCTGCCGTAGTGGGCCACAATGCGCTCCGCCACATGGAGTTTTTCGGCAAGCAGGCCGTCGGGGCCCGATACGACTAATATCATCGCCTTGAGAAACTCCTCCTGCGCGGAAGACCGGCCATGTTGACCGGGATAGATTGGCGCGCGCTTTGCCGCAAAGCCTTCGTTTTCCGCGAATAGATAGACCTTCGCGAGCTCGCGCCAGACGCGGTCTTCGACCACCTCATAGCGTTGGAGGATCCATTTGATCTGCACCGTCAGCGCGCGAAGCGCCCTTCCGGCAACCAGCGGAAGTTCCTCGTCTATCGCTTCCGACCGCGGTTGAACGCCCTGAACGTCTTCGATGCACCGGACATACGCTGTGCCGAGATTTTTCGTAAACCCGAAACATGCGCTCCAGAACCGGCTTTCCTGGGACTTCTGTAGCCGCTGGGCGACGACGTATTCGCGCGCAAGTGTCTGATGCGGATTCTTCCCCGCCTGGTCAAGAAGGTCGATCAAGGCCAGCCGGTGCAGCAGTCCCAAACCTTCAGTGCTGTTGATCGATTCGAAACAGGAATTTATCCTCTCGAGCGCGCTCAGCGGATCGCTGTCAGGGAGTCTGACGATCAGGTCGCGCGCCTTCTGCAGGTTGGTGCCCAGGGATCGATCATCGGTCAGCCAATTCGGCATGGACGACCTCCATCGCTGTTCCGGTTGCCGGAAATCGCGTTTTCAAGGATAAGTCGTAACTATACGCTTCAATGCGTATTCCAGCTTCTCAACGGACGATAATTCATTGATATAACCGGCTGACCTGAATCGGAATGGTCAGCGAAAAGGCGTTATCCGAATTTGCCTGCCACCCGGTGAGCACCCGGCTCAACGTCCACAACGCCGAAGGCCCGGACCCCGTTGAACCTCAGGAACTCGCGTGACAGCAACCGGACTTCAGGGATAATCAGCGCTCTCTTCCCGCCTCGTGCGCGACCTTCTGGATCGGTGACAGCAGATATTCCAGAACGCTGCGGGTGCCGAGATGGATTTCGGCGTTGACGAGCATGCCCGGAACCAGTTGAAGACGCTGACCCTGGCTGTTCAGATAGCTTTTGTCCAGATCGATCAATGCACGGTATGCCGCGTCCTGAAAAGGTCTGGCGCTACCCGCGGGGTCGTTCGATTTTTCCTGCGCATCGGCGCTGATCTGCTGCACGACGCCATCCAGCATGCCGTATTTCTGAAAGGGATACGCGGCAAGTTTGATGCGCGTCTTCTGGTTCGGTCGAACGAAACCCGCATCGGTGTTGCTGACCCAGACTTCCGCAACGAGCGGTTCATTCTGCGGCACGAGAGTCAGCAGTATCGTTCCTGGAGCAACCACCGTGCCCGGCGTGTGCGTGGCCAGATCTTTCACCACGCCCGCCTGCGGCGCTTTCAACTCCAGCAGCCCGGAGCGGTGTCGCTGCTTGTCCAGCTCCTGCTGCAAGCGATGGTGCTGGGCTGCTGCCTCGACGCGCTCGTTCTGCAGTTGCTGCCCGTAGCTGGAGCTGATCTGCGCGATTCGCTTTTCTGATTGCTCGATACCGGCGTTGAGGCTTGCGACGGTGTAACCCTGCGCACGCAGATCCTGCTCATTCTCGATGTGGAGGCGCCGGCGCTCCATCGCCATGAGCTTGCCAGCGAACCCTTCCTTGGCGAGCTTATCCCAGCCCTCGGCTTGATCGCGATAGATGGGCACCGTTTTCTTGAGTTTGCCTTCGACTTCCATCGCAACCTGTAGATCGTGCCGCGCCTTGGCCAGGACCGCTTTCTCAGTGTCCAGCGAGTCCAGGTAGGCTTGCCGTCGCGCCTTATGCTGCGCCTCGACCTGGGCAAAAAGCGCGGCGGGATCATTCGGTTGCCGTGTCATGGGCGAGCCGGAAAGCTCGGCATCGATGCGCCGCAGTTGCAGCTCTTTAAGCTTAAGTTCGTTCTCCACGACTCGGCGGTCGGCATCGGACAACCGCGCATCCATGCGAATCAGCACCTGTCCTTCTCGTACGGAGTCGCCGTCCTTCACCAGGATCTCGCGCACGATGCCCTGCTCCGCGGGCTGCACGATCTTCAGGAAGCTCTGCGGCACGATCTTTCCCTGGGCAACGGCCACGATGTCGAGCTGTCCAACCACCGCCCACACGAGCAGCACCGCAAATAGAACGAACAACGCATATAGGACCAGCCGCGGCAGCGGTCCAGGCGCTTGCTGCTGCATCCGGAGCATGGCCGGCGCGAAATCCGGCGCCGCGGCCTCGTGTGTTGCAAATGGGTTCATGACACGCCTACCTCCCCGGTGTCCTGAGTCGTCACTTCACTGCACAATTCTAGACGCAGGTCGGGGTACGTGCAGCGTTCCCCGACATCCACTTGGCCTGCCTGTGCGTGACCGCACGCAGACAGGCGCCTGCCTGCCGCGCCCGCGGCGCAGGCAGGTCAGGTAGCCGCTCACGCGGCAACCTGAGCTACAGCTCTGTTGGTCATTGCGCCAGAACACTCACACCTTCTTGCAGACCGCTGAATGGCTTCAGGTCATGACCGGCGACATTGCGCAGGCCCACCACTGGCCGCGGCATGTCGATGAACGTGCCGGTGTCGCCCAGGAAGGACATTGCTCCAAGGTCAGCGCCATCGCCATCGTCGCCGCCATAACTGCTGCCGCTATTAAGACGCCCCTTCAGCCATTGATGCGAGCGCTGCCAGGCCGCCGCAATCTCGGCATCGCTCGCCGAACTGTTTTCCGCGCCCTCCCCGCGCGCGATGTCATCGAGCAGGCTCAGGTCTTCATGGGAAGACCCTCGCGCAAACCAGTTCGCGACCAAGCCGTCGAGCGGCTCGGCAAGTGGACTGCTTTCCGTCCGCGTCCCGGTTCCTGAGGCACCCGAGCCATCGGTGGAAGCAGGGCCTGCGGCACTCGAGTCCGTCATGATCGAACGGCTCGGCGCACCGCTCGAGAAGCCCTCAGACGTTGTCGCCGTGGCCCCTGAAGAGTTGTTGGACGCGGGTGTCGTGCCAGCCGATCCCGCCGCCGGCGTCGGCTGCGAGGCGACACCGAACGCAAATCCGGTGGGCGCTGCTCGGATCTGATCGGGTGAGAACGCACCGATCGGGCCGGTTATGACGGGCGGGACATGCGGTATGACACGCAGCGCGGGCTCGGGCGCAATCCAATGATCCGGCCGGTCGATGAGTGTAGGGCTATTCGGCGACGCGTTTTCAGTAGCGTTGTCGGTTTCTGGCGGGCTTGAAATATCGGCGGAATCGAGGGTGGCCGTGCTCATGTCAGTTGTCATTAACGCGCTTGCCTCTATCGTGAACGACTCGGCCGCTACGGTCATCGTCTCAGCCGAGCTGTCTGTCGTGAGCGCAGTCGCAGAAGATGCCGTTACCGCGATCGGTTGTGCGCTCGCACCGAACTCAGGCGCGGCCAGCACCGCGCGCATCTGGTCGTACGAGAGGGTGCCGGTCGAGCCGGTCCGCGCATACTGGTAGGCCACCGCCCCGCCAATGGCATCGGTGTCGCTGCTCCACAGGCGATAATTCGCAAGGTTGCTCGCGACGTTGAAGTTGCTCGGGCGCCCCGCTGCGTCGAAGGCTGCGATCAGCCCGAGGAAATCAAACGCCTGGATTTTCTTGTTGTTCATCGGGTTGTTCGATGTGGCTTTATAGTCGCGCGTGCCTTCAATCACGATCTGCAACGTCGAAATCGCTTTGTTAGCGGAACTTCCATACCAGTCGTTCAAGGATATGTAATGGTTGCTGCCGGTTTTGAGCCTTAAAGCAGTTCCGACGACTTCGAAAGACAGGTTGGTGTAAAGCGTTCCACCGCCGATTGAGATGGTGCTGCCGCTTCCCAGCCGACTGACCGAATCTTTTCCGTCTGACTTATTGAACGCCAGAATGTCTAGTCCCCTTATACCATCGGCGTCGCGATCTCCGTCGAGCAAGTCGTCACCGGTTCCGCCGATAACGAGATCATTCTGGTCGCCCATCCAGATATCGTCGATGGCACCGCCGCCGTTGATAAGATTGTTGCCGCCGGTATCCTCGATCCAGTCACGCGCCGTAGCGCCAAGAAGGATGTCGTTTCCGTCTTCCCCGTACAGAAAGTCGGTCTTTCCGCTGGAGATCAGAACATCATCCCCCGCTCCGCCATAAAGGAGGTTTGATACCTTGGCGTTCTTCGATTCTCCAGCGCCGGCGATCAGCGTGTCATTCCCGGCTTGACCATACAGAGTGTCTGCGCCGAGCCCGCCACCGAGCACGTCATTGCCATCGCCGCCGTCGAGGAGATCTGCGCCTGCATCGCCGTAAAGTTCGTCGTTTCCTAACTGACCGTAAAGCTGGTCATTGCCGTCGTAACCATATAGGTCGTCATTACCGGCGCTACCGAAGACTGTGTCATTCCCGGAAAATCCATAAATAACGTCGGCGATCCCTGTGCCCACAATGATGTCATCGCCGCCGCTTCCCCAAATTGCAACTAATGGTGCGATGTCCTCGTCAGTCCACACCGTGCCATCTTGGAATCGAATTTCCTCGATATGTCCTGTACTGAAATAGCCCAGGATATAAACCCCACCCGGGGTTTCGGACGGACTCAAAACCAAATAACGGTTGGAACCACTACCACCGTCGAGGACAGTAACGCCCGATGGGCTGATACCGGTGCCGAACTGGAGCACGTCGTATCCTCCGGCGTCACTTATGTCGTCTCCAGTAATGAAGAATCCGCCGGGCCCTCCGTCTCCGAGGTTGAACAGGTAGGTATCGTTGCCCGTAGAACCAATAAGGGTATCCTCGCCGGCCCCGCCTTCGAAGGTGTCGTTGCCGCCTCCTCCGCGTATCGCGTCATCCCCGCCAAGGCCTTTTATAAACTCGCTGGCGCTCGTACCGACGATTGTGTCGTTGTTCTCGGTCCCGACCACGGGGGGCGGAGGCAGGAAGGTCAAAATCGTTTGCTCCGTCCATACCGTGCCGTCGGCAAAGCGGATTTGCTCGACCACATTTTGCCCGCTCAGAAAGTAATTCTGGATGCGAACCTGGTCGGTGCTGCCTTGAATAGCTAGATTAAGATCATTACCGTCTCGGGTAGGCGTAACTTCGCTCGGCAAAATGTCAGCCGCAAAGGACAGCACGTCCGTGCTGCCTGCCGTATCGGAAGCGGCATTGTTGATGACATCCTGTCCGTCACCGCGGGCAAAGAGATAGGTATCGCTATCGCCTTCCCCGAACAGGCTGTCATTGCCGGCTCCGCCATCCAAGGTATCGTTTCCGCCGCTGCCGTGAATGACGTCGTTGCCCCCGAGCCCGCTCAAAGTGTCATCAGTCCCATATCCAGTGATGTTGTCATCACCACTGGTCGGTGCAATCACTAATGACTTAACGGTGTTGACATCCCACACTGTGCCGTCGGCCAGGAACTGGATCTGTTCCACTGACGATGCGGTCACGCCGTCGTTCTCGAAGTAGTTGGTCACCGTGACCTGGTCGGTGGCGCCCGCAAGCTTGAGAACAAGGTTGTTGCCCGAACGCGTGGCTTGCATTTCTGAGTGCAAGATGTCGGCCGCGTAGACGATCTTGTCGGCATTGCCCGCAGTGGCATCGACATCGGTGATCGTGTCCTGGCCGTCCCCGCGGGCGATGAGGTAGGTGTCATTCCCGATCCCGCCTTGCAGAACGTCATTGCCTGTTCCTCCATCCAACGTGTCGTCACCAGCGTTGCCAGTAAGCGCGTCATCGCCGCCGAGCCCAATCAAGGTGTCGTTGGTTGCGTAACCGATTATCGAATCATCGCCGCTCGTGGGCGTCAGCACCAGATTCTTGACGGTGTTGACATCCCAGATCGTGCCATCGGCCAGGAATTTGATCTGTTCGACCGAATACGGCGTCGCGCCATCGTTCTGGAAGTAATTGTTCACCGCGACGCTGTCCGTCGCGGTGAGTGTCAGTCTGAGGTCGCTGCCAGAGCGCTCCGCCTGCACCTGCGAGGGCAGAATATCCGCCGCGAAAAGAATCTTGTCGAGGTTACCGGCCGTGGCATCGAAATCGAAAATATAGTCCGCCCCGTCGCCGCGATAATAACGGTAGGTGTCGTTCCCGGTTCCACCCGATATGACGTCGCTGCCCGCGCCGGACTCGATCACGTCGGGGCCCGCCGTACCGTTGATGACATCGCTCGCCGAGGAGCCGCTGATCAGCAGCGGAGTAGACGTAGGCGTCCACACCGTGCCGTCGGCAAAACGAATCTCCTCGACACGGTAGGCGTTGCTCGTATCGAAGTGGCTGTAAATTCTCAGCGTGTCGGTCGTGCCATTGATCGTAAGCAAAAGATCGTTGAACGAACGGCTAGCGGTGATGTCGTCCGGCGTAAGGTCGGCTGCAAACTCCACCCGGTCGACGTTTCCCGCCGCCAAATCCTGATCGACGATGCCGTCCTGTCCGGAGCCGCGACCGAAGAGGTACGTGTCGTTTCCAGCGTCACCAAACTGCGTGTCATTGCCTGCTCCGCCATCCAGCGTATCAGCGCCGTCGGACCCGACGATCTGATCGTCTCCCTCGCCCCCGGAAAGCACGTCATTTCCCGCCTCACCGAAGAGCACGTCATTGTCCGCCCCACCATCGAGCGTGTCATCGTCAGCGCCGCCTTGCAGTTCATCAATGCCGTCGCCGCCTGAGAGCATGTCGTTACCCGCATCGCCAAGGAGCACGTCATCTCCTGCATCCCCATCGAGAAAATCGTTTCCCGCGCCCCCGCGGGCCGTATCGTTCCCCGCATCACCGGAGATCGTGTCGTTGTCGTCGCCGCCGGAAAGCTGGTCGTTGCCATCGCCTCCTGACAGCACATCCACACCGGCCTCGCCGAACAGCAGGTCATCGTCTGTCCCGCCGTCGAGCGTGTCGTCACCGATGCCGCCTTGCAGTTCATCGAGCCCCGCATCGCCGTAGATTTCGTCGTTGCCGTCTCCCCCAGCGATCAGGTCGTTGTCGGCTTCGCCGTCAATGTAATCGTCGCCGGCATCTCCAACCATAGTGTCGGCTCCAATGCCGCCAAACAGAACGTCGTTGCCGTCGCCGCCGGAGAGCTGATCGGCGCCATCTTCACCGTCGAGGTAATCGTCGTCCGCCTCGCCCAACAGCAGATCGTCGCCTGCTCCGCCGAAGAGTTCGTCCAGGCCAGCGCCGCCCACCAGTTGGTCAATGTCGTCGCCGCCATCAAGATAATCGTCGCCGCCACCGCCCCGCAACGTATCGTTTCCTATACCGCCATCCAGAAAATCGGCGCCCTCGCCAATACCAGTCTCATCGTCACCCTGGAGATAGTCAGCGCCGGCGCTCCCGATCAGGATGTCGGCGTCACCTTCGCCGAACAGCTCATCATTGCCCGCTCCGCCGTCCAGGTAATCCTGGCCATGCCGATCCGCCGCAGCCACATCCCTGTCGCCCCAAAGAGTATCGTTCCCATCCTCGCCAAAAAGTAAATCCGAGTCCTCATCGCCCTCAAGATAGTCGTCTTCCGTCCCGCCGTAGAGCGCGTCATCACCTTCGCCGCCCCACATGTAGTCAGCCCCCGCCTCGCCCTTGAGCAGGTCCCCGCCATCGCCCGCCAAGAACCCGTCACCGTTGAACTGGTTGAATAAAACGGTATGAGTTTCGGGGATAACGGTGACCGACCAATTGAAGTTACCGGCGCTATAGCTCGAGCCGCCCAGCAGGTAATCGGCCCCTTCGCCCCCGACGAGCGCATCCTGTCCCAGATTCCCCGCCAGCACGTCACTGTTGTCGTTGCCTTCGAGATAATCCTCACCAATCCCACCGGTAAGGGCGTCATCGTCCAGCCCGCCATAAAGCTCGTTGTTGCCGCCCCAGGTGATCAGAATGTCGCGGTTCTCTTCGCCAAAAAGCTTGTGGCTGCCGTTCAGGTCCGGCGCATAGATGAAGTCCTGGCCCAATCCGCCATAGCCCTCCGTGCCGCTCTTGGTAATCAAGAAGCCGTCGTCGCCCCCCAGCCCAAAAAGCTTCTCGTTCGGGGCGTCGTTATAGATCGGGCTGTTCGGGTCCGAACCGTTGTCAGCCTCCGCCGTGCCGAATTTCTCCGCCTTCTGGATCGGCGCCACCGGCCCTAGGTCAATGCCGAAGTCGCCGCTGCGAAAACCCCGAACGGTCAAGCCCCCTGCCTCCAATGGCTTGGTGATGAAGAGCGTGCCTTCCCCCGATGTCACACCATAAAATGCGTAGAGTACGCCCTGCCCGTCGGTAAACAAGCCCGGATTGTCGGCGGAGACCTGCGTCTTCACGCCGGCGAGCGATTGATTCAGGAACTGGAGCGTGCCCTGCTTGGTTCCGGTGCCGCCGTCTTCGCGCGCGTCGAGGATCGTGTCAAGCCCGTCGCCCGTGTTCCAGACATAGGTGTCGTTGTCGAGCCCGCCATCCAGCACATCGTTATCCTTGCCGCCATTCACGATGTCATTGCCGGTACCACCGACGAGGAGATCGTCTCCGGCATCGCCCTGCAGGTAGTCGTCCTGCCCGAGGCCGTTCAGGACATCGTTTCCGGCGCCGCCATATAGACGGTCCTGTGCAGCGTCGCCAGGAAGGTTGTCAACCACAGTCGGATCGTCCGACCCAAAGGTGATGAAGCGGCCCTGCCCGTCCAATACCAAGCCCCGGAACTGCTTGGCCGCAGTTGTCGCGGACTGGTGAAGCGAAGGCAAGAGATACGCCTTCTGCCCGGTCGCCTTGTCTTCGAACAGCGCCACACTGCCGTCGCCCGGCACCGTGGCCGCCAGATCCAGTTGACCGAGCTTGATCTTCCAAGCGAGAAAGGCCGCGCGGTCGGTGACGTATTCAGAGGTCAGCGTGCCCGTTCCCGTAGAGGAGTCGTAGACGTCAAGCTCGCTGTTCTGGTTGAACTGGTCGTAGATGCCGTCTTCGCCCAAAACGGCGAACGGATTGAGCGCCTTGAGCGCATAGCGGTAGGCGATATCGCCAAACGCGTTGGCCTCGATTGTCGTGGTGTCTTTATCGACCAATGACTCAATAGAGAGCAGGTCGGTATAACCCGAGATGCGATTTTGGAATTCAGTGTCATACAGGTTTGTATAAAACGCGTTGCGGTCGTCCGTTACAGTCGGCGTAAGATTCTGGACGGCGGGGTCTTTGAAAAGCTTCCTTAACGCATCCAGACTTGCTTCCAATGAAAGAGCCGGCTTGTTGGAAGCCGCCTTCAGGACGTCGGTGATCTTGCCGATGCCGACTGCAGGATCGGTCGTATTAAGCGTCGGATCAATCTTGGCGAAGAGATCGTAGATGGCGAGGGAGTCGGTGAGTGGCACGATGCCATGATTGCCCGGGATACCTGCACCTTGGTCTTCGATGTAAATATTTCGCGGCGTGCCTGGAAGGCTACCAATATTGGGGATAACGATTCCACCGGTCTCGGCTACGAGGTTGATGATGCCGGAGGGGAAAGTTCCGGCATCGCCGGGGAATTGATCGAGGAGCGCGTCGGCGTAGCTGAGGCTGAATCCGGGGGCGTCGTAGGTATTGGCACTGCCGATCAGGGTCGGGAAGAGCCGGCTCGCAGCGGCGGCGAGATGCCCACCCAGAGAGTGGCCTGTGACTGTCACGCCTGAAACACCGCTGAGATAACCCAAACTGGCGGCGGAAGCAGTCTGTCGGATGCCGCCGGGGTCGTTGACGTAGCCGGTAATAGGGTCGATGTCGGGGGCGACGTCTTCGACCTGAATCGCTGACTGTCCAGCGGGTGTGATCAGGCGTTGGACGTAGTTATAGAGGCTCACGATCTGGCCGCGGGCCGCGCCGCCGAAGAGGAGCTGCGCGTCGGCGAGGACGTCCAGCACATCGTTGGTCCCACGGATTGCGAGGTAATACTGGCCGCTCTGCTGGAAGACGGTAGCGGAAAGGCCCGTGGAGGAATCGCTATATTGGTCGACGATAGCGTAAGTGTTTGCAAATTTGGCAGCTTGAGATGTCGACATTCCTGCGCCTACAAGAGCACTTATATACTCGTCCCGACTTATCGTTGACCTAAGAGAAAGCGCGTAAGCAGCCAACGATAGTTGAGCATTTCCAAAATATGTATTAAGGGTATTCATGAGGTTCCGCTCCTCCTGTGTTAATCGTTGCTTTTGGTTGCCTTGAAGGTCGCAGCGTAAAATTGTCTGTAACTATCATCAGGTAGCGGACAGCCTATTCCGGTAACGTGCGCCACACTGTGACGTGCGACCCATCCTCCCAAATAATGGAAATTGGTATGTCTAGCTATTATGTTGCCCGTCGCTCTCTCTGTTATAGAGACTTCGTATTTATTGATTTTGAAAACTTGTGATATCTGACTACTGTTCCTAATCATGGGAAAGTCTTTCTCGACTTTTAAGATATTTAATTCCCCCCCTTTTGCAGGTAGGTGTCCCGCCGTATCCATGTCGATTTCCCCAGGCCGCAAAAAAAAGTCCTTGCCAAGGTCCACTGTCTTAAATGTCTGCCCACCTCCCCCCGTCTCACATAGATGCTTGAAGTAGATTCTTCCCGCGATCTCATCCGACATCGGGATCAAGATAAAGGCAGCAACAGCGATCCACTTAGCCTTCTTGCTCGGCAAACGTTTGATCACGAACCAAGCAACGCCCAAATAAACAAGCAGTGCGGTGAGAAGCATCAATGCGATCATTTACGTCGCCTCCTCAACTCAAACCCACGCACCAATTGCACCGTCCTGCTCGATCATCACCTTGGGGACCATGTACAATAGAGCCGGGTCAAACATCTTTGCGTTCCTCGCCCATCAGACTCATGCGAGTCTCCCGCTCTCCGAGGGTAATCACGCTATCCACCTGCAAGCCCTTCGGTAACTGGTGCGTGATGAAGATCATAGTGACTTTGCCTTTGAGGCGGTTCACGGTCTTTGCGAACTGCTCGGCCGTGGGCGCATCGAGGCTGCTGGTTGCTTCGTCAAAGATCAGGATGCGCGGGCGCTTGAGGAGAGCCCGCGCGATCGCGATGCGCTGTTTCTGCCCGCCCGAGAGCCCGACGCCGTGCTCGCCGATCCGGGTCTGGTAGCCTTCGGGCAGTTGCTCGATGACGTCGTGGATCTCGGCGAGCTTGCACGCCTGCACGACCCGCTCGAATCCGGCGTGCGGATTTGCGAGAACGAGGTTGTCGTAAACCGTGCCGCTGAACAGCACCGTGTCTTGCGGCACTACCCCGAAGTGCTGCCGCAGCTCGTTTGCCGCGAGGTGCCTCACATCCAGGCCATCGAGCAGAATCGCGCCGTCGGTCGGCAGGTAAAACCCCTGCAGCAGCCTCGCGAGCGTGCTCTTGCCGCTGCCCGAGGGGCCCATGATGGCCATGCAGGCACCCGGCTTGATCGTGAGGCTCAAGTCGCGGTAGAGATAAGGAAGATTCTCGCCGTAGCGAAAACTCAGGCCGCGAATTTCGATCGCCCCTTCGCCTTTGGCTTCACGGGCCGGAATCACGGAATACGGCTCGGGCGGGGCGTTCATGATGTCGCCCAGGCGCTTGACCGCGATGTCCGCCTGCTGGAATTGCTGCCACAGACCCACCAAGTGCAGCATGGGCTGCGACAAGCGCGAGGCGAACATCTGGAACGCGACCAGCATGCCGATGGTGAACTCCCGCGATTCCATGACGATCCACGCGCCGAGGCACAGGATGGCGAGCGTCATCACCTGCTCCAGGGCGTGGGCGGCAACGTTATAGGTGTTGGCGAGCCGGCGCGTATCGAAACCCGCCTTGAGATAGGTGGCAAGGTAGTCCCCGTAGCGTGTGTTGAGCTGCGGTTCCATCTGGAGCGACTTCACCGTCTCCATGCCGGAGACGTACTCGGTGAGGAAGGCTTGGTTGCGCGCGCCGAGCAGAAATTGATGGTTGATCCGCTCGCGCAATTGGGGCGTCACGGCGAGGCTCAGCACCGCGATCGCCACCAGCACGGCAACGGTAATGAGCGTGAGCGCCACGCTGTAAAAGAACATGATGGCGAGAAAGATGAACAGGAACGGCACGTCCAGGATCAGCGTGACCGCGGCGCTGGAAAGAAACTCCCGTATGGTTTCCACGCCGTGCACGCGCGCGACCAGCACCCCGGTCGAGCGGTGCTCGAAATAGCGCGGCGGCAGGCGGAAGAGGTGCGAAAAGACGTCCGCGCCCAGCACGGCGTCGATGCGGTTGCCGGTATGCAGCACCAGGTACTGCCGCACCCAGCTCATCACCGCGGTAAATAGAATGAACACTGCAAGCGCGATGCCGATGACGGTGAGGGTGTTGGTCGTGTGGTGGACGATGACCTTGTCGATGACAACCTGGGTGAACACCGGCGTGGCCAATGCCATCACCTGGATCGCCAGCGAGGCGAGCAGCACGTCGCGCCAGATTGCCTTGTACCTGAGCAGCTCGGGGATGAACCAGCGGAACCCGAATCGGGCTTGTCCACTCAGTGCCGCATCCTCGCCTTCCAGCCCGGGCGCCGCCGGGGTGCACAGCAGAACCTTGCCGGCGAACTGCTCGCCAAATTCGGGCAATGTGACAGTGATCAGGATCTTCTCGCTACTCTCGAAGTACGAGATCTTGTGCGTGTCGCACCTGACCACGATCGCAAGGCGATGTGGAGCCGAATCTTCGTCCTGCGATGGTTGAGTCCCGGTGGTGGCAGCGCTCGGAGAACTTGATGCTGGCGTCAGAACGGCAACGAACGGGGTGGGCAATTGCGGCAGCTCGGTCACGCAAGCGTCGCGCAAGCCGGTGTTCAAGCCGAGCGCTTTTGCGGCCTGCTGCAAAGAGGACAGATTGTGAGGAGGCGGAAACTGCTGCAGCACCAGATTGGGGGCAAAAGGAATGCGGTGAAGCCGGCAGATGCCCTGCAGCCCCCAGACATAATTCTCAGCCGACAACAGCAGTTCGTTAGCCAGAGAAGGCCCCTTTCCTTCCTGACAAGAAGACCGCATGTTGCGGCGCGCGTCTTCTTCAGTGCTTATTGAGCGAGACAGTTCGCGGATTATGCCTCAAACAAAATTATCCACAGGAACTATTATCGGTTTTAAATCAATGGTGTACAGCACAAAAAATCTAACAAAACGATAGATTTTTGCCGAGGACAGTGATATTGAGTTTCTTTTTTCCAAGAATTTCTTAAAGTTGCGCGTGTTTGTTAATATTGTTGTTGCAGTCCCTGAATGGCAACGATGGGTCGAGAAACGACATTAAATACCTTGGATCAGTTGGGGCTGATCGCCTTTGCCGGTGAAGACGCGCAAGCGTTCCTGCACGCCCAGCTTACGAGCGACGTTTCCGGCCTCGCGGCGAACAGCAGCCAATACAGCGGCTACTGCACGCCCAAGGGCCGTCTGCTGGCGAGCTTTTTGTTATGGCGCACGGAGCAGGGATTCTACGTGCAGCTTCCCTCCCCGCTGCGCGAGCCGATCCAGAAGCAGGTGTCGAAGTACATCCTGCGCTCGAAGCTCAAAGCGCGCGATGCCAGCGGTGAATTCGTTTGTTTAGGCGTTGCAGGCGAAAGCGCCGAGGCAAGCTTGAAGCAATTATTCGGCGACGTCCCGCATGCGCCGCATGACGTTGCGCGTCATGACGACGTCACGATCGTCCGTCTGCCGGTCGATCGCTTCGAGATCGTCGTGCCGCGCGACAAAGCTCCCGCGGTTCGCGAATCGCTGGCCAAGGATGCGCGAGCGGTGAGTCAAGAATATTGGGATTGGCTGGATATCCGCGCGGGCATCCCCGTCATCACGCCCGCGACCCAGGAAGAGTTCGTGCCGCAGATGGTCAATTTCGACGCGATCGGCGCGGTGAGCTTCGACAAGGGCTGCTACCCCGGACAGGAGATTGTCGCGCGCATGCACTATCTCGGCAGGCTGAAGCAGCGCATGTACCTCGCGCATATCGAGTCCGAGGCCGCGCCGCAGCCCGGCGACAAGCTCTACAGCGCGGACCTGGGCGAGCAGTCGAGCGGAATGATCGTCAACGCCGCGCCCGCGCCGGAGAGCGGCTACGATGCGCTGGCGGTGATCCAGATGAGCAGCGTCGCAACCGGCGGGGTACATTGGAAAGCGCTCGACGGCCCGGCGCTTGAGTTCCTGCCGCTGCCGTACCAGTTCTGATTGAGCGACAAAGTTCGCCCGTTCGGCCGCTGTCCCTATTCCCTCCCCGCACGGCGAGAGCATAAAATACTGAACCCGCTGCGAAATGCCCATGCCCTGCTCCTACTACATCTATTACCGCGTTGCCCCCGACAAGGTGGAGGCGTGCGGGCCGAAAATCCGGGAGCTGCTGGCGGCGGTCGAGAAAAAGACGGGCATCACCGGCCGGTTGCTCAGGAAACGCGGCGAACCGCTGCTGTGGATGGAGGTCTACGAGCACGTA
>Ga0209343_10005817_pt1 | contig 14859 bp, 16 predicted proteins | sample RifCSPlowO2_02_FD_184026 | JGI IMG/M metagenome (GOLD analysis project Ga0209343, IMG submission 184026) | Groundwater microbial communities from Rifle, Colorado - Rifle CSP2_plank lowO2_0.2 (SPAdes) (version 2) | ecosystem: Environmental > Aquatic > Deep subsurface > Groundwater | place... | reverse complement strand
ATGGCTGCATTGATTCCGATAAACGATTCCTCGCCGATCACCACACCCCCTGCGATCACAGCATGTGATGTCACGAAACAAGCATTGCCGATCCGCGAATGGTGTCCGACGTGGTTACCGCTCCAGAGCACGACATTGTCATCAACATGCACGAACGGCTGCAACGTATTGTGCTCGAGCACCAGACAATTCACGCCAATCCGCACGCCATTTGCAACGACCGCTCTTGAGCTTACGAAGCTGGCCAATCGATATCCAAGGCTGGCGAGTTGGCCGGCCTTTGCGCGGCGTGCGCGGTTAAGTTGCGTGTAGCCGATGGCCACGAATAAATCGTATTCTGCCGGAGGCCACTGCGCCACCAGCGCCGACATCGGGACCACCGGCAGCCCACAGAACCGATCTGCCGAAATATAGGCATCGTCCACCGCAAATCCGGTAACCTTGCGGCCCGCAGCCACGCGGAAATAGTATTCGATAACCTCGGCAAGCTCGCCGCTTCCAAAGATGACTAGATTCCGTTCCATGCTTCCTGTCGGTTGTGTGACCGTAGCGCCAGCTGTCGTCTTCCACCGGACCGATCCGCGCCCCACGCGGTTCTAGAGCGCTGCGCTTACCGAAGACCAGATGCGTACCAAGGTGGCCATACTACAGTCTGCGTATATCCCGTGGAAGGGTTATTTCGACCTGATCCATGACGTTGACGTGTTTGTGTTCTATGACGACGTGCAATACACGAAACAGGATTGGCGCAACCGCAATAGGATTAAGACGCCAGACGGCGCGCGCTGGATCACTGTGCCGGTGGGCGACGACCTACGACGCCGGATTTGCGACGTGGTCATTTCCGATTCGCGCTGGCAGGCGCGGCATTGGAAGACGCTGTGCCAGAATTACGCTCGTGCGCCACATTTTGCAAGGTATCGCGGATTCCTTGAATCAGTCTATCTGAAATCAACCTGGCAATCGCTCTCAATGCTCAACCAGTGCTTGATCCAGGAGATCGCGGCCAACTTCCTCGGCGTGCGCACCACGTTCCGTGACTCGCGGGAATTCCGTGCAAAAGGTGACCGCGTCGGCCGCATTGTGGATATCGTACGTGCCACGGGCTCGGCTACGTACGTCACCGGACCGGCAGCGCGATCCTACCTTGAGGAAGATCGCTTCCGCGAAGCGGGCATTGCGATCGAATACAAATCATATACCGGCTATCCGGAGTATTCGCAATTTTTTCCTCCGTTCGATCACTTCATTAGTGTGCTCGATCTGTTATTCCATGTTGGGCCGGATAGCGCGCAATACATATGGGGCTGGCGAAATACGGCTGTGTGTTGATTCCCGTAGCATCGAGAGACGCTTTGTTGGGTCTGTCGTGCCGAGTCGATACGCGGGGCCCAATCCTCACCAGTTTTGTGCAGCGACAAACGACGCCGCGGAACAAGCGGGAAACGGAGGTGAGCAGAGGCGGTAATCGAAGTGGAGCGGCGACAAGCTGATTACCAGATCCATCACATATACCATCGCCATGAATTGCAGCTCTGCGACGTACGTAAGACTCATCTGGCTGATCCGCCAAGTCCCGTAATTGCGGTCGGGGATGGGTTCGCAATGCAGTCGGTGATGGACGATGCGCTCGCTACCCTGAAAAAGCGCAGGCGGTCTTCCAGCAAATGCCGTCGGAGCGCGTCGTCCTGGCGCCCTGCAATTCGTCGCGCGACAGGGAGGCTGCCGCCATGAGGCGGACAATGCGTGAGCGATGAGTCGTTGGCCCGGCAAGAATGGTACCCGGGCGGTTGACCGCCAGATCAAGCCGTTCGTATAGAATCGCGGCCGCGGCGCCGAGCCGCCCGTACGGATTAAACGGTTCGGAGGCAGGAAGCGTGGAGTACGTGCAGATCAAGGTTCCTTGCAGCCAGCCATTGCGCGCGTCAAGGCTCGGTTTCGGCTGCGAGCCGCTTGGCGGGTACGATTGGGGCCACGTCGATTTCGGGGAGATCGCGGCGAGCGTCAATGATGCGTTGGACAGTGGCTGGACGTACTTCGACACTGCTGCGACCTACGCATTGGGCGCCTCAGAGTGCCGTTTAGGCGATGTCTTGGGTGTTAGGAAGCGTTCTGTGGTCATAGGGACGAAGGCCGGGATTGGCTGGGCTCCAGGGGAGCAAGCCGGAGGTCGGGCACGCACTTCTCCCGACGGGCGCCCGGACGCCATTCGGGCATCGGTGGAGGGAAGTCTGCAGAGGTTGCGCATCGAGACAATTCCGCTGATCTTTCTGCACTACCCCGACCCATCGGTTCCAGTGGAGGAATCGATGGGTGCGCTGGAGGACCTGCGACGGGCGGGAAAGGTCGGCGCCATTGGCGTTTCGAATTTCACGGTGGACCTGCTCGAGCGCGCAAGGCGCGAGGTGTGGATTTCGGCCGTGCAACTCGAGTGCAGCTTCCTGAATCTACGAGGCGCACGTGAATCGAGCGACCCCCTGAAATGGTGCAACGCCAATGGTATCCCCGTCATAGCCTACGGCGTGCTTGCACGCGGCTTGTTGACGGACAAGTACGGGCCCGAGCAGCCCGCGTTTTCTGCCGGCGACCGCCGCGGACGGTTGCCCGAGTTTCAGGGCGAGGAATATGCCAGGAGGTTCAACCTCATAAGGCAACTTCGCGGATTTGCGCAACAACTGGGCGTGCCGATGTCCGCGCTGTCCATTCGGTGGGTATTGGATGTGCTGGGTGTCGATGTGGCGATCACGGGCATTAAGACCCGGCGGCATGTGCGGGAGAATCAGATGGCCGACGGATGGACGCTGCCACCTGACGTCGTGGATACTGTGAGTGTGCTTCTTGCGCGTGTTCAGTCGGCGCCGCTTCGCTGATGGAGCGGCGGAAATTCACGGACAGTGCGCTCAAGCGCGGCATCGATATCTGCGTCGCTTCCGTGGGGCTAACATGCGTCGCCCCGCTCATTGTCCTTGCGCTGATGCTGACATGGGGATGCGACCGGCATACACCGATCTACCGCGCACAGCGCGTGGGCAAAGGCGGACGTCCGTTTACAATGTACGAAGTCCGTACGATGGTAGTCGGGTCGGACAGAACGGGCGTTGACTCCACTGCCAAGGACGATTCCCGAATTACACCGATTGGCCACCTCGTCAGGCTGTCCAAAGCCGACGAATTGCCCCAGTTGGTCAACGTCATTAGAGGCGACATGTCGCTGGTTGGGCCGCGCCCGAACGTGGAGCGTGAAATCGCGTTCTACACTCCTGCCGAACACAGACTGCTGGATGTGCGTCCGGGGGTCACGGATCTGTCTTCGATCGTATTCTCCGACCTGGCGGAGATCTTGAAGTCCAGGGAGGATGCAAACCTCGCCTATCGGCAGCTGGTGCGTCCCTGGAAGAGCCGGTTCGGCCTGTTCTACATAGACCACGCATCCCTTGCGCTCGACCTGCAGATCATTGCCTACACGGCACTGGTGTTGGTGTCGCCTTCGTTGGCTCGGCGCGCGGTGCAGCGCGTGCTCCGCGGACACGGTGCGGACGCAAGACTGGTCGAGATTGCGGGCCGCTCGAGGCCGCTGGCCCCTTACCCCCCGCCAGGCGGGAGCGAGGGTCCGTGAAGCGACAAACAACCGCGCCGGCAAACGCGCGTCACGCACATTCCGAAACGCCAGGAACGAAGTCAATCCGCCTCCTCTACGTTGCACCGGCTAACTCGGTTCACTCGTTCAAGTGGGTCGAGTTCTTCCGCGCCCAGGGCTGTGACGTCACGTGGTACTCGTTCCATCCGGTCAGCGAGGCGCAGCAGGCCAACTATCCGATGCTTCGGCCGCGACACCTCAGCTTCGGACCCCTCGCGCCGTTGAGTCTCGTGATCGGGTGGCTGTACCTCTTCTTTGCTGCCCGAAGGCTCAGGCCGCAGATCCTTCATGCGCATTCCGTCGGACGGTACGGCATCGCGGCCGCATTTCTCTTTCTGCGGCCTTTCGTCGCCACGGCCTGGGGCTCCGATATCCTGGTCAGCGGGAAATCCAGATGGATGGGGCCCTTCGTCCGCTTCGCGTTGAGGCGCGCGGATCTGATCACGTGTGACGCGGATCACATGATCGCCGAGATGTCGGCGATGGGGGTCGACTCCTCGAAAATGCTGCGAATCAATTTCGGCGTCGATACGGATGCGCTGACCAGACTCGACTCGCCTGACCCGGGATACGCGGCGCGGTTTCGGCAGGGACGTGACGTTCTCACCGTTATCAGCCTGCGAAACCATTCCGGGGTTTACGACATCGCAACCCTCGTCCGGGCCGTGCCTTTGATCAGGGACCGGGTCGCAAACGTTCGTGTGATAATTGCGGGGCGGGGGCCACTCACCGACTCGCTGAAAGCGCTGGCGTGCGAACTGGGCGTGGCGGACAGCGTCGAATTCATCGGCGGATACGACGGAAGCGCATTGCGGCGCATGTTTTCCGCCTGTGACGTCTACGTCTCGACATCATTGTCGGACGCGGGGATCGCCGCAAGTACGGCAGAGGCGATGGCCTGTTGCGTGCCGGTGGTCATATCCGATACCGGCGAGAACGAGAAATGGATCCAAGCGGGGGTGAATGGGTGCCTCTTCCGGGCCAAGGACCATGAGGGGCTCGCGGCAAAGGTGGTCAGCCTCCTAGAGGACGGCGAGTTGCGCGCTCGCATTGGGTCGTCCGGCAGGGAGACGACGGTGGCGCGCAACAGTTACCGAGGTGAAATGACAAGAATGCTTGAGGCCTACCGAGATCTCTTAGCCCAGGTCAGCGGTGGCGCGGCGGGTCGGTAGCGTGACAGCGCCGGTCGAATGCACTGGCCATGAAACGGCCGCGTCGGTCTGCCAAGATCGGGCCACGCCGATCGATGCGGTCGTCTTCGACCTCGACGGAGTCATCACGGACACCGCGCGTACGCACGCGAGTGCCTGGAAGGCGACGTTTGACGTCTTTCTGAACTCGATGTCCAGTTTCTCGACGCCGCAGGCGGAATTTGACGCATCGGCGGACTATGTGAGGTATGTTGATGGCAAGCTGCGGATTGAAGGCATCGCGAGCTTTCTGCGGTCGAGGCACATTGAGCTTCCGTTAGGGCAACCGGACGATACGGCCTTGACTTCCGTGTACGGCATTGGCAATTCGAAGAACCGCGCATTCCTGGCGTTGCTCGAATCCGAAGGCGTGCCGGTCTTTGCCGACGCGATGGAGTGTCTGCGCGGCCTGCGACGGCTGGGCATCCGGCTTGGGTTGGCGTCCTCGAGCAAGAACTGCAGCTTCATTCGGGAGCGCACGGGAATCTCGGAGTTTTTCGAAGTCACGGTCGATGGCGCGTGCCTCGAGGCAAGGGGTCTAAAATCCAAACCTTCGCCAGATATCTTTCTGGAGACCGCGCGGCAGTTGGAGGCCGAAATCAAAAGGGTAGCGATCGTGGAGGATGCGGCTGCGGGAGTGCGGGCTGCGCGCGATTCCGGGGCCGGGTTGGTGGTCGGTCTCGACCGTACCGGGGGAGGGCGGCGGCTCCGCGAACACGGTGCGGACGTCGTGCTGCTATCGCTCGAGGGGTTCGAGCAGATCCTGGCGAGGCACGGCGCAAGCCGCGGCAGGTAATCCGATTGTGTCAGGCGCGGCGTAGCGGATTCCATCACGGAGCTGGGATGGGCACCATACAAGACATTGAGTCGAGGATCGAGAAGTACCGCTCGGGACCTGCAAACGGGCGGGTCCTCGCGATCGGGGAACTGGCCGCGCTGATTGCGGCGGCGAAGGCATCGGGCAGGAACGTCGGACTCTGTCACGGCTGTTTCGATGTTCTCCATGTCGGCCATCTGAGGCACTTCGAGGCGGCGCGACGGATTTGCGATATTCTTGTCGTGACCGTGACGGCAGACGCGTACGTGAACAAGGGACCTGGCCGGCCGGTCTTCCCGGCCGAGGAACGGGCGGAACTCGTTGCCGGTCTTGCAGCGGTTGATTTTTCGGCGATCAGTCATGCCGCCACGGCGGTCCCGTTGATCGCGCAATTGCAGCCGAGTTTTTTCATCAAAGGGCAGGAATACGAGACGAAGGCGGCGGAGGTGAACCCGAATTTCTTCCTGGAGCGGGACGCGATCGAGAAGGTGGGGGGTTGCGTGAAATTTACGTACGAGTGGACATCGTCATCTACCGCCGCGATTCGGCGGATCCGCAATAAAGTGTAACTTGCGCTTCACGCTGGCGACCACGAAGAGCAACCGCGCACCTGATCCGTCATCATGACCGAGCCTACGTCATCGAGTACTGAGTTGCAATCTGCGGCCGAGGCCGCCGACGAAATTGGCCTTCTGGACATCCTGTTCGTCCTGGCGGAAAACAAGAAATTGATCGTTGGCTTGCCCGCGATCGTGGCCGTTCTGGCGGCTGTGTGGAGTCTGTTCATGACCAATATCTACACGGCCACGGCGAAGATCCTGCCGCCGCAGCAGTCGCAATCGACCGCGGCGTCGATCCTCGGGCAGCTGGGAGGCCTGGCGGGTGCCGCGGGCGGCGCCCTGGGCATCAGGGCGCCGAACGACCTTTACATCGGCATGCTGAAGAGCCGCACGGTTGCGGACAACCTGATAGCGCGGTTCGATCTGAAGAAGGTCTACGATCAACCGAACGCCACGCAGACCCGCAAAATTCTCGATGGCGTGTCGAACATCTTCTCGGGCAAGGATGCGTTCATCGTGATCGAGGTCGACGATCAGGAGCCCGCGCGCGCCGCGGCCATTGCAAACGGCTACATCGAGGAGCTGATCAAACTGACGCAGACGCTTGCGGTCACCGAAGCCTCGCAGCGGCGGCTTTTCTACGAGAAACAGGTGGCGCTTGCCAGTAAGGAACTCGTAAGTGCAGAGCTGGCGCTCAAGAAAGCCCAGGAGGAGACGGGGATCATCAAGCTCGATGACCAGGGCAAGGCGATCGTCGAGGCTTTTGTGCGCTTGCGCGCGGAGATCGCGGCGAAGGAGGTCGAACTCGGGGCGATGCGCACGTTCGCGACACCCCAGAATCCGGTCGTGGTTCGCGTGGAGAACGAGCTGGCGTCGATGCGGCAGCAGCTTGCGGCCATGGAGAAGAAGCGGGAGGGGGCTTCACAGGTGGATCTTCTGGTCCCGACCGGCCAGGTGCCGACGGCTGGCCTCGAGTACGTGAGGCGCATGCGGGAGGTCAAATATCGGGAGACCCTGTTCGAGCTCCTTGGGAAGCAGTACGAAATCGCGAAGATCGAGGAAGCCAAGGACACCTCGATCATTCAGGTGCTCGACGCCGCGGTCGTTCCTGAAATGCGTTCCAAGCCGAAGCGCAGACAGAACGTCGTGTTCAGCGCGATCGTTGCGCTGTTCGTCGCGGTAGTCGTCGCGTTCGGAAGGGCGGCGATTGCCGGTGTGCGCAAGGACCCGGCGACGGCGGCAAGAATGGCGGCGCTGCGGCATGCCTTCATGTGGAAGCGCGGTTAATATTCGCGCGTTGCCGCTCAAGCACACCCTCGTTCGCGGAATCACCGGCAGCATCGCCCTGAGGGGCTTCGGCCACGTTCTGCGGCTTGCCCTCGGGGTTCTCCTCGCGCGCGCGCTGGGGGCGGCCGCGTTCGGCACCTATTCATACGCGACCTCCGTTGCTGCGATCGTGGCGACCTTCGCCGTGCTCGGCATGGATCACATCGCGATCCGTTTCCTCGGACAGTACGTGCAGGGTGGGCAGTGGGCGTTGGTGCGGGGGTTCGTCGCGCGGTCGCAGCAGATCGTATTCGGATCAGGCATTGCGGTAGCGCTGGTGACGGGAGCGGTGCTCATGCTTGTGCAAGGCAGCTCGAAGTCGGCGACGGATATCCTTGCCATGGTCCTCATCGTGGCCGTCTTGCCACTAATCGTTTCGGGTCAGGTGCGACAGTCGCTGTGCCGCGGGCTGGACAGGCCCGTCATGGCCCAGGTTCCGGAAAACATCGTTCTGCCCGCCGCAATCGGCACGTTCTTCGTCGCAGGCCTCTACCTGGCGCCCTCGCGCGAGCCCGTCGTCGTCGTAGCGGGGGCCTATGCCGCCGCCTGGTGCCTCGCATGGATCGCGGGACTGGTGATCCTTCGCCGGTCGCTGCCGCCCGATATCGACAGGTACCCGCAGGAAAGCGCCCTCGGCACCTGGTTGAGGATGAGCCCGGGCCTGATCTCTTCCAGCGCCGCGTACCTCGTGTTCTCGCGGATCGACGTGCTCGTGCTGGACGCCCTCTTTTCCGCGCGCGAGGTCGGGCTTTACGTGGTGGCGACCCGAGCGGCGGAGCTAGTCCAGTTCCTGTACGAGGCTACGTTTCTTGCCGGGGCGGCGACGTTTTCCGCCCTGTTCGCGGCGAACGACAGGGAGAGACTGAATCGATTTGTCCTGCTGGTCTGCCGGGTGGTCTTCTGGGGGACATTGCCCGTTCTTGCGCTGTTCCTCGCCTTTGCGGTCCAGATTCTGGGCATCTTCGGCCCCGAATATGTCGTCATGGCAGGAAATTTCCGCATCCTTGCCGTCGCCTATTACGTGAGCAGCATTGGTGGCTTCGTGATCCCCATGATGTACGTGGTGGGCCGCCAGCGCGAGGTCGCCTGGGTGCTCTGGCTGAGCGCCGCGCTGAACCTGATACTCTGCCTGATGCTGGCGCCAGTGATTGGGCCGAGCGCGGTCGTGTGGTCATTCGCGATCTCGCTCGTCGTGATGAAGTGTGCGCTGATCGTGCGCATCTACTTCGCGGAAGGCGTCGTCTGTTTCCCGCTGCCGGGAATCCTTGGCCTTGGCAGGCGTCGCGCCTGAATACGAAGACGGGGCCTCGGAACGGTGCAACGGGCGTAACAGGCAGGGGCGGGATATCATGCAAATATTATTGATCACGCCCGGGTCCTTCATCCCCGCTGGCGAGGTCCACAAGGGCTTCTAAACGTGAGCAGAATGTTGCGCCAATGCAGAACCTCGCTGAAACACCTGTCGTATCGGTCATCATGCCGGTCTTCAATTCGGAAAAGTTCGTCGGCCGGACCCTTCGCAGCCTGCTGGCCCAGACGTTTCCCGATTGGGAGCTGATTGTCGTCGACGACGGCTCGACGGACCGTTCGGCGGAAGTAATCCGCTCCGTGGGGGACAGCCGCATCCGGTATGTGTACCAGGCGAACAAGGGGGTCATGCGGCTCGCCGAAACCCTGAACCGGGGATTGCAGGAAGTGCGTGGCAGGCTGGTTACCATGCTGCCGAGCGACGACATGTGGCCTCCCGGACGGTTGGCGGCGCAAATCGCGCTCTTCGACGACGAGAAGGTGGTTCTCTGCTTTGGGCGACAGCAGCTTATCGATGTGAACGACCGGGTCATCGGCGAGTCGCGACCCCCGCGTGATCCGTGTTCCCGCACCAATGTGCCCTACGGGTCTGCGCTTCGCGAGATGTTCGTTCGAAACTACATTCCCGAGCCCACGGTGCTGATCCGGATGGAGGCGCTGCGTCGGATTGGCGGGTATCTCCAGCCTGCCGGGCTCTACGCGGAGGACTATCCCACGCAGATGCGGCTCGCCCTGGAGGGAGAATTCCGGTACGTCGACGAAATCCTCGCCTGCTATCGGCTCCATCCCCACCAGATGACCCGAACGCATTACCTGAAGATGGTGGAGACCGACGCGGACTATGTCGTGAAGTTCTTTGAGGATCTGAGCGGCGCCCAGAAGAGCGCGACGGGCTGGACGCGGGAGGCCCTTGTGCGCGCGATGATGCGCCGCAAGTTCGGCGCCTATTTCGTGGTCGGCCGCCAATTGCTGCTCGACGGGAGGCGCAAGGATGCTTCATCCTATTTCCTGAAGTCTTTGCTGCACGGGGACGGAAACGCCAGGCTCAAGTCGTTGCTGGGCCTTGCGTGCGCTGCGCTCGGGATTGACATGGAGCGTTTTGCTGCGCTGAGCAAATACGCCGCGCGACTGCGGTGAGCGGCCATTGTTCGCTAGCTAATACGCCGGGCGGCTGGACGAAGGGCGATCGGGTTACGAGGAACCGTTCAATCGTCAGCGGGGCGCCGGCATGACCGGCATCGAATCGGCAGGCAGGCGCCGGTTCATCGCGAGCGCCGCGGGCGGGATGCTGGCGTTGTCCGCCGGGTGCGTCGGGCGGTCCTCCAGTCTTCCCGGGCCTCAGCCTCGCTGGCAGGCCGTGCAACCGGTTCTTTCCCTCGCGGCACAGCAGATCCGGGTGGATGTGGCGGAGGGTGGTGCCATGAGGGTGGTCGCCGGACGTCAGGATTTTCTCCTGTATTCGCACCTGTCGTTCCCCGGAGCCGCGATCGGATGGAATGCGCTCTCAGTGTCGGGTCCGCGAGCGTGGCGCGTGCGCGTCCGCGCGGCAGGCGACGGGAGCGCGGTCATTACGGGGGAGTCCCCTTGGTACTCGCTGGAGCGCACGTTGCACGTTGCGCGCGGCCAGGTGCTCGTCACCGATGTACTGACCAACATCACGGCCGAAGACGTGGCGGTCATCGTCCGCCACGACGCGCAGGTCAAGGGCGGCGCCGATGCGGTCCTGTTCGCGGGTGTGGACGAGGCCGCGCTGATCGGTGAGCACAAGTATGCCGCGAAGCAATTGCTGCGCGGCGCGGGGCTCTATCCGCCATACCGCGTGGAAACCGTAGCCGAGAACCCCACGGTCTTCCTGAAGGCGCGCGATGGCGGTCTGGGCGTGGTAGCGGAGGACACGCTGTCGCGGCTGCAGTTCGAGACCGGGCCGGCTGGAGACGGTGCGGCATGGGGGCATCGCCACATGGCGCTCCGGCCCGGGACGGCGCGAGAACTCCGCTGGCGCGTCTACGCACTTGAACGGGACAACGGCTATTTCGACTTCGTCAACCGCGTTCGGACGGATTGGGGGACGAACTTCACGTTGGACGGCCCATGGGCATTCTTCGACGTGACACGGCACGCCCGGCTGTTGGCCGAAGCTTCTAAGCTGCAGAAGTATGTCGATGGGCATTACGCGCGAGTGGTCGCGTTCAAGCCCTGGGTCGACTACGACAACTTCAACTGGATGACCGGGAAGCGCACGACGCGGCAGGAATATGTCGTGCAGGCGCGGGCGGCACGCTTGGCGCTGCGCGCGGCTGACGAAAGGACGCGGTGCCTGGGCTGCGTGCAACACAACTTGGCGTTGCTGCCGGGCGAGGTCGGCCGGGCACTGTACGAGGCGCGTTCCGGGGAAGTGCAAGGTGCGGGCATTTATCGGTTTAACGAGCGGCAAACCGAAATCTTTGTGAAAGCACTTCCCGGGATGACCGGAGTGCCGCGCGATTCGCTCGTCGTCGATCGCGGTGGCCACGCGAGCTACGAGCTGTATCTCGACGGGCCGGCTAAGGTGCCCGAGATCGCCGTGGCCGCTTATCCCGCCGTGGGCAACCAACAGGCGGCACTGCTGCTGGAGCGCGTCAGGTTCGTGCTCGACACGGCGCAGCTGGACGGCGTCTACGTGGATCAGTTCAATCTGGCTTTTCCCGCCAGCTCAGAACAGCGTTACAGCCACGATCGCTGGGATGGCGTGACTGTGGATATCGACGAGCGTACCGGGCGGATCGAGCACCGATACACCGATGCGGCCCTGGCCGGCGTGCCGTTCCGTTCGAGCCTGGTCGATGAGGTGCTTGCGCGGGGGAAGGTTATGGCGGCGAACACGGCATCGGCCGAGCAGGAGCTCCAGCGCAAGAAGGTGCTCCGTTTCGTGGAAGGCGGTCCCGCGTTGGACGTCCTGCGCAGGGGAGGTGCTGGCGAGCCAGGGATTTCACGCGCGCTCACACGCGCCCAGCTTGGGAGTCCGCTTGCCTTGGGTATTCACCTCCCCGAAGTCGCTGCTTCAGATGTCAGCCGAGACCATGCAGCTGCGGTCGTGCGCGCAGCAATCGCGTACTTGCGTCACGGGCTGCTTTACTGCCACTTCTACGCTGCTGGAACCTCACCGGCAAGCGATCGGGGAGGCCCAATTGACCGCATGTTTCCGATTACGCCGGTTGCGCTGCACCCTGGTTGGATAATTGGGCGCGAACGTATAGTAACTGCCCGTTCAGGTAGCTTCTTCATCGAAGGACGGCAGCCACCGTCTATTTACCACTTTGCTAGCGAAGGTGTACGGTCCGACCGCCAATTCGAAGTCAGGAAAACGTCAGGTGGGTGGACGTTGGATCTTATGCTTCGCGACTGGATCGAACTGGCGGTGATCGAGGTCAGCGAGTTGCCTATAGCCCAATCCACGGTCTAGATGGCCCTTGTATTGCCAGACGTTGTAACCTGTATGTGCGGAAGTTTGGAGAAAGGTCTTGTGCCCTTCTACTAATCGGGATCAGAAGGAGTTCAAAGTTCCAGCGGGGGTGTGACTTTCCTGACCTTGCCCCCGAAAAACATATCCCTTGCTGAGCAATTAAACTTTGAGCAAGGAGAGCGGAAATATCGAAGAGCAAGAGGGCGCAGTACACACTGGAATTCAAGATCGAGGCGGTGCGGCTGGTGCGCGCAGGCCAGAGCGTAGGGGCGGTGTCGCAAGTGCTGGGAGTAGCGGCTCAGACGCTGCATAACTGGGTCAAGGCTGAGGCGCGTGGGTTGCTAAAGGGGACGGCGGCGAGGCCGGTGAGCCCTGAGCAGATGGAAATCAGCCGGCTGCGGGCGGAGCTGGCGCGCACGAAGATGGAGCGCGACATCCTAAAAAAGGCGACGGCGTACTTCGCGAAGGAGTCGGAGTGAAGTACGCCTGGATTGAACGCCACCGGTGGTGCTGGCCGGTGTCGGTGCAGTGCGAGGTGCTGGGGGTGAGTCCGAGCGGCTATCACGAGCATTTCCGCCGGCGCGCGAGCCCGCAGCGGCGAAAGCGCCTGAGCAACGACGCATTGCTGGTGCATATCAAGGCGATCCACACCGAGGTCAGGGGCGGTACGGCTGGCCGCGGATCTGGAAAGAGCTGCTTGCCAAGGGGATCCGGGTGGGCAAGGAGCGGGTGAGAAAGCTCATGGCGCTGCACGGCATCAAGGCGAAGGCGAAGAGGAAGTACAAGGCGACGACCGATTCCAAACACAGCCTGCCGGTCGCGCCGAATCTCCTGGGGCGGCAGTTCACGGTCGATGCGCCCAACCGCGTCTGGACGAGCGACATCACCTACATCGACACCGGCGAGGGTTGGCTGTACCTGGCGGCGGTGATTGACCTCTTCAGCCGTCAGATCGTGGGCTGGTCGATGCAGCCGCGAATGAAAAAGGAGCTCGTGATCGACGCGCTGAGGATGGCCTGGTTCAGGCGTCACCCGAAACCCGGATTGATCTTCCACTCGGATCGCGGAAGCCAATACTGCAGCGCCGAGTTCCAGGCTGCGCTTGGCGCCTACGGCATGCGCTCCTCGATGAGCCGCAAGGGTGACTGCTGGGACAACGCGCCCACCGAAAGCCTGTGGGGTTCGCTGAAGGTGGCGCGTCTGCACGGTGTGCGCTTCGCGACCCGCCGCGCGGCGATGGACGAGGTGATCGACTGGATGAGCTTCTACAATCATCGGCGGCTGCATTCGACGCTGGCCTACGTCAGTCCGATGCAGTTCGAACAGCGCTGGCTCGCTGATCAGGAAAAGCAGGCCGCATGACGGACTCGGCTATGGGATACGGAAAACAGGGGCAACGTCATCCATAGTTGATTAGATCAGCCGATGCAGGCACCCAAGTAATCGCTGACGGGACCCAACCCCTAAGGACCGTCAACTGTTGCAATGTGAATGGCACCCTGAAAAGCTGGGCCCTCCCATGGCTCATACGGAAAGAACCGACACCGATGCGTGAATCCGAATTCGCCAAAAACCCGATCGTACGGGTGAATGTACAAGTGCGTCTTAATTGTATCGCCGGTCTTGGACGTAATTTCAGCTAGCATGATTACGCGAACATCTAGTGACTTCAGACGCGTCATCAGTGTCTTAAGTTCGTGCGGGGCGAGGTAGATTAGTGACGCGCATGATAGGAAGGCATCTAGGTGGTGCAGATCAGCTAGAACATCGCAAATATCGCCGCATAAGAATTCGGCGTTCACTAGATCCTTTGCGTTTGCGCGAGCAAACGATATTGATTCTCTCTGGATGTCAACCCCAATAAATCTGCAATCCGGATGATTTCCCGCGGCAACGATTAGATCTCTGCCGTTGCCGCATCCCATTTCAAGCACTGTGCCGGTTAGCCTTGGCGCAACCTCGGACCAAAACAATTGGGCGGGGTAATTAAGAGGGGTAAAAGCGCGAAGATTATCGTTCCGAGCGTTTGTGATCCAATATCTTCGACGAAATAGACGTAGATACAGGCGGTAGAGATTCGTCGTGCCAGGAATAGATTTAAGAAGACTCTTCATGTTGTAAGTACTTGGTCGTGGAGGGCAAGAATTCATAGGTCCACATCGGTTTAGAATCGCAATTGAGGTTGGTCCCGTTTTGCGACGGTTTTTAACTGGATTTCCGTCACTCCAAAGGCCGCATTTCCTGACCTTGTCGGACGTATTCAGAAGTGGCCCCGTTTGTTTGAACAACTTTCCCCGATTTATAAGTGGACTCCGGGTGGGTCACGAACGGTGCAGAGTTGTCCGCGGCGGCGGTCGGCGCTTGCGACGAACCGACCGCCGCGGTGGACAACTCGGGGCACACCAAGGATTGCATGTTACGCGGCCTGCTTCAACTGCGGCAGCGCCGCGAGGTACTTCTCGTTCGGCGTGAGCCGCTCGAGACTGAGCTATCGTCAAATTTTGTGTACGGCCGGTTGATCAAGCGGCGGCCTGCTGAAGGCTTCGGTTCTGTTTGGTGCGCGGCTGCGCGCGCACCCC
>Ga0209343_10005814_pt1 | contig 14868 bp, 17 predicted proteins | sample RifCSPlowO2_02_FD_184026 | JGI IMG/M metagenome (GOLD analysis project Ga0209343, IMG submission 184026) | Groundwater microbial communities from Rifle, Colorado - Rifle CSP2_plank lowO2_0.2 (SPAdes) (version 2) | ecosystem: Environmental > Aquatic > Deep subsurface > Groundwater | place... | reverse complement strand
GTTTCTACCGGGGCAAGAAGGTTGCCAAGGCACGCGGCGAGTAGCCGCGATAACCCGTTGGCTCAACGGCACGTCGCGTAACGAGGGAAAGTCCGTGCGCATTCTGCGTGCGGCATGCGGCGCATGGCGATCACCGTAGCGATCGATTGCATGGGTGGGGACCACGGTCCCTCTGTCACCGTCCCGGCGGCGGCGCGCTTCGTGGACTCGCACCCAGAGGTCGAAATCGTCCTGGTCGGGTTACGGCCCGCGATCGAAGCCGAACTCGCAAGGCTTCCTGCCGGCGTCCGCGCGCGATTGCGCGTGCGCCACGCGGACGAAGTGGTCCTGATGGACGAATCTCCCGCGGCCGCGCTCAAGAACAAGAAGAATTCCTCGATGCGGATCGCAGTGGATCTGGTCAAGAGCGGCGAGGCGCAGGCCTGCGTCAGCGCGGGCAACACCGGGGCCCTCATGGCCATCTCGCGTTTCGTGCTCAAGACCCTGCCCGGAATCGATCGTCCGGCGATTCTTTCGGTTCTGCCGAGCATGAAGGGCAACACCTACATGCTGGACCTCGGCGCCAATGTCGACTGCGGCCCGGAACATCTGCTGCAGTTCGCCATCATGGGCGCAACCCTGGTCTCCGCGGTCGAGCACAAGGAGCGGCCGAGCGTCGGCCTGCTCAACATCGGCGAGGAGGCGATCAAGGGCAACGAGGTCGTCAAGCAGGCGGCGGAAATGCTGCGAGCCAGCGGCCTCAATTTCCAGGGCAATGTCGAGGGCGACGACATCTACAAGGGCAAGACCGATGTCGTCGTCTGTGACGGCTTCGTGGGCAATATCGCGCTCAAGGCCTCCGAGGGGCTGGCGCAGATGCTGGGCTCCTCGCTGCGCGAGGAATTCACGCGCAACTGGTTCAGCCGGCTCGCTGCACTGGTCGCCATGCCGGTACTCTCCTCGTTCAAACGACGCTTCGATCACCGTCGCTACAACGGGGCGACGCTGATCGGGCTGCGCGGCATCGTCGTGAAAAGCCACGGCTCGGCCGATGCCTTCGCGTTCGAGCGCGCCATCCTGCGCGGCATGGAGGAGGTACAGAACGATGTGCTGCAGCGACTGATGCAGCGCTTGGGAACGGCGGCGGTGGCATGATCTATTCCAGAATCGTCGGTACGGGCAGTTGTCTGCCGCCGAAGATCGTCACCAACGCAGAGTTGGCGGCGCAGATGGATACCTCCGACGAGTGGATCCGCACGCGCACCGGAATACGCCAGCGACACATTGCCGAGGCGTCTCAGACTTCCAGTGATCTCGCGCTGCCTGCGAGCCGCGAAGCGTTGTCCGCAGCGGGCCTTGCGCCCTCGGACGTGGATCTGATCATCGTGGCGACCTCGACCCCCGATTACGTCTTTCCCAGCACGGCCTGCCTGCTGCAGGCCAAACTCGGTATCAAGGGCTGCCCGGCGTTCGATATCCAGGCCGTTTGCAGCGGCTTCGTGTACGGGCTGGCAGTGGCCGACAAGTTCATCCGCTCGGGCCAGCACAAGTGCGCCCTGGTGGTGGGTGCCGAAGTCTTCTCGCGCATCCTCGACTGGAACGACCGCGGCACGGCGGTGTTGTTCGGCGACGGGGCGGGCGCAGCGGTGTTGCGCGCCGACTCACGCCCGGGCGTGATGGCGAGTGCGCTGCACGCTGACGGTTCCCATGCCGGCATCCTCTCGGTGCCGGGCAATGTATGCGGGGGCAAGGTCACCGGCTCGCCGTTCCTGCGCATGGATGGGAAGGCGGTGTTCAAGCTCGCCGTGAAAGTGCTGGACGAGGTGGCGCGGGAGACCCTGGCGCAGTGCGGGCTGACGACGCGGGACATCGACTGGCTGATTCCGCACCAGGCCAACGCGCGCATAATCCAGGCGACCGCGAACAAGCTGGGGATCGATGCCTCGAAGCTGGTGATCACCGTCGACCGTCACGCAAATACCTCGGCGGCCTCGGTCCCGCTTGCGCTCGACCTGGCGCTGCGCGACGGGCGCATCAGGCCCGGGCAGCGGGTAATGCTCGAAGGCGTAGGCGGCGGCTTCACCTGGGGTGCCGTATTGGTGGAGATGTAGGCGATGGACAAATTTTCCATGGTGTTTCCCGGGCAGGGCTCGCAGGCGGTCGGGATGATGAGCGGCTACGGCGATCTCGCCTCGGTGAGATCGGCGATCGCGGAAGCCTCCGAGGTGCTCAAGCAGGATATCGGCAGGCTCATGGCCGAGGGTCCCGCGGAAGAGCTCAATCGCACCGTCAACACGCAACCGGTCATGGTTACCGCGGCGTACGCGGCCTATCAGGCGTGGAAGGAACTGGGCGGTGCCGAGCCGCAGATGGTCGCCGGGCATAGCCTGGGCGAATACACGGCGTTGATCGTCGCCGGCGTCATTGCGTTTGCCGACTGCCTGCCGCTGGTGCGCCTGCGCGCGCAGGCGATGCAGGAAGCGGTTCCGCAGGGCACGGGTGCGATGGCCGCGATTCTGGGCCTGGACGAGGAGGCGATACGCGGCGCCTGCGCCGAGGCGGCGCAGGGCGCCGTGGTCGAGGCGGTGAACTTCAACGCACCCGGGCAGGTGGTGATCGCGGGGCATGCGGCGGCCGTGCAGCGCGCAATGGAGGCATGCAAGGCCCGCGGCGCCAAGCGAGCGGTTGCGCTGCCGGTCTCCGCGCCGTTTCATTCATCGCTGATGGCCCCCGCGGCGGGAAAGCTGCGCGCGGCGCTTGCGAAGCTCGCCTTCAGCGCACCGCGGATATCCGTGGTCCACAACTTTGACGTCAAGAGCCACGGCGACGGCCAGGCGATCAAGGATGCGCTGGTGGGACAGGCCGACCATCCCGTGCGCTGGATGGAATGCATACAGGTGATGGCCGCGCGGGGCGTGACCCACGTGCTGGAATGCGGGCCGGGAAGGGTGCTGGCGCCGCTGACCAAGCGCATCTGCGGCGACCTGCAGGGGCTGGCGCTCGCGGACCGCGCGGGCATGGACCAGGCGCTGCGAACATTCGGCACACATGCAGGCGGACATGCGGGAGGGGCTGATCATGCTTGAGAACCAGATCGCGCTCGTGACCGGCGCCTCGCGCGGAATCGGAAGATCGATTGCGATGGCGCTGGCATCGGCGGGCGCCACGGTGGTGGGCACCGCGACTACGAAGGACGGGGCAGCGGCCATATCGGCATACCTGGTTGCTGCAGGCACACTTGGCAGCGGCATGGTGCTCGATGTCAGGGACGGCGCGCAGGTCGAGGCACTGATCGCCGAAATCGAGAAGTTATACGGCAGTATTTCGGTCCTGGTTAACAACGCGGGCATTACGCAGGACAACCTGGCGCTGCGCATGAAGGAGTCGGAGTGGGATATGGTCATCGACACCAATCTGAAGTCCGTCTTCAGGCTGTCCAAGGCGGTGCTGCGCGGCATGATGAAGGCGCGCACCGGCCGTATCATCAACATCACCTCGGTGGTGGGTGCCAGCGGCAACGCAGGGCAGATCAACTATGCCGCCGCCAAAGCCGGCATCGCCGGGATGACCCGGGCGCTTGCGCGCGAGATCGGCAGCCGCAACATCACCGTCAACTGTGTTGCGCCGGGGTTCATCGACACCGATATGACCCGCGCGCTGCCCGAGGCGCAGCGCGCCGCGCTGCTTGCGCAGATTCCGCTCGGGCGGTTGGGGGAGCCGGAGGACGTCGCGTCCGCGGTGGTGTTTCTCGCCTCGCCGAGCGCCGGCTACATCACCGGTACGACGGTGCACGTAAATGGCGGCATGTACATGAATTAGCGCCTGTTTATTCGTGGTACGTGCGATCTGATACAATGCGCGCCTCTGAAGTTGTGGGTTTCCAAGCAAGGGAGAAGGAGCGAGACATGGAAAACATAGAACAGCGGGTCAAGAAGATCGTTGCCGAGCAACTGGGCGTCAACGAGGCCGAGACCAAGAACGAGTCTTCCTTCGTCGATGACCTCGGCGCCGACTCGCTCGACACGGTCGAGCTGGTGATGGCCCTCGAGGAGGAGTTCGAGATGGAGATCCCGGACGAGGAAGCCGAGAAAATCACGACCGTGCAGCAGGCAATCGATTACATCGCCGCCCACGCCAAGAAAGGCTGACCTTCCGCCTATAAACTACGCACAGGGGTGCAGCGTTGTCCCGCCGTCGAGTCGTCATCACCGGCCTCGGGATCATAAGCCCGGTCGGAAACACGGTTGTCGAGGCCTGGGCCAGCGTTCTTGCCGCCAAGCCCGGGATTTCCCGCATCACCCGCTTCGATCCCGCCGCCTTTGCCGCGCAGATCGCCGGCGAGGTCAAGGGCTTCGATGTCACACAGTACATGTCGGCGAAGGAAGCGCGCCGTATGGATACCTTCATCCACTTCGGGATGGCGGCGGGAATCCAGGCGCTGCGTGACTCCGGGCTGGAGGTGACGCCCGAAAACGCGGAGCGCATCGGCGTCAACATCGGTTCCGGGATCGGCGGCCTGCCGGTCATCGAGGAAACGCACGATGACTACCTGAAAGGCGGGCCGCGCAAGATCTCGCCGTTCTTCATTCCGGGTGTGATCATCAACATGATTTCGGGCCACCTGTCGATCAGGTTCGGACTCAAGGGCCCGAATTTGGCCATGGTCACCGCGTGCACGACTGCCACCCACTGTATCGGAGATTCCGGGCGTCTGATCGAGTACGGCGATGCAGACGTGATGGTCGCAGGAGGCGCCGAGGCCACCCTGACGCCGCTGGCGATCGGCGGATTCGCCTCGGCCCGGGCGCTGTCCACACGCAACGACGACCCGGCGACGGCCAGCCGGCCCTGGGACCGGGACCGCGACGGCTTTGTGCTCGGCGAAGGTGCCGGTGCGCTGGTGCTGGAGGAATTCGAGCACGCCAGGCGGCGCGGCGCGAAAATTTACGCCGAGCTTGCGGGCTTTGGCATGAGCGCCGATGCCCACCACATGACCGCGCCAGCCGAGGACGGCGAGGGCGCGGCGCGCTGCATGGCTATCGCACTGCGCAATGCCAGGCTCAACCTGGACCAGATCGACTACATCAATGCTCACGGCACCTCGACGCCCCTGGGCGACGTCGCCGAGACCATTGCGGTCAAGCGCTGCTTCGGCGACCATGCGAGGAAACTCGCCATGAGTTCGACCAAGTCGATGACCGGGCATCTGCTGGGTGCGGCCGGGGGCGTGGAGGCCGTGTTCTGCGCGCTTGCCGTGCGCGATCAGGTCGCCCCGCCGACGGCGAATCTGATTAATCAGGATCCCGCCTGCGATCTGGACTACGTCCCCAATGCAGCGCGCCAAATGCCGGTACGCGCGGCGCTGTCCAACTCATTCGGCTTCGGCGGGACCAACGGAACGCTGATTTTCACCCGGATCTGAATTCGAGTTTGAACTCGGCGCCGCTATCGGTTCGCCTCAGGCCCTCGCCGGTGCTCGCTTTCCTGCTGCTCATCGGCCACTTGCTCGGGCTCCTCGCCCTGGCGGTCAGCCTGGACGGTCTGGCGCTGGTGTTGGCCGCGGCGGGGGTGGTGCTGTCGGCGGTCCGGACCGCCGGCGAGGCATTGCAGCGCTGGGCGGATTCGCCATGCGAACTCGAGTTGCGCGACGGCGAAGCTGCGGCATGGAGGGACAGGCGCGGGCGCTGGCACCAGACATCGGTTGCCAGCGGAGGATACGTGTCCGCGTGGCTGATCATGGTGCCGCTGGCCGGTTCCGGCTGGCGACGCAAATGGATCGTTATAGCGCCGGACGCTGCAAGCCGGGACGATAGGCGGCGGCTGCGGGTATGGCTGCGCTGGCGGCCCGGCAAAATTACCCCTGGTGGCGAGTGAACTATTCGCGCATGGCTGTGTCTGTAAGGCAGGACTGGGTGCAAGCCCGGGTTATACTCGCCGTCGCCTGTGGATAGCTTTTCCAGGAAAAGCACGGGCTTGGACAGGGATGGCGGCTGATGACTGACCGGGAGCTGGACCGGCAACTGGTTGAGCGCGCGCAGCGGGGCGACAAGCACGCTTTCGAGCTTCTGGTGTCCAAGTACCAGCGCAAGCTGTCGCGTCTGCTGTCCCGGTTTGTCAAGGACCAGGCCGAGGTGGAGGACGTGGCGCAGGAGGCCTTTGTGAAGGCGTATCGGGCCCTGCCGTCCTTTCGGGGCGACAGCGCGTTTTACACGTGGCTGTACCGCATCGGCATCAATACCGCGAAGAATTATCTCGTGGCGTTGGGACGGCGGGCACCGACGGTTACCGATTTCGATGCGCAAGAGGCCGAAGAGTTCGATGGCGGCGACAAGTTGCGGGATATGAATACGCCCGAGAGCTTGTTGATGAGCAAGCAGATCGCGAACACGGTGAACGACGCGATGGAACAGCTTCCCGACGAACTGCGCGCGGCAATCCAGCTGCGCGAGATCGAGGGGCTGAGCTACGAGGAGATCGCTGCGGCGATGGATTGCCCGATCGGGACGGTGCGTTCAAGGATCTTCCGGGCGCGCGAGGCGATCGCGGAACGGCTGCGTCCGCTGCTCGACACGCAGGGTGACAAGAGGTGGTGATGATGAGCGAGCGAATTTCCATGCTGATGGACGGCGAAGCGGATGAATCGGACCTCGCGCGGAATCTGGTTCTCCTCAGGAGCGACGCCCAACTGCGGCGCAGTTGGGACACCTACCATCTGATCGGCGATGCCCTGCGCGGACACGTCGAACCGGCGCTGGCCGCAAGGGTGTCGGAGCGATTGGCCGCAGAACCCACCGTGCTTGCCCCTCGACGACTCGCAACCAGAGGCAGGATCCCGCGGCTCGCGTTTTCCGCCGCGGCGGGTGTGGCGGGTGTCGCGCTGGTGGCCTGGCTGGCGCTGCCGGGACTGAAGAGCGAGCCGCAGCAGGTTGCCGCGACCGTACCACCGCGCGCACCGACCGCCGCGTCCGTGCCTGCGGTCACGCCAGCGGCGGTGGGCGTGGATAGCTATCTGCTTGCGCACCAGAGCTTCTCGCCCGCGGGGGCCATGCAGGGCGTTGCGTCTTACGTGCGCACGGTAGCCGATGAACGCGGGGGGCGCGACAAGTGAAGCTGCTGCGCCTCGCGCTGCTGGCGTCGTCGCTGCTGCAGCTTTCGACGGCATTGGCACAAACCGATCCTGCTGCCGTGCAGTGGCTGCAGCGCATCTATTCGGCGACGCAAAGGCTTTCCTACACGGGCACATTCGTCTATCAGCACGACGACCAGGTGGAGAGCTCGCGGATCACGCGAATGGTGGACGCGTCGGGACCGGTCGAGAAGCTGGAAATCATGGACGGGATGCCGCGCGAGATTATCCGCAGCCGCAACCAGGTCGTGTGCTATCTGCCTTCGATCATGACCGTCAAGATCGACAAACAGGGCGCCCGTCATCCGTTCCCCCTCATACTTCCGGATCAGCTCAAGGACCTGGCGGAAAGCTACACGGTGCGCAAGGCGGGGGTTGAGCGCGTCGCGGGCTACGACTGCCAGGTGATCGTACTGGAGCCCAAGGACACTCTGCGCTACGGGCAGACACTTTGCGCGGATCTCGCCACCGGCATGCTGCTCAAGGCGAAGACCTTCAACGACAGGCATAAGATGCTGGAAACGTTCGCCTTCACGCAGCTCAAGATCGGCGGCCACATCGATCGTGAAATGCTGAAGTCGCGTTTCGCTGCCGATGCCAAGGACTGGCACGTTGAGGATTCGGACGCGGTTCCGGCGGATCTGACGCATGCGGGATGGGCAGTCCGCTCACCGCCGCCGGGCTTCCGGAAAGTGACCGAAATGACACGCACGCTGAATGGGGCCTCGGGAGTCGGCCACATCGTGTTCTCAGACGGCCTGGCTGCGGTGTCGGTATTCATCGAGCCTGTGGCCGCGGGCAACGCGGCGCGCCAGCCCGGGCTCTCGCGTCAGGGTGCGATCAACGTGTTTGCGCGCCGCTTGGAGAACCACTGGGTTACCGTGGTCGGGGAAGCTCCGGCCCAGAGCGTGAAACTGATCGCCAACACGGTGGAGTATCGAAAACCCTAGCGGATTCCAGTTCTTCCCGGCGCGGGCTTTCCACGGCCGTCGGCGCCAACCCCCTGTCACGAAACGACTTTCTATGAGGACGCCAAGATGGCAAGAGCAATACTGACACTGCTGTTCGCACTGGTTGCGCTGGGTGCCCACGGCGGCGCGAATGCACAGGGCCGGGATCTCCCGGACTTCACGGAGCTGGCAGAAAAGCAGGGACCCGCAGTGGTGAACGTCAGCACCACGCAGACGCAGGTCGCCCAACGCAGCAGCCCGCAGTTCCCGAACATCGACGAGGACGATCCGATGTTCGAATTCTTCCGCCGCTTCATCCCGCGCCAGCCCGGCCCCGGGCCGCGCGAATTCCAGAGCCGCTCGCTCGGATCGGGGTTCATCATCAGCGGCGACGGTTATGTCCTCACCAATGCGCATGTCATCGACAAGGCCGACGAAATCACGGTCAAGCTCACCGACAAGCGCGAGTACAAGGCGCGGGTAATCGGCGCCGACAAGCGCACCGACATCGCGCTGCTCAAGATCGAGGCGAGCGGGCTGCCGGTGGTGCGTCTGGGTGATCCCAGCCGGCTGAAGGTCGGCGAGTGGGTGGTGGCGATAGGCTCGCCGTTCGGCTTTGAGAGCAGCGTGACAGCCGGCATCGTCAGTGCCAAAGGCCGGAGCCTGCCGCAGGAGAACTTCGTGCCGTTCATCCAGACCGACGCCGCGATCAATCCGGGCAATTCGGGCGGGCCGCTGTTCAACATGAAAGGCGAGGTGGTGGGCATCAACTCTCAGATCTACAGTCGTACCGGCGGGTTCATGGGGCTGTCGTTTGCGATACCGATCGACGTCGCGATGGATGTCCAGGCGCAGTTGCGCCAGGCGGGACGCGTCAGCCGCGGCCGTATCGGCGTGGTGATCCAGGAGGTATCGAAAGAGCTCGCCGAGTCATTCGGTCTTTCCAAGCCCTCGGGCGCGCTGGTCAACGCCGTCGAGAAGGGCGGCCCGGCGGACAAGGCCGGCGTCCAAACCGGTGACATCATTCTGAAGCTCGACGGGAAGCCGGTGGCGAGTTCGGGTGATCTGCCGCGGCTGGTCGGCAACACCAAGCCCGGCAGCCGGGTGAGCATGGAGATCTGGCGCAAGGGCGCCAGCCGCGAGATCGCCGTCACCGTGGGCGAGATGCCCGAGGACCGCGTTGCAAGCCGGCAAGGCGGCCGCAGCCGCCCGACGGAGCAGGCGGCCAACCGGCTGGGCTTCGTGGTAAGCAACCTCACCGCCGAACAGAAGCGGGAGATGAAAGTCGAGCACGGCGTCCTGGTTGAGGATGTGCGCCAGAACGTGCGCGCGGACGTCCGGTCCGGCGACCTCATTACCGCGGTGACCGCCAAAGGGCAGACCAGCGAGGTCAAGACGGCCGAGCAGTTCAACAAGCTGGTGTCGCAGACTGACCGGAACGTCACGCTTACGCTGCACGTGCGCCGCGGCGAGAACAACGTGTTCGTCACCGTGCGCGGCGAGTCGGGGCGTGGGTGATCGGACCGGGCAGCGTCCGAGATTGGTCCTTTACACCCGGCAGTACTGCCATCTTTGCGAGGACATGAGGGCCGCACTCGAGGCGCTGCGCGGCGAACTGGGGTTCGAACTCGATGCGATAGACGTGGATGCGGAGCCGGAACTGGAGCGTCGATACAACGAACTGGTACCGGTTCTGATGCACGGCGAGCGCGAACTTGCCCGTTGGCGGCTGGATACTTCCGTGCTGCGTGCGTATTTGCGCGATATCGGCTAAAATTCAGGGTGTTGGACGAATAGAAAGGGTGCCCCGGCGCACCCTTTTTTCATACGCCGGGTTTTTTGCTCTGCCCTGAATGGGAAATTGTCGAGACGGCACGCCCCTCGCTCCACTGGATCCGCTTCCTTGCTGCACATCCGCAACTTCTCGATCATCGCCCACATCGACCACGGCAAGTCGACGCTTGCCGACCGCTTCATCCAGCGCTGCGGCGGCCTGTCGGACCGGGAGATGTCCGAGCAGGTGCTCGACTCCATGGATCTGGAGCGCGAGCGGGGCATAACCATCAAGGCGCAAACGGCTGCGCTGCAGTACCGGGCGCGCGACGGCCAGATCTACCAGCTCAATCTCATCGACACCCCCGGGCACGTCGACTTCTCCTACGAGGTGTCGCGTTCGCTTTCGGCATGCGAGGGCGCGCTGCTCGTGGTCGACGCTTCGCAGGGCGTCGAGGCGCAGACCGTAGCCAATTGCTACACCGCCATCGAGCAGGGCGTGTGCGTGGTGCCGGTGCTGAACAAGATCGACCTGCCCTCGGCCAACCCCGAGCAGTCGATCCGGGAAATCGAGGATGTGATCGGCATACCGGCTCAGGATGCCATCCGGGTGAGCGCCAAGACCGGCGAGGGCGTCGAGGACATACTCGAAGCCGTGGTGCAGCGCATACCGCCTCCGGCGGGGGATCCGGCGGCGCCGCTCAAGGCGCTGGTGATCGACTCGTGGTTCGACAACTACACGGGCGTGGTGATGCTGGTGCGCGTGTTCGATGGCACGCTGCGCGTCAAGGACAGGGTGCTGCTGATGTCCACCGGCGCATCGCACCTGTGCGAGCAGCTCGGCGTATTCACGCCCAAGGCGCTCGCCCGCGAGCAGCTCGGGGCCGGAGAGGTGGGTTTCGTCATCGCCGGCATCAAGGAGTTGCACGAGGCCAAGGTCGGAGACACCCTGACACACGCCGACCGGCCGGCGGTCCAGTCGCTCCCGGGATACAAGGAAATCAAACCGCAGGTGTTCGCGGGACTGTACCCGGTGGAGTCCAATCAGTACGAGGCGTTGCGCGAGGCGCTTACCAAGCTCAAGCTCAATGACGCCTCCCTGCACTTCGAGCCGGAGGTGTCGCAGGCGCTCGGTTTCGGTTTCCGCTGCGGTTTTCTGGGCCTGCTGCACATGGACATCGTGCAGGAGCGCCTGGAGCGCGAGTACGACATGAACCTCATCACCACCGCGCCCACGGTGGTCTACGAGGTGCAGTTGCGCGACGGGGCTTTGCTGAAGGTCGAAAACCCCGCCAAGATGCCCGATCCGTCGAAGATCGACGAGATACGTGAGCCGGTGATCACGACCACGATCTTCGTGCCGCAGGAGCATCTCGGGGCGGTGATGACCCTGTGCAACCAGAAGCGCGGCATGCAGAAGAACATGCAGTACGTCGGGCGGCAGGTGATGCTCACCTACGAAATGCCGCTGAACGAGGTGGTGATGGATTTCTTCGACAAACTGAAATCCGCCTCGCGCGGATACGCCTCGCTCGATTATGAGTTCAAGGAGTACCGCGCCGCCGACATGGTGAAGCTCGACATACTCATCAACGGCGAGCGCGTGGATGCGCTTTCGCTCATGGTCCACCGCGACAACAGCCTGTACCGGGGACGCGATCTGGTGTCGAGGATGCGCGCGCTGATTCCCAGGCAGATGTTCGATGTCGCGGTGCAGGCTGCGATCGGGTCGCACATCGTCGCGCGCGAGTCGGTGAAGGCGCTGCGCAAGAACGTGCTCGCCAAGTGCTACGGCGGGGACATCACGCGCAAGAGAAAGCTGCTCGAGAAGCAGAAGGCGGGCAAGAAGCGCATGAAACAGGTGGGGACGGTGGAAATTCCGCAGGAGGCGTTTCTCGCGATCCTGCAGGTGGAGAGCAAATAGCGACATGAGCCAACGAGCAGGGACCCCGCATCGCGGGGATGCGAGCAGGGCGAATGGCGCAGTCCATGGCCAGGGATGGGCACGCTTTCGGAAGGAAGGCTTGCGGCCATGAACTTCGCGCTGCTGCTGTTCACGCTGCTGGTGGTGACCGGCGCCGTGGCGCTCGCCGACCGCCTGTGGCTCGCCGGGCGGCGCGGCGAGGGCGAGAAGGAGCCCTGGTGGGTCGAGTACGGGAAGAGCTTCTTCCCGGTGATCCTGATCGTCTTCTTTCTGCGCTCGTTCCTGGTCGAGCCGTTCAAGATTCCGTCGGGGTCGATGGTGCCCACGCTGCTGATCGGGGATTTCATCCTGGTGAACAAGTACACCTACGGCGTGCGCATCCCGATCATCAACAGGAAGATACTGGACATGGACGAGCCGAAGCGAGGCGACGTGATGGTGTTCCGCTATCCTGACGATCCCTCCTTGGATTACATCAAGCGCGTGATTGGCGTGCCCGGGGACCGGGTCGGCTGGATCGACAAGCGGCTGTTCATCAACGGCGCGGCGGCGCCGCGGCGGGAGCTGCCGGACTATCTGAATCCGGAGCGGATCCACTACTCCAAGCGCTACCTGGAGAGGACGGGGGAAGTCGAGCACTCGATCCTCATCGAGGAGGACGCGCCGGCGGCGGTCCCCTACGCCAAGTCGTTCCCGTTCCGCGAGAATTGCCACTACAATAGTGCCGGTTTCGAGTGTACGGTGCCGCCCGGCCATTACTTCATGATGGGCGACAACCGCGACAACTCGGCCGACAGCAGGGTATGGGGGTTCGTCCCAGAGGAGAACATCGTGGGCAGGGCGTTCTTTATCTGGTTCAACTTCGGCGAGCCGAGCCGGTTCGGCGGTTTCAGGTGAAAGGCCGCAACGGGATTTCCGTTTCAGTTTCTGATTTGGGGGGTGCCGCTATGTGCCGCAGACAGCGTGCTGTGTACCGCAATCAGCGTGGCTTGAGCATGGTCACCTTTCTGGTGGTCGCCGTACTCGTCGTATTCGGGGCGATTGGCGGAATGAAGATCGGGCCCGCGTACTTGGAGTACGCCAAGGTGAAGAAGGCGGTCGCCGCAGTCGCTCTCGAAGGGCGCACCGGGACCGTGGCGGACGTGCGCAAGGGATTCGACCGGCGCGCGCAGATCGACGACATCGATGTCATCGGCGGCGCGGACCTGGAAGTCTCCAAGGAGGGCGGCGACGTGGTGGTTTCGTTCGCCTACACGAAGAAGATCGGGCTGGTCGGCAACGTCAGCCTGCTGATCGAGTTTGCCGGGGCCAGCAACCAGTGATCCCCGTGCCCGCGCGGTAGGGCATGGACTGGGGGCGGCTGCAGCAGGCGATCGGCTACCGTTTTGCGCAGCCGGCGTTGCTCACGCAGGCGCTCACGCACCGCAGCCACGGCACGCCCCACAACGAGCGCCTCGAGTTCCTCGGGGACAGCGTACTCAACTGCGTCGTCGCAGCCGAGCTCTGCAGCCGTTTCGGCAACGCAAGGGAAGGCGACCTGTCGCGGTTGCGCGCCAACCTGGTGCGTCAGGAGACGCTGCATCAGATCGCGCAGGCGCTTGCGCTCGGCGAGTGCCTGCGCCTTGGCGAAGGCGAACTGAAAAGCGGCGGCCATACGCGACCCTCCATCCTTGCTGACGCGCTGGAGGCCCTGTTCGGGGCGGTGTTCCTCGACGGCGGCTTCGGCGCGGCCCAGGAGACGATTCTGCGCCTGTACGCCGGTGCGCTGAGCGAAGTCGATCCCAATGCGAGCGGCAAGGATCCCAAGACGATGCTCCAGGAGTTCCTCCAGGCGCGGCATATCGCGCTGCCGAAATACGTCGTCGTATCGACCAGCGGAGCCGCGCACAGCCAGCAGTTCGAGGTGGAGTGCGTCATTCCGGAACTGTCGGTCCGCACCACGGGCAGCGGTAACAGCAGGCGCGTGGCAGAGCAGGAGGCCGCGGAGCGTGCCTATGCGGAAGTCAGTAGATGATTGACCGGAGCGAGAAGCCAGACCGAGGGAGCGACGAAGAGCGGGAAGGCGCATTCCGCTGCGGCTCGATCGCCATCATCGGCAGGCCCAACGTCGGCAAGTCGACGCTGCTCAACGCGCTGGTGGGCGCGCGCGTCAGCATCACTTCGAGAAAGCCGCAGACGACGCGGCACCGCATCCGCGGCATCCTGAGCACACCGCAGGCGCAGTTCGTGTTCGTCGACACGCCCGGCTACCAGATGGAGCACCGAAACGCGCTCAACCAGTTCATGAATCGCGGCGTCGGGCAGGCCATCGGCGAAGTCGACTGCGCGCTTCTGCTTGTGGAGGCAGGGCGCTTTCTGGAGGCGGACCGCCGGCTCCTCAAGCTCGTTCCGGCAAGCGTGCCGCTGCTGCTGGTGGTCAACAAGATCGACCGCACGCCGCGCGAGCGGCTGCTGCCGTTCCTGCAGGAAACCGTCAGACAGGCGCCCTTCGCCGAGATCGTTCCGGTGAGCGCCGAGCGCCGGCGAGGCCTGAAGGAACTGCTGCGCACGGTCAGAAAATACCTGCCCGAGCAGGCGCCGATGTTTGGAGAGGACGAAATCACCGACCGCGACGAACGGTTTCTGGCAGCGGAGTTGATCCGCGAGAAGCTGTTCCGGCTGATGGGAGACGAGATCCCGTACGGCAGCAGCGTGGTCATCGAAAAATTCGAGGCCGATCCGCGCCTGCGCCGCATCCATGCCGCTATCGTGGTCGACAAGGAGGGACATAAGCCCATCGTGATCGGCGCCGGCGGGGAGAAGCTCAAGCGCATGGCCACCGAAGCCCGCATGGACATGCAGCGGCTGTTCGGCGGCAAGGTTCATCTGGAGGTCTGGGTGAAGGTGCGCGGCGGCTGGACCGACGACACGCGCTCGCTGAAGAATCTTGGGTATGAGTGAGCGGCGGCCGCGGGACAATCAGGAGGCCTACGTCCTCCACACCTATCCGTATCGCGAAACCAGTCTGCTGCTGGATGTGTTCGCGCGGGGGGCGGGCCGAGTGAGACTGGTGGCGCGCGGGGCGCGCAGGCCGCGCTCGGCGATGCGCGGGGTCCTGCTTTCGTTCCAGCTCGTGC
>Ga0209343_10005811_pt1 | contig 14874 bp, 21 predicted proteins | sample RifCSPlowO2_02_FD_184026 | JGI IMG/M metagenome (GOLD analysis project Ga0209343, IMG submission 184026) | Groundwater microbial communities from Rifle, Colorado - Rifle CSP2_plank lowO2_0.2 (SPAdes) (version 2) | ecosystem: Environmental > Aquatic > Deep subsurface > Groundwater | place... | reverse complement strand
AAAGGGGTCTGGGGAATGAATGCGGGCGGGTTTTCTTTCGGATTTCGGCAAGGCGGGCAAGAACGAAAAAATTAAAGTCGTATTTCTTTTTCAAGCCAATCAATTTTTTCGTTCTTTCTTCTCCAAAAAATATCTTCCCAAATATAATGAACCGCGAGCATAGAATATTCGCCATATTGTTTTTTAATATCGTCTTGAATTTTCCCTACGGAAACTAAGGGTTTTTTATAAAAAAGTTGGGAATATATTTTTTGTTGCCAAGGAGCAATATGGTCAAAAGTATTGTATTGATGACAAACTTCAAAAAGAAGTATGCGAGCAGTTTCTGGTCCAACTCCATACAACTTTAGCAATTCTTTTTTCGCGCTTTCTTGATCAAGCTCACGAAGTTTCTGCTCGTCAATTTTGCCTTCGGCAAAATCTTGCGATAAACGCTTTATGAATTTTGCTCTATACCCAATTTTCAAATCTCGCAAATTTTGTTCAGACACACTTTCCAATTTTTCAGGAAGCCAAATTGCAAAAATATCTTTGCCGTCAAAATTCAATTTTGATCCATAATTATCAAGCAATGCAGTCATCATTTGCACCGTTCGTCTTACGGTCGCATTTTGCAAAACAACTGCAATAATAAGGAGTTCATATAAATTATGTGCGCTTGAGTTTCTCATTCCAAACCATTTTTTGAAAATTGGGTAGAAGCGTTTATCACTTTTGGCAAGGTTATTGAATTCTTTTAAATTTGCGTTTAAGTCAAACCGCCAAATAATTTCATTCTTGATGTTCTCATTTTCTTTATCGGAAATAATTTTGTCATAAAAAACAGAAACCTTGATTTTTGGTTTTTGAGTTTTTCCTTTATCCTCAATTTTCAAACCGAATAATCTTTTTCCAATTCTGATTGTTTGCCAGTATTTTCCACTTTTCCAATCGCTCAATTTATCTGGGAAATGTGATGGTTTATGAAAAGTGCCGTCAAAATGAAATGGCGAAGTTGGAAAAATAAAAAATTCTTTTTTATTTTTTAAGGTTGTGGTTTTCATATTTGAGTAATTCATCTAAGTTGTCCGGTAAATAATCAATGCCACCAAACTCCTTGACAACAACTGATTTTATTTTTTCTTTAATCTCTGGTTTAATAAAAGTAATGGTCATTTCTTTTTCTCCGCCAATACTTTCACAATCATCTTCAATTAAAATATCTGGCATAATTCTTTCCGCTATTTGCGCGTAATTTTCTCCTTTCTCTCTATGATAAATCTCTCCTTTCGGAAAATTGTATTTATTTAGAATTTGTTGATCAAATTTCAAACCCTCTTTACCAACAATTTCATCGCCTCTAGCTTTTTTATCTTCAGTTAGTGAAGTTAAGTATAAAATTCTTGCACCTTGGTCAACCCATTTTTTTAATTTATCTACTACTTTACCGATAGGAACATACGAACCAAAATCACGAATGGATTCCCCTTGTCTTTTTACCTGCTCTACAATTTCCTCACAAGCTTTATTGATACCGCTTTTTGGCATTAAGATAGTGCCCTGTAGGAAGATTAAAATTTTCATATTATTTATTGATTATTTCAAATTGTCCCTCTGCCAATGCAAGAATAGGTAAATCTTCTTTGTAATTCTTCAATTCTAAATATGCTTTATCCCAATCAATATGTGGAGCGTTATAGTTTGAGCGATAGTGAACAAGAACTTTAACAGGCACTAGCCCCAGCCCATTTTCTAATTTCAGATTATCAAGATTATAGTCGTATTTTGCGATAGCCATTGCTCCTGCTGAACTACCAGTAAGAGTTTTGCCGTTTAATTCTTTTTCCCAACCCTCACACTGATTAAGTAATTTGAATAATTTGTCAGTTCTACCACCACGAATGTAAATAGTATTGGCCCACCTTATCTGTTCAATAAATGTTTCTACTTTCGCGGTTTGAAACTCAATCTTTTTCCCTTTCAAGTGGTTTGTGAAAAATAAATGATCCTCAACCATATTTATTTTCCATTGGAGTTTTGGACGAGCAAAATAACAAACGAGTAGTTTAATTGGTTCATTAAAACCCTTAACCATTTCTTCAGCTAACGCTTTACCATTATCAGGTGCTTTGCGTGGGTATCCACCAACTAGAATATATTTAATCATAAAGTGATTTTAACATTTTTGGACTTCTTTTTCTAGTTGCCCGCCTTGCCGAAATCCGAAAGAAAACCCGCCCGCATTCATTCCCCAGACCCCTTTCTGCGGGCGGAATCCAAACACGAATTCTCGCCAAAAACATTAGCCGAAGTTTTGCAAAATCCTTTCCCCAGAAAATAGTTTTTGCAAAACTTCGTCCATTTTACCGAACGGCTCATTTCCTGCCATTTGAGCCGTTCGGAGATGTTGTGTTCCCCGCACTTTCCATTTTGGAAAGCTCTGTGCTTCGCACAGAGGCGCGTAGCGCGCGGGGAACTCCATTGATTACCGATTTTGAAAATAGGTTCTGATTTGGTAGAATAAACGCACCAGATTGGAAATTATTTTCGTGTGGGACGATAAAAGTTTATAATAAACTAATAATTAATAAATACATGAACAAAAATGAAATGCCGGTAGTAGGAGAGGATAAAAAATTTGGAGTTTTGGGATATCGCATAGAAAATAACCACTATGTTGTAAATATTCGCTGGAAAGACGGACATGAAACCGAAGAACATTTTCCGGTAAAGGGATTTCCTGTTGTTAATCCAGAGACAGGTGCGGTGCACGACCCAATTGAGGGTAAAAAGGCCTTAAAAATCTTAGAAGAAAATGCTGATAAAATGACGGCGGAAGAGTTTTCGTGGCTGAATTTTTCAGATCTAAGAAAAAAAAGATAAGCCCACTCTAATTAGACAAAGAGATAGATTATGCTATTTTTGTACAAAATAGCATAAAAGGACCTTTACAATGAGGAAGATTTTTCGGTTAACGGTTGTTGCAATTGTTTGTTTGTTTTTTACGAACCCCAGTTGGGCTCAGGCAAAGAGTTTTGAAATTTTAAACGAAAGTGTTGAGCGGGGCGACGTTGTCGTTATAAAAATTACACCCCAATGGCAAGGTCCGATGGTGTGTGTTTCGGTTTTTGACAAGCAATTTATTCCCAATAAATACGGTTATGTTTTTATTGGTGTTGATATAAATACAGAGCCCACCGGCACATCGGAAAAAACAGAAAAATATCTGGTCTATTTGATAGAATGTGATCGTGGGGTTAGACTAGACTGGTATTATGATGAACTAGAAGTCAGAATAAAAGAATTTGGAATTCCATGGTTTGTTGGTCCTGTCAGAACACCCGGAAAAGCTGTTAGGGAACGTAGAATTAAAGATGTGGCTTTGATGCACGGTGCTTATGATTTGGCCAATAAAAATGAGGATTACACTTCTGGTCAGTTTATTCTTCCATTAAACAATATAGAAGTAACTGACTTTTTTGGCACCTCACGTCTTTACGGACGGTATAATAGAAAAAATAAAAAAATAACGGTAGACAGAGAAGTGCCTCATGGCGGAGTTGATTTTAGGGCCAAGACCCCCCTACCAGTTATGGCTGTTAATTCAGGAAAAGTTCTTCTGACCCACTACTTCCCTCTTAAGGGAACCGAAGGAAATTTATTGGTAATTGATCATGGCTCCGGGATTCTTTCCCTCTATATGCATTTATCGCAGTTTAGGGTCAAGGTCGGAGATTGGGTTGAAAGAGGTCAAGTCGTTGCCCTGACAGGCGACACACCCAAGGGTGTTACTTATCGTCGCGGGAAGCCTGTCCGGTGGAACACGCCCGCCCACTTGCATTTTATGTTCAAAATTCACGGCGTGAATGTTGACCCGTTGGCATTTATTGAAACTGCCAATAAATATCTGGATAAACGATGAAAACTATCAGATGGGCATTGGCGCCAAGGTTTGTTTTAGTTTTTGTCGCTCTGTTAATTGTTGTCGGATGTGGTCATTCGGTAAAAGTTGTCACGATTCCGGATACAAAAGAAGCCGAGCAGCATCTCCTTGCACGGGCATTTTCCAGCGGTAGTAATGATGATTATACCCGAGGCAAGTTTTCTGATCCGCTCGCAAGCACTCGGACTGTTACCAGTTCTTACGGAGTGAAAAGGGCGGGCAATCGGGTACATGAAGGCGTAGATTTAAGGGCCTCCCTCCATACAAAAGTAAAGGCCATCAATAGCGGTAAGGTTGTTTTGGTAGCCAGACTTTTACAAGAAGGTTTGATGGTCGTTATTGATCATGGACGGGGCATTTTTTCTGTCTACATGCACTTGTCAGAGATTTTGGTGAAACAGAACGAAATGGTCAAAAATGGTCAAACCATCTCTTTTTCTGGCGATTCCGGCGAAGGGGTTACCGGTCCGCATCTGCATTTGGGGGTGAGGTTTGACGGTGAGTATGTTGATCCGTTGCTCTTTATGAAAATCAGCAACAAATATAAAAAATAACCCCGCGATGTGAACCGTACCCCGAAAAGTGGACACGATAATGTCCACTTTTTTTGTTATGGAATTTTTTGTGGTGCGGGGCAAGCTTCTTATTTTTTCTTGTTATGAAAGCTCTGATGAACCTCCCTTAACTGCTTATCTGTAACATGAGTGTAGATTTGAGTTGTGGTGACGGATGAGTGGCCGAGCATGGCCTGGACTGAACGGATGTCGGCGCCATTACGTAAAAGATCGGTTGCGTATGAATGCCTTAAGGTGTGGGGCGATACGTTTTTTCCAACTATTCCGGCCTTAGTGGCGTATTTTCCGACAATTCTTTGGATACTTCTGGGGGTGAGGCGTAATGTAGAGAGGTCAGACCTCTTATCGCCTTGAGGTCTAATCTTAATTTTGGATTTTGGGATGCGTATGAATAACGCTTCGTCAACATCTGAACGCTTGTCGATGTATTGTTTTATATTTTCTTTTGCATCGTCAGACAGAAATACTACCCTTATTTTGCCCCCTTTCCCTCTTATGCTCAATTCGCCTCGGGTTATATCAATTTTGTCCCTGTCTAAGGAACAAAGCTCGGAAACACGCATACCGGTGCTGAACAAAGTACCAAGAACAGCCCTGTCTCTTAGGACGTCTAGGGTATTTCCTTCCGGAGATTTAAGGAGTCTTTCCAGTTCGTCCGCTTCAAGGAAAGTTACTTCCCTATCTTCTTGTTTTCCCAACTCTACTTTTTCTGCTGTGATCGACTTGATGTCTCTTTTTGCTAAATATTTCAAAAAGTTTCTTAGAGCAATAATGTGATAGTTCTGGGTAACTTTTTTAAGGTTACTTTCGTCTTGGTCTCTAAGGCGATTTAAGTGAAGTCTGTACTGCCTTACTAGGTCTTCGGTAATACCGGAAGGACTAGATATTTTTGCAAACTGAAAAAACCTGTCCAGATATCGCCCATAATTTTCCAGAGTTTTAGCCGAGCGATTCTTTTCTATCTCAAGGTATTCCAGATATTGTATTTTTAGTGTTTTGATATCCATCCCGTACGAAGTGTTACTTACTGTCCACCACTTTAAAGAGGTGGCAAATTGTAGGCACTTTATTTAACACCTAGTATTATTTATTCCCGCTAGGGTTCACTTCGTTCGGGATCCATATGTCGCATAATTAGTATAACAATTTCAATAGCTGATACAACCCCCTACGCGTGCTACGGTTGATTTGTTGGGTAGTCGCCACTTCCTTGCTATTAGTTGTAAGATGTGGTATTGTTTTCAGGGTTATTTGAAAAGGGGGGAATTATGATTAGAACAAGAGAGAGTGGTTTTAGTCTTTTGGATGTCTTGGGAAGCATCGCTGTGATTGCCTTGATGCTAGGTTTTTCTTGTTGGTAGCTTTTAACGATCATTACGCTTCTGTTATGAAAAAAGAATTTCAACTATCATCACCGGATAGGCTTTCTAGTTCAGAAGCAGATATGGTCAGACCGATGGTGTATAGTGTATTGGAAAAACTCAGACAAGAGGCTAATACTGCCAAAGAAGTGGAACTTAAATTTTCAAGCAGAACGGACATAGCACCAGATAATGCTGAACAGGCAATAACTGATTTTAGATCGGCACAGAAGAAGGTCTCGGTGGCCTCCCAAAGGCTATATGGTGCTTGTCGTGCGGCAAGATACTTTAATCTAATTCCTGGCGACTTATCATTTTGCAAATAGCACCAAAAGGAGAGGAAAAACCATGAATCAGATAGAACTGAAAATGTTACTTGACGAGGCGGCTAACCCCTATACTTCTAGGTTTAGGAGAAACCAGATTGGAGACAAGTTGGTGCAGTTGGCACCTATTTGGTTGGACATGATTGTTAGGAAGCTTTACATGGATACCATTAATAATCGACCAGACTTACTGCCGTTACAGTTTCCGTTTTTTGCAATTGTTTGCGGATTTAGGGATGCGGGTTCAAATCTACCTAATGTGGATTGGTCGCTTATGTAGGACACAGCTCTTTTTTTCCACGTCATGTTCTCGGACATGACGCTTTGTTTTAATTAAAAACCTCAGAATTTGCATAAAAATTTTATTTGTGCTAATATATTAAGGCAATATAAGAACATGTTAACTCCACAAGAAAAATTAAAGGCAATAGACAAGGTTAAGATTCATGATAAGGATACTGGGTCTGCTGAAGCGCAAATTGCTTTGTTTTCTGAAGAAATTGAACAACTCGCCAAACACCTCAAAAAGCATGGCAAAGACAACAGTTCCCGCCTCGGTCTTTTGAAAATGGTTTCTAAAAGAAAACGACTCTTGGATTATCTGAAGAGAGAAGCTCCCAAAAGACATTCTTCAGTAATGAAGAAACTTGGTTTAGACAAATAATTTCATGCCTCACAAAGTCACAGTACCCCAAAGAAAAAATCATCGGACAGGTGTGTTTGTTGACGTTTCAAACATGTATCATTCGGCAAAAAACCTCTATAAGTCACGGGTAAATTTCCGTGAACTTTTAAAGTTGGCAACCGCAAACAGACAGTTGGTCAGAGCTATTGCCTATGTTGTGAAATCTGACACCGAAGAAGAAAAGGCATTCTTTGACGCCCTTGAAAAATCAGGTTACGAACTAAAATCCAAAGACCTCCAGATATTTCCGGGTGGCATGAAAAAGGGAGACTGGGATGTGGCGATTGCTGTTGACGCCATCAGTTTATCAAAACAGCTTGATGTTGTAGTTCTTGTTTCCGGAGACGGTGACTATGAGCCGTTGGTGGAATATTTAAAATTCAGCGGTTTGATAGTAGAAGTAGTAGGTTTCAAAAGAAGCGCCAGTTCAAAACTGATAGATGTTGCCAACAACTTTACGGATCTAGAGGAGGTAAAAGAGAAGATTCTTCTGAAGTAAAAAATTAGATTTCGTTCCACAAGAACAAATGACAGAACCTCTATGCATGCAGCATGAATAGAGGTTGCAGGGTGCTATTAGAAATTAGTGTGAATCGTAACCAAAATAGACATTAATGAATAGTTTAAATAAATTGTCCTTGCGATGATTAAATCGATATTCCACCTCTTTAAGATACATGGGAAAATGATATTTGGAAACACCTCGATAATTGTAGAGGATATGCTTAGCAAAAGACCAAAAGCCCTCGATGCCGTTAATATGGTTTTTGGTCTTCTTGTCTACCATACTTTTCGAGTGATTTACTTTGTGATGTTTACCCAACCGCTTCAGAGAATTGTAGCTTCGAAACTTGTCCGTAAAGTAGACCGAGCCCTTTCTGGTTTTTTTTCTGATGATCTCCATCAGTTCCAAGGCCGAGACACCTTCTACAATCCTCGTGTAGACCCTGCCATCACGCTCCAGGAGGCCAAATACAATGCTTTTACCCTTCGATCCTCTGCCACGCTTGCCTTTGCGTCTACCGCCGAAGTAGGACTCATCCATCTCAATCTCCCCGGATAGCTTTCGGCCCTCAAGCTCCGCGACATGATAGACGGCTTCACGAAGGTTTTGATATACTCTCGTTACCGTCTGGTAATCTACACAGAGATCATGCGCCAGTTTGTAGGCCGGTTGGATCTGGTAGAAGCCTTTAAGGATCGCGAGTTCTCTCCGCAGCCGTCTCAGGCTTTTCTGTTGCTTGCATCTACCACATTTCACATAGCCACGACGGGTCTTGCTTGTTTGAAAAGAGCCACAGAAAATGCACTTTCTTCCCTTCAAAAAGTTGGTCGCACAACTGAAAACATTCTTTTGACCATATACCATATGGATAACTTAACACCATATGGTTACGATTCACACTAATTACCTTAAACTAGGTAATTTGTGTTCCGTGGTTTTTCGTAGTAATTTAATGTTTAGTAATTTATCAATTGGGAGAGTTACGTGGCTTATCGAAAAACTCAATCATGGAATGATGTCCCAGGATTTACGACTGGAATAAAATGTCATATATGTAATTTGGATTCAATGGTTAAGCGGGGTGCTCTCGCCGGAATCGTAGAAATGGGCAATATGCCCGTGCCTGCTAACCCTGTCTGGTGGCAAATGTGTAAATCTTGTCATGATACTGGCTGGTTGTTTTACACTCATGAGAATGGCTTCATTCATTATCGTTTACCTCAACCCTGGTTACGGATTTCGGGAACGCCCATCGTAGATTAAAGATGACTATTCAAAATAGTATACAGCGCTACTCCCGCCGCCACGCTAACATTCAAACTCTCCTTCTTTCCATACATAGGTATGGAAATTTTTTTATTGCAATATTTCAAAATTTGCGGACTCAATCCCCTGACCTCGTTGCCTAGAATTAATGCTAACGGATATTTCGGCTTGAATTTGAATATGTTTTTACTATCTTTCGTTTGTTCAAGACCGACAATATTAATTTTATCTTTTTTAAACTTTTTGAGTAATCTATGGGTTTGTTTGCAATATTCCCATGGCACATACATCTGGGCACCCAAAGCGGTCTTAGATATTTTTTCATGCGGAAGGGTGGGCGTGATTCCGCAAAGATATATTTTTGAAACACCAACCGCATCGGCCGTGCGAAAAATTGAACCTACATTCTCTCTCGAACGGATGTTATCGAGAATCACACATATTTCTCGCTTTTTCATTGTAATATGATACAATTGTAATAATTAAATGACAAATTTCTAATAACTAATTGCTAATCAATGTCCAATTGTTTAGAAATTAGAAATTAGGACTTAGAAATTTTATGTACAAATATCTCGTCTGGTCAGGGACAGTAGTAATGGTAGTTCTTGCGGTATTTTTAATTGCAAGCACTAACCAAGTTTTAAACACAGCCACAACCACAAATACTGTTTCTTTCAGTGGTGAAGGCAAGGTTGTAGCAAAGCCAGACATTGCCAAGGTCAGTTTATCAATAGTTACTGACGCTTTGACATCAAAAGCAGCTCAGGACGAAAACTCAAAAAAATCTAAAACAGTTACAGATTATTTAAAAAAGCAAAACATTAACGACAAAGACATCAAAACAACTGGATACAATATATATCCTCAATACAAGTACCCGCAATACGGCGGTCAGCCGACAATTACCGGCTATCAGGTCAACCAGTCAGTGGAAGTTAAAATCCGCGACCTAGACAAGGTGAGTAACATTCTAGACGGAATAGTCGCTTCAGGGGCAAATCAAGTTAGTCAGTTAAGTTTTGAAATAGATAATCCGGAGGCATTGAAGGCCGAAGCCAGAGCCAAAGCAATTGCAGACGCAAAAAGCAAAGCCAACGAACTCAAAGGTCAAGTAGGAATTTCGTTAGGCAAAATTATAAACTTCTCAGAAAATACAGGCGGTTATCCTGTGCCGATATATATGAAGGCGGAAGTTGATGGTCGTGGAGGAATGGGCGGTGGCGGACCCTCAGTGCCAGCTGGAGAAAATGAAATAACGGTAAACGTGACAATCACATACCAAATTAAATAGTTCACCAATAAATTTACCATCCCCCCAATCAAAAATCGCTTTTCAGCGATTTTTGATTGTTCTTACTAAATTACAAATCTAAATCTCGAGCTATAATTTTTTCTCTAAGAGATATTTTTTCGCCTTCAATTTTTTCAAAACTCAGATGTCTGATATCTGTTATAGCTCTCTCATATTTACTCCATATTCTTTCACTCATATCATCAGACATTCTTTTTCCGTCTACAAAAACATTATCGTAAACACCATTCTTACTGGTAAGAAGAATCTCACGGCCATTAACTTTAAATTTGATCAATGTTCCATCTTCATTTTCTTCACAAAAAAAAGATTCTACAACTTGATCAGCAACTTCGTAACTAAGACCAGATTTTTCTTTTATTTCTTCAAGTAAAGCACTTCTTACGTTACTTGAAGCTCTGTTTTCAAAATCAGTATCCAAAATTTCTTCTGCTTTTTTTATTTCTTCTCGTGTTTGTTTTGTTAGTGTTTCAAATCCCATATTTTTGTGGTTAATTTATTATTTCTAGTCTACCCCCCCTCAAATATGTAAAGTACTTACTGTTGATAATACAAAACGCCCATAATGGGCGTTTTGTATTTACACCACTCCCCCTATTTTTCTTCGTGCACCTCTGCGTCGTTTGGGTGTTCTGAAATATATTTATTTTGAGCTTTCATTATCTCGTCTCTTACTTGATTTGGATGAGCTATATTTTTGAAAAAAAACTTAGGTTCCGTTCCAGCTGTCTGAATTTCCAAATAACCAAAGTCTAGAAATGTTTGAATAGGCCCCACTATCTTTACTGAAATGTCTTGAATGCGTGATAAATGGAGTTCTGAAACCGTACGATTGAAAAAGCCACGCTGTCTGTTGTCTAAAATACGATGATCTGTAACAATCCATGTGTCTAAAAAATACATGGTAAGGGCGTAAAAAAGAGAAAGCCACCAAATAAAAATGTAGATACTTACCAGAAACCAAAACACATCATCTAGTCCAAAATTGCTTAAGTATGGGTTTATGAAAATCCAAACAACAGAGGGTAAGAATAATAAAAATGCATAAGCGAAAAGTTTGCTCACAAGAACAAACCAGTGTCTGTATAATAATACGACTACAGTTTCGTATGATTTTTTACTTTCAAAGGTATGGTGACTTATTGAAAAAAGTGAAAATAGTTTTTTTATCATGGTGTTAAACGAAAGTTAAAAAGATTTATATCGCCCAACCTCTCAACTATAGTATTCTGGTCAATTTGATTAAAAAATGTGGACATAGACACGATAAGAATACAAAATCCGATAAAAAATACCACGCTCAACAACTTCGGGTTTGGTCCTATGCCAAAACGTGTTAAATGATACATTATACAAAAAGCATAAACCACAGAAACAACAAAAAATAACAATTCCAAAATTGGCAAGGCCGATATTTGCATTAAAAATGACGGAAAAGAAGACATGCTTTGATTATAACAAAAACTTCAGCATACCAAAACCCGCCGAAGAGGCGGGTTTTGGATTTCTCAACTTTGTACAGTTAACCAGGGCCGACGACCTGCTCCGACAGAATCGTCGGAGTTAGTGTCGGCCTCCCGACTTTTTACGTCGGGACTAGAATTCGATATTAAATTTGTGTTCTTTAATATCATAGAACTCCGATTTATCCGTCGGACCCGGACCCCGTGATTGCAAAGCAATTTTACGGGGATCGACATCATTTTGATGAAGGATAGAGGTTGGATGTGAAAAATTAGAAAACTAATTCTTCCCACCTTTCGCCTCCCACTTCTAACCTTTCTTGCACATATTTTCCGAAAAAAATATATAGAAAGGAGGTGATCCAAGACCAGCTTCCGCTAGCCTTGCCTTGTTACGACTTATTCCCTGTTACCGATCCTACCGTAGCTCACATAATAAAATATGATCTTCAGGTATTACCGGCTCCCTTGAATTGACGGGCAGTGAGTGCAAAATTTGAGAACGTATTCACCGCAGCGTTCTGATCTGCGATTACTAGCGATTCCAGCTTCAAGGAGGCAAGTTTCAGCCTCCTATCCGAACTGAGGATGCTTTTGATGGGATTGGCTCCACCTCGCGGTTTGGCGACCCATTGTAACATCCATTGTATCATGTGTGTAGCCCAAGGCATCAGAGGGCCACGCTGACTTGACGTCATCCTCACCTTCCTCTCGCTTACGCGAGCAGTCTCGCCTGACAAATATAACAGACGATAAGGGTTGCGCTCGTTAATCCACTTAAGGAAACCATTCCATGTTTATCTTCAATTGATAAACCCAGACTATACCTTCCTCCTTACAAATAAGGAGGCCAACGTTTTATAATAAGCCATCCGTCCATTAAAAGGACTTCATCGCGTACTATCCATCAATTAAGTTCTATGACGACGCTTAATTGATTGAGTCGTTACGGGGTCAAGAAGTTTATATGTCATTGTCGGGACGATATACGGTTTAATAAGTTTATTAAATCTTACTAAATCATAACTTCCGATTGTAAGCCTCTCATATCTTTTAGATAAGCCTTTTTCTTTTCTTATCTTGATTCGAGTAGCAATATTCCACTTTTGTTTTAGCAAATGCCTTAGCTTCCTAAGACTGTTTTTACTAAAAGCATCGGTGGCAATAATTGCTGTGTACTCATTCTTCTTACAGCCATCATCCATATACCACACTGCGAGTGATAATGGGCTGATGAGCCGCAATAGCTCAGAATTTATTACCTTCTTGCCATTGCGATAGATTTTCCTTCTCCATACCCGAAAGTATTGCCGAAGAAAAAATCTATATGAAGAAGTCTGTTCACCATTCTTTTTCTTACGAAAAACTTGATGAGGTTGTACAGAGACTAACGATTGGAGTTGGTCATATTTCCAGAATAAATATTCTTTTTGAGTGCTTCCTTGTTCTATTTGGATAGCACCTCGTTTGGAAATATATCCATCTCCTAATAAACAGCCTGCTAAAATTTCTAACTGCCGATCATCGACAACTATAAATTGTGTTTTGCGAGCTGTAAATATATAGCACATAATATTCCGACTTCCCTCGGGATTGCCCAGCCCCTCTTTTACAATAACTTTATTACAAAAGTGGGGCTGGGTTTCCCCGATATGAGTTGGTTACACCTACATGTTACCACATAGGGATGCGAATGTTAAGTTCACATGACGAGCTGACGACCGTATTAGTCCACTATTCCTAATGGTACGGACTATACTTTTATCCTCCTAATTACAGGAAGGAGGATACCAACGTTTTATAACAGTATTTATATTATATATGTCTGTTATCCTGTTCGCCGGAGGCGAACAAAGTCTCTACGGGGAACGTGATTGCGAAAGCAATTTTACGTTCTTCCCTCGGTATTGCCCTTTTTAGGTTTCTTGGGTTTCACCGATATGAGTTGGTGTTTTTTATTGAGAATTACTTCTCAACTGGCCGATTGGATTTTAGTTACTAATGGCTAATTACTAGTCGCTAATAACTATCTTTCAGCCGTGCAGCACCTGTCCAAGAGTCTTGCGAAGGTCCTAATTTCTTAGGATTTTCACTTGGATTTCAAGCCTTGGTGAGGTTCCTCGCTCAGTGTCGAATTGAACCACATGATCCACCGCTTGTGCAAATTCCCGCCTATTTCTTTGAGTTTTAATCTTGCGATCGTACTTCCCAGGCGACACACTTAACGCGTTAGCTTCGCCACTGGAAGGGTCGATGCTCCCAATAGCTAGTGTGTATCGTTTAGGGCGTGGACTACAAGGGTATCTACAATTTTGTTACTACAAAATTGTAATTTTTAATTTTTAATTACTAATTTCTAAATAAATCACAACCAAAAAAAATAAAAACTACAAAATTGCGACTAAACATTTCTGTCTAGCTCTGCATATCGCTATGCAGTTCGGACTATATCATTATCGTGATTAAAGTTCGGTCGTGCAAGAAATAAATGATGTTGCCCATATGATTCGAGCATAAGTTTCATAACCTCATTCTTTTCCTTACCAACCCAAAACTTTGAGTGTCTTGTAACTGTTACGCCGTCAAGAAATCCAACAGTTTTTGCAAACCGTTCTAGATTTTCTTTCCGGCGAATCTTAACCACCTTATCTTTCTCTACATTCGTAGGTCTTATTCCCATCTTTTTGAGTAAATGGCAGTATTGTTCTCTCAATATCGGGTGGTGACAGGCAAGGTCAATGCCTCTCTCCAGCCACTTATACCCTCTGCCAATATTTCTCATGGGATAGAACTTCACTCCCCCATCCATACTAAAAGCAATTTTCAGAAATAATGGTATGGTTTTAGTCTGTTCTAGCCATTTAATTGGAATAGATGTTTTAGGAAACTCTTCGTTTTTAAATTTCAATGTCCGGAATGTCCCAAATCTTTCGACTAAGAAATCTCCGATTTCTTTTGATGTCAATCTCACGAAATAGTGATGACCCTGTCTTGGCTTCACCTGAATTCTCGTTGGTGATATTTTAAAAATATCCACGAGTAATCCTTTAAACATCTCGATAGCCGGAAGAGAGGAGTTGGCAAAAAATATTCTCCAACTATTAACTCCATGCTTCGATATTCCTCCGTCAGTAAAAAGAAAAGCAATTAAAGCAACAAGCTTTTCATTCACAATATCCGACGTATAGTCTCTGAGGATCCCCATCCCATGATGGGTTTCCTGCTGGTTGTCTGCACTAGAAGCTTTTTCACTTATAAGCATAACTAATTATACCAAATAAGTAGCTCTAGATACACAGGGTTTCCAGCATATGGTCGGATTTTTCCCTCTGTTTTATAGAGGGGGACTCGATCGGAATCCTTTTTGATCCCCACGCTTTAGTGATTGACCGTCAGTAGAGCACCAGCAGACTGCTTTCGCTTTTGGTGTTCCGTGCAATATCAATGGATTTCACC